>JFBN01308164.1_pt1 | contig 31405 bp, 49 predicted proteins | sample 768741 | NCBI WGS metagenome assembly JFBN01 (sample SAMN01983846, study PRJNA193217) | chicken gut metagenome | biome: terrestrial biome; isolation source: ceca of Broiler chicken | host: Gallus gallus | place: United Kingdom: England | collected 2010-09-07
TTTAGAAATTGCATTCTTTTCCCTCCATCCACATAAGCGCCAATTATCCCTCCTTTTTAAATATTCCAATTCCTTCCCTGCATCTTCCCCGTTTAATTTTATATCATAGTTAACCAGCTCTTTTGTAACGTCCATCCCTAGTGATTCACTCTTGCTAATTAAATAATTAATTTGCCTATAGGTTATTTCTTTTGTCGATATGATTGTCGATATTATGCTATTTATCTCTTCCATTTTTTCACTAATTTATTTTCAAATGATAATTCTTTTACATCGATTCCACTACTAACACAGTAAGTAATAATTGTTTCTAAGTTATAGGAGCTATATTAAAATAATCTTTCTTCGTTTTCTACTTTCAATAAAGTAAAATGAATATAATCAGGGGAATTAGAATATTCTATGCTTATCTCTACGGTATACATAATGTTTTTATTTAGAAGTTCCAGTAAATTAAATATTCTCCGCCTCTTGGCCCCGTATGCGTGTGCTCAAGTCTGTTTTTTGCCTTATTCCAGTGCAAATCGCCTTGTACCCAATACTTTTTCCCGTTTACTTCATACTCAAAGTAATTATTGTCTCTATAAGTGCCTTTTATTGTCTTCATAGCTGTATTTTTTATCGGTAAAATATATGTCCGTCTATTTCCCAAAAATCATACATCAAGTCTCTTTGAAATAAAGAGTAGTCGATATAATACTTAATGTCGAGGGGGCAATCAGGGTATTGTGCATCAAACATCTCTTTCACAAATGTTTGTATGTCTGCATAATAACCCATATAAGCGTCTTTTGCCCTATTTATTAAGTCTAACGCGTCAGACCCTAATAATTTGCAAAAGGAATTATCAAGCCAGTAGAAAAATGCTTCTTTAAAATATTTGTCCTCTTCTGTATAAAAGTATTTACATAGGTCTATGGTTTCATCTGGTAATCTATCCGGCAATTGTAGTTCCTCCGGAATGTCTTCAAATTCTACTATCTCGTAATAATCCGCTCCGGTTTCTTCAAGTAATTCATCCATGTCATATTCAAAACCGTCCGAATCGTCAAATGATATGACATTAAACCATTCACTTTTTATTACTTCGTTCGTCTCGTTTTTGCGGAATTCTACGCGGATTCTCGCGTCTTCTACGTTTATTCTTTCCATATTGATAATGTTTTTAGTGTTAATATTCGTTTTCTTTATTTCCTTTTCTGTATTACAAATATACAAAACTTCTTGAAATTACACAACATTTTTCTCAGAAAAATGTATTATATCTCATATGTTTTAACTATATATTAACATATCGAATACTATGTTTACATATTGAGCTGTCATTATAGCGAGTCGCCTTTTTACTCCTTTGCCTTCCTTAGTTCCATAACATGATAACCCCTCTTGTGTGGGTTCTCTTATTGTATTGTTAATTAACATTGCTTGTAGTTTTCTTTAGAAAAAAAAGAGAGGAAATAACTACATGCAGGGACTATATATTATATATATTATTACTATATATGAATTGTATATATATACATATAGATAATACATTCATAACGTGCGTGCGTGTGCGCGCGCAGTTCTGTTTGCTAATGCGGTGAATAACAACACGTTACAGAGGCGAAAATGTTAATATCTCATTTGGAATTAAGTTAAAACAATACGGGAATGTTAACGGGATTGTTTCACATGAAACAGAGAGGAGAGCGGGGCGACTGATGGATGAGAAGGAATAACGGAGCCGAAAGCCAGACGAGAGAAAGCAAAGCGAGGATGAAGCAAAAGAGATGATGCAGAAAGGAAGCGGGGAATCTCTTTGTGAATCGGAATAACATAAGGGGTTGCATTGGTTAGCTCCGAAGCGAGGGGCACAGCCCCGAGCGAGGTTATTACTTCCTTTGTTTTGTTTTTGAGTCAGGGGTAAACAGGGGTAGGGGGTCGGGCTTTATTAATAAATTTGGAAATTCGACTAAAAGTATTACCTTTGTTGTATGGGTACAGCGATAGACATAATCAAGGGGAAAGAAGAGCGGGCGCTACGCAGGCAGGAAATGGAGGAGCGTGGTGAGGTAAAGAAGTACGAAGTAGACGACAATGTACGGGAAGAGTTCAGGGCGGTATTTGGGAAAACGGTAGCGTTTTTAGACATGATAGGGGTACGGGAGAAGTTGGAAGAGATATTAGGGGACATAGAAGTAGCTGACAGTCCGGCAACGATAAGCAAGTTAAAGGGGAAGTTAGATGTGATAATGAAGTACGTTAATGTATTCAAGGCAGCGAGTGACAGTATCAACCGGACGGAGAAGACGATAATCAAGGAGCAGAGGGGAGAAGAAACAGAATCGGAAATGAGTGGAGATACGGGGAATATAGAGATAATAGAAAAGATAGACTATGATACTATTGCCGGAGCGGTTAAACGATAAGCAGATAGAGTTATACAATTTGTTGAATGAGGACAGATATGTAGAGTATTTGTTTTACGGTTCGAGCAGGGCTGGGAAGACATTTTTGATATTTGCGTGGTTTGTGACTCAGTGTATAAGATACGGGGCTAATTGTTTGATAATACGGAATACGTTTACGTCGTTGAACAATGGGATGTTGATGCAGACAGTACCGGCGGTATTGAATTCTATGGCGAGGCGTTGGGGTTATGGTGATTACAAGAAGGTGATGATAGGGGGGGAGAGGTTTGCTCGGTATGTAAACAAGGACGACAGTTTGGTATTCTACAATGGTTCCTACATAAAATTCGGGAGTTTGCGGGGGAGTTCGGACAGTGAGTCGAAATATGATTCGATATTAAGTACGGAATGGGGGCATATATTTTTGGATGAGATAAGTGAGATAAGTTGGCAGCCGGTAAGTAAGTTATTGACACGGTTGGCTCAGAAGTTGCCGGTAAAGAACAAGATGTTGTATGCGTTGAATCCGTGCAGTAAGAATCATTGGAGTTACAAGAGGTTTTTTTTGCAGGAGGATTACGATACAGGGATGAAGTTAGACCCGAGTATACAGGCGATGTTGTACAAGAAGCATTTCAGTGTAGAGGACAACAAGGAGAATGTATCTTCGAGTTATATGTTGACGATGAAGAGTTTGTCGAAGATAGACAAGCGTAGGTTTTTGGACGGGGAGTATTACGATGAGATGGAGGGGGAGATATTCCACCATATACCGTGGGGGACAATGCCGGAAGAAGAATCGTTTGTACGATATATAATCTACGTAGACCCGTCGGCTAAGGAGAGTGTAAAGAACGATTACAAGGCATGCGTATTGTTGGGGTTGACGAAAGACAAGATATGGTTGGTAGACGTATATGCAGTACAGGGGAGCACATACGAGATGTTGGAAGGCATATATAGCTTATACGTAAAATGTCCGATAACGCCACGTTTATACATTGAAAAAAAGCAAGTTCCGTTGGATTTCAACAAAACATTGCTTAACTTTCAGGCGCAAAAGGGGTGGATATGTCCGATAGAGTGGGACACGCGCAATCACGGTAACAAGTTTTACAACATTGAGTCCACTTTAGACCCGTTGTTCAAGAATGGGGGGATAATGTTCAACGACAAGATGAAGAACACTCCTATGGGGGAGATTACGGTGCAGCAGTTTTTGGAGTTTTCGAGGAAAGAGAGTCCGTTAAAGAAAGACGACATACCAGACGCGGTAGCCAAAGGAGTTTCGTTAATGGGGAGGAATCTGAAGATAGTTAATCCAGCCCAGAAGAAGACGAAGATGTTTATAGCGATAGGAGGGAAATTAAAGTCCTTATAATATGATAGAGATAAAAGATTTATATCAATGGATACAGCCTAACACATGTGATGAGATAATAGGCATGAATCCGACGGCATTGGAAGACGCCTATGTATCCGCTATAGGCTATTTGGCTGGCGAGATAGGGAATATATACGATTTGGAGGAGATGTTGCCGGTAATGAAGGATGTCCATCCTGATTTGTTCTTTATGGTAAGGGTATTGACGGCATCAGCCTTTATGGGTTCTACATTTGCGTGGAGTACTGTTTTCACGAACCAGTACAACAGTGTGATGTCTACTATACACAGGATGAAGTCTGGGACATCCCGCATGACTGGGGCGGTTAACAAGCCTGAGCCTAACGCGATAGGTAAAATAGTAACAAACATAAATGATTATATAGGCTAATATGACAATCTGGAATACACCCCAAATAGACCCTTATTACATTCCCAAGTCTGTAGGGACTGGAGTAGTTAAGTCAAAATATCTTATTAACTATTATGACACTCCGTATACAGCGAAATACTGGAGAGATGCGATAGACAGGGCTATAAATTACAGTGATTTGTACTACTATGGCGTTTTGCAGTCGTGGGCTATACAGTCGAGTCCTTTTTTGGTGTCCTTATTGGACAAGAGATATGTTCCTGCCCAAAAGAACTTCTATGCTTTGGCGAAATACGGGGAAATGAGCAGGATAGACGACAAATTTTCCAAATATTTTACGCAGACCAACATTTTCAAGCAGCTTGTTTGCCGTGCTCCGTTGAACGCGAAGATTCGCGGGGTAGCAGGAAAGCAGATAGACATAGAGAAGGACATTGTAACGGATTTCCCTATGCGGAATATAGACATGTTCAACAGGGCGATACGTTATATGACCTTTGATATCCAGAGTGTGGCTAAATTTGACGATTACGACAACATGTTTTATTTCGAGGCTTCCCCTGAAGAAGACTATAAATTAGGTCTGATGCAGGAGGTTACACGGGCTATAATCGAGATAGTGAATTCTTATCGCAATTGGGGCATTCTGACGGGGCGTTATTCCTATCCTCGCTATACGATAGGGTATCAGGCGCAGAACGAAGAAGCACAGCAGATAGCAGCGGAATACGCCAGATTGATAAATGACCCTACCGCCACACCGGTAGTTCCCTTTGAGGTAAACGAATTGTCCACGAATAAGGAGAGGAAATACCAAGTAGAGATAAATTCCGTCAATACGGAAGCTCCGAGCGAAGCTTTCAGGGCTCACAAGGAGTTGGTGGACAAGTGGGAAAGCGAGCTTATGCAGCTTATCACCGGAAGTACGTTAATCGGTAATACGGAAAAGAACACCAATTCCGAGCAATTGGCGGAAATACACATGCAATTGTATAAAAATATCCTTGATGAAGACACTAAGGACATATTAAGGGTGACAAACACCCAGACCATGCCGAAATTGGCGAGATTGATAAAGAACAAGGATTTGACGGATTATCAGGTAGTGATTATTCCCGACAAGAGTATCTCTGTCAAGCATTTTATCCAGATTACGGATACTTTGAGCAAGCAAGGGTTGCGGATTTCCGAACAATTCCTGCAAAAAGTGGGGTTGGATGAAGGGGATATCGACAAAAAAGTCACCAACAAGTCATGGATTACCAACACAGTAGACAAGATAAAGAGCATTTTTACCCCTAAAAGCAAGAAAGATGGCGGATACGATGCAGGATATGATAAACAAGCTCAAGAGTCTTAGGAATTGTGTAAGGAGCGAAATGCCCAAGGCCATATCGGAAAGCATGCTCAAGGAAACGAAGCAGAATTTCCAGAAAGAGGCATATACTAACGACGGAGGGGCACAGAAATGGAAAGAGCGTATGTATGACGTGCACAATACGCCTATCGGTGTAAAGTTGCCTTATCCCAAACTAAGGAGGACAGGGAGGTTATACAATTCTATCAAGAAAATAACCAATGTCCCGTATACGGCAGGGTTAAAAACCAGCGTTCCGTACGCACAATTGCAGAATGAAGGAGGAAAGTCTCCTAAAAGATGGGTTCAGCCTGCCTATAAAATAAACAGGAAACCCCCTCAAATACCAGCCCGCCAATTCATGGGAGTAGGAGCGAGGACTTATAGGCTCGCACATAGGGCGATTTTGGCGGTTTGGAACAAAAATTTCAATAAATAATTGATTGATAATAAAAAACTTCATATTTTAGCGAAAAATAGGGCATATGATAGGGTTATTGACTAAAAAATTAATAGATTTTTTCAGGCAAACGGATATTGTCATAGAGAATCATATACCCGTATTGACGTCTAATGTATCGGACGGAAGGACAGTAGTAAACACGACATTGCCCGCTATTGTAGTAACCGTAGATTCAGCCCCTAACAATATGGTTTATATTGGCGGTCTGATAAGGGACAACATCAATATAGACATTGTAGTAATGGACAGGCTGGTAAATTATACCCTATCAGGAGAGACGGATATATACCAATGGAGGCGGAACCTTGCATATAAGCTTAGGACAGAGCTTTTTACGGAGAGGGCGTCCGAATTTTTCAAGGATATACTTCAAGGGAACAACTTTTTGCCTATGTATCGTGGCATGAATAACTTTATCAAGCAGGGATACAAGGAAGACACGGAAGAAGATATCGAATGCTGGCGTATGAAATTCGAATGTGTCATGGTGGACAATTCTACCATAGACATAACCTATATAAAAGCCAAATCAGGCTCTGTGCAGCTTATAGACAAGCAGATAAACCCCGTCACACCTATACATCCCCATTATGGTATAGAAGAGATGATGTGGAAGTACGGCTATGGGCAGTATATCCCTGATTTGTTAGATATGATTGTCACGAGCGGGCAGATAACAGACCAGTATAAGGAGGAAGGGAATGTTCAAATACCTTACACCTTATCAGACAAAGTATTATTTTTGCCAGAGAATTTCCCTACAAAGACAACTTATTACTACTTATATGGGTTATTAAGTATGAAATACGTCCCGTATAATGAGAGTATGAGAAATTTTAATAATAATGTATGTGTAAGGGAGATAAATGTAGATACATCTTCATGGATTACTTTAAATAACGCTTTCAGGAATTGTTATTTCTTAACAGAAATAAATGAAGGGAACATTATAGACTGTACTAATATGAGAACACAGATGGGAGCCTCTTTTTATGGATGCTCTTCTTTAGAAGAAGTTCATTTTATAAATATCCCAACTGGTATTTCAATTAATATCAATAATATGTTCTCATTAGCACCTAATATAATCCCCGACAAATTAAAAACTGTTTCATTCTCTCCCAAAATAAATATTAATAACGCTCAATTATTATTTAATGGAAGAGGAGCCATAGAAAATATTATTGGGGAATTAGATTTTTCATTTATTGGGAATGCTAATAGCCAAAATGCAGCATTTAATGGATGTAATTCATTAAAGGAAATCAGATTTACAAAAGAGAGCATAAAATATAATTTGTCTTTTACACAATCATCTCAATTAAGTGATGAATCCATACAAAGCATACTTGACGGATTGGCTAATGTTCCGACAACACAGACATTATCCCTAAATTCGGGAGTATATGCAAAATTGACGGAAGAGCAAAAACAGTCGGCAACAGATAAAGGTTGGACAATAACTGGTTAATTATGACAGAGTTAAAAGCAAGAAAAGGTTATGTATATACCGACAAAAACAAAACATTTTTTGCCGATACTATTGTATTAGGGAAATATGACAAGAAAGAGAACTATCGGCAAATGAAAATAGAGGGTAACGAAGAACTAATAGAAAATTATAAAAATGGTAAGGCAAGTATTATCGGATGAATCCCTAAACGATAGAGGATTTAGGGTAATGAACAAGTCTATAAAGTGGGACAGATATTTGAAAAATCCCGTTCTTGTAGAACAGCATATGTCATGGGAACCGCCTATCGGCAGGATAGATGATATAAAACTCGAAAATGACGCATGGACAGGGGTTTTGGTATTCGCTTCTACCGAAAAAGGCAAGATGTATGAGAAATTATACAATGAAGGCTGTATAAGAGCCGTATCTATTGGCGGGAATGCAGTAATAGTAGAGAATGAGAGGGGAGAGAAAAAAACAAAGTCTTTTGATGTTTTTGAAGTCTCTTTAGTTACTATTCCTTCAAATGCTAATGCGGTAAAACATGAATTGGGTCATATCCCAGTGGAATATAAATTATATTGTGATAAAAAGGAATTTATTACTTTAAGTTCTAATTTTGAAGAATTAAATAATATGGAAGAAGAAAAAGAAAAAAAGGAAGAATTGGAGGCTAAGCCCGAAGTTCAAGAAGTCCAAGAGCCAGAAGCTCCAAAAGAAGAGCTTAAGGCAGAGGAAACAAAAAACACAGTCCTTTCGGCTTTGAAAGATTTGTTAGGTCTGAATTCAAAGAAGAAATTAGAAGATGATGATGAAGATGAAAAAGAAGAAGACAAAGACATTAAAGAAGACGAAGAAGAGGACAAGAAGGAAGTAGAGGACACCAAAGCTAAGGACGAAAAGGAAAAATTGGAGTCTGAGGATTTGAAAAAGAAATTGCCTGAAAAAGTAGCGGAAAGATTGCAGGCAAACCCTGAAGCAAGAATTTTTACAGAAAATACACAACAACCTAAAATTATGACAGAATACAAGACTTTACATTCTTATCTTTCTTCTCAGGAAGGGAAGAATAAGATGGGTATGATGGCATTAGGCTCTGACTTGAAATATGCTCATGAGCACAAGCCTATCCCAGTTCATGACTTGCTGGATTCTTACAAAGAATTGGCGTCTATTTTGAAAACCGACCGTGACTTTATGAGCTCTTTCGGTCAAGTGAATTTATGTTTTGAAGGGACAGCTCCAAAAACTACTCCGCAACTATTGGATACTATTTTGGCTGCCGGAGACAATACCTATGATTTCTTGGCAACACCGGATTTAGTGGCCGTACAGTGGTTGGCAATGTATTATCGCATGTTGTTCCCTATTAACACATTCGCTGATAGAATCCCGCGTATTAGTTCAGATTCAGCCGGTACGATACACCCAGAAATAAACATGACTCCTAAAGTTTATTTCGATACTTTGGTGCCTAAAGAAAAAGTGTCTGAGTATTTGTATGACGACGACCCAATCGCTATTCCTACTTATGCTTTCTCTTTAAATGCCATTGCATGGCAGCCTGGCGATGATAATCTGTTGAGATATGACAAGAGAGGCATCGGTATGGCTGAGGCTTTGAGAGTAGTATCGAACGCTCAACATAATTATATTATCCAACAGTTGGCAGAAGCTGTTAAGGAAGGTACTTTTATTCCTATGACCGGTACCGCTACTGTAAATTCAGCAGGCATGTTCCCAGCCAATCCGGCTGCCACAGGTAATATCAAAGATTTCACGGTAGCTGACTTGTTAAGCCTCCGCATGAAGTTTATCCAAGCCAACTTCAATCTGGATATCGAACGTCCAGAGGTAGTAATGGACGCTATCTATGCTAACCAATTGCAGTCTAACGATACTTTTGTAAATGCGTTGAACTTACCGACTGAAAATATCGGCCCAATGCAGATGATGGCTTACGGAATGAACATTACACAGCGTTCTATATGTGGTGTATATGATACTACTACAAGCAAAGTGGTTGACCCACAACTGTATGGAGAACCTTTAGCAGAAGGTCACAAGATAGACGCTGATTATACACCGGTTGCTCTTAATGCTAAGGCTTACGGTTGCGTTATCGGGTTCTTGCCTTCTCAATTCCTTATCGGTGTAGGTCGTACAAATGTATTCGTAAAACAAGAACCTACCCTTTGGGCATGGGAAATGTCTATGGATACTCGTATGGGAGCCGGTGCAGCTCGTAAAGACGGAGTAGGAATCTATGGAGTAGCTCCAGCAGTAGCAGGTGCATAATATAAATAATAAGCAGGGGGGCAAAATCCCCTGCTTGAATACCAACACACAAAATAAACAATAAACAATATGGAACTTACTAATTATCAAGAAGGCTTTTTCCAGTATCTATACGCATTGGTAAAATCTCGCGGAAAAGTATACGCATGTGAAAACGGCAAAGTTTTCGGAAGGGAAATAGATGCCAGAAGACAAGAACATGATTACTTTGAACGGAGGAAATATAAATTATTGTGGGCGGAAATTACGATGGATAACCTGCCTCTGAACAATGAGGAATTTAAAAATGTGTTAGAATCATATAACCCGCCAGAGCCTAACAATTCCGCTAAGAACAAGAAAGAACCGCTTAAAATGGATAGTTCTATTGAAAGCGAATTCAATGCGTTAAAAGAGGCTCGGAAAAACTCAGAAAAGAAAACAAAAGGTAGACCACCTAAAGAAGAATAATTATGGCAACAACAGGAATACATATTTCATTAAAAGATACGTCTATTGGGAGTAACCAAGTAGACGAATCTATTTCTTGTTTGGTTGTTGATGTGGCAGGTGCGGAATCTAATTTACCTGAAGACTTAGAGTTAAACACCCCTTATATGATAACCTCGTTATCAGCAGCCGAAGGGTTAGGGATAACTTCAGAATGGGCGGAAGGTGACGGAGCGAAGACTATGCTATACCAACACATCAGCGAGTTTTACGGTGCAGCTTCGACAGGGACTAAGTTATGGATTGTCCTCGTTCAAACGACGGCAAGCATAAACTTCTCTACTGCAAGTTTCTATACAGCATTACAGCCGGTAATATTCAAGACTATCTCAGGTAGTTATAAGAACAGACCTCGTGCAATAGGATTCTGCCAATCTAAAGGGACATTGCCCGCTCCTGAATATGGTGACGGCGTGAACAATGAGACAGACCAAGAAGCACTCAATCAGATACAGACATTCTTGACTAACATGTTTGAATTGGGCATCAGAATGGTTGGTGTATTTGACGGAGCGTATATCAAGCAGGGGACTTTCAGCAGCGCAACAGAGATAGCTAAACTTATGGACTGCTCGGCTATGAGTTATCCAAGTGTAGCATATTGCGTTACCGGTTCTTCTCCTAACGGGTTGTCTTCTGTAGGGCGTGTATTGGGAGTAAGAGCCAGCCGGAGTATAGCTGCATCTATCGGGAATGTAGCTTTGGGTTCTGTAGCTACGGAAGAATATTTTACGGATAGTGATTTGGCTTCTGTATCCAGCAATCCAAAAACTGGTACACCCGTAAACGGATATGACGTCACTCTCGCGAATCTGGTAGCCCCATTAGGATATATATTTACCCGTAACAGGTTAGGTATAGAGGGGTTATATTACAACGACGGGGCGACATGCAACGCCACTACTATGGCATTAAACAAGATAGAAAGAGTTGCTGTCGGCAATGCAGTTTGCGATGATGCCCAACAGTTCCTTACCTATTATATCAACCAGAATATCCCTTGTGATTCTTCAGGTCAGATATTACAGGCTTTTAAGAGTTCAGCTATATCACAATTTACAGCCCAATATATCACTCCGAGAATAAACGCTGGGCAAGCTGGGGCGATAGATTTCGACTTCAAGGCCAAGGATGATAATTACATACAATCTGAAGCTTTGGAAGTGACTATAAGTATAGTACCGAACCCTGCAATGCGTGAAGCCTTTGTAACAACATTCTTTGTAACTTCAATTTCTTAAAATTATGGCAGACCAATCGGGACTAATAATATCAAGTGCTGACGTCCAAGTTTGGGTAAACTTAGGAAATGGAGCAATTATACAATTGTTCACAGCGCAGAATTTTTCGGGAAGTATAGAAAAGTCGGTAAATGAGATTTACGCAATAAGTTCTGAAACTCCTATTTCCGTAAAAGGTATAAACAAAGCCTATTCAGGTTCTTTTGTTATACAATCAGGAGAATGGAACAGGTTAATAAACAGTTATAACGGGATAGCAACTACGTTGAGACCGTCATTAACTGATATTCCTGAAGGACTTACCGTTACTATCATGTTCAGCAACAGGGCGGATTTAACCCCGACTGATACGACTTTGACCTATTCAGGAGCACAATTTAGCAATGATTCTTTCGAGGTCAATGCTAATGACCCTCAGACTTTAGTAACCTTGAATTTCAGGGCTACAGAACTTACAAGACAAGTTACACCAATAGCTATTTAATCAGATAGGGGATTATTCCCCTATCTCCTTTTTACATTTAAAACTATCAACACATGAGCACATTTAAAGTTTCAAGTTTCACATTTGTAGAAAAATTACCCGACAAAAAAGGGATATTCGAGGAAATAGAAGTAACAGAAGACGTGGAATTAAGACATGCAGAGCGTACACGGTTGGAAGATTCAATTTTCATTACTTCTTTGTTGGATAATTCGGATACGACGACAGAGAGAAAGATAAACGACGCCATAAAATACGTTAATATATTTGTCGTTGACAAGACTTTAGCAAAAAGGATTTCAAGTGACGGGATTGCATGTCTGTCTCTGTTCTCTTCAGAACAAGTACAGGAGGATTTGATAAATTTTATCAATCGGGCAGGGAAAACCCTAAATATGCAGATGCCCGAGCAGAAATAGAATATAAATTAACACAATATAGCAAGACAGACCCGCTTTTGATAAAAAAAGCATTAGTATCACATTTTTTCCATATTCCTATTAATAAGGTAACAGAATCATTAACTTTGGAAGAGATAGAGAAGTATCATTGTCTTGCATTATGGATAATGGACAATGTAAATTTTGCACCATTTAAAATTGACAAAAAGAAATAAGCTATGCCTAATATCTATCAAATAGAGCTTAATCTAAAGGGAGACCTAAATGCTAAACTGGACGACGCTATAAAGAAAGCCCAAAACTTAAAAAGTATAACAAACAATATAGGTGGTAGGGGAGGTAGCTTTAATAATCCGGCAGGGGGGAGAAGATATAACCCTTATCCTCATATCCCAGAAGAACGCATGAATTTATGGCGGAGGATGAATTATGCTGCATATCGTTATCCGTTTGCAAATAATCGCCATTTATTAAGGAATATAGATAGATATTATCAGGCAAGACAAAGATTTCAAAATAATTTTATTGCAAATTCATTTACTTACTCAGGTTGGCAAAGGAATTTAGGGAACTTTGCTAACCTGATAGGTTCTGTAGGTAAAGCTGCATTACAGGCTATTCCGGCATTAAAATCTGTCATTGGGACGTTAGGAGGGATTGTCGGGTTAAAAGCGTTGTCTATAGCCGGAGGAGGATTATTGTACCGTTGGGGTAGAAATAATCTCATGAGTGAACAAACCTCACAAGCGATATCTAATGTCTCGCAATATAATATGGCAAGATTAGCACAAGGGAGCGGATATAATGAGATGTTCCGTAATGCTACAGACATTGTTACGCAAACAGGAGGTTCCAGAGCCGGATTAGTATCTTTGATGAATACAATGACGGGATTAACTGTAGGAGATACAAAATTATCGTCAAGAGATGCCCAATGGTTCGGACAATTAGCAGCTAAGATTTCTGCTGTTTCAGGCAGAGATTTGCAGATAGTCGGGTTGAACTTGCAACAATTACTTACTACGTGGCAAGGTATAGACATGAAAGAACTTTTCAAGTCAGTGCCTTTAATCGAGAAGTATGTTTTTGACCTTAGAGCGCAATCAAAGAATAAAGGAGAAGATATATATTCATTTATTAGAGAAAATCCCCAAGCTTTAATAAAGGCATTTGAAAAATTTATAGGACAATTTGAATTGCCCAGAGCGGGGGTATTGAAAGGTCGTGTTCAATTATCTGAAGAAAATTTAGAGGCTGATAAATTAGAGTATTTAGAAGACTTTTATGAAGATATAGCAAACACAAATATACATATAAACGAATCATTATCTAAGCTGTACAAGACATTCGGAGAGGGGTATGATGGTTCAATATTTCAAAAGGCTATATCTGCTTTCGATTCCTTTATTTCCGGTATTATAGACGTAGGAACTAAAATAATAAACTGGATAAATGAACATCCTACTATTAGCTCTTTTATAGGAGGATTTGGTTCAGGCGCATTAGTGGGTTCATCTGCTGGCCCGATAGGGTCTGTTGTCGGTGGGCTTGTATCAGGGACTACGGCTGCATTGTGGTCTAAAGTGCCAGAATATAATTTGACGAAAGAGCAAGCTATTAATAAGCTAAAAGGCACGATTCTTAGGACGAATTATTTATATAGAGAGCCTTCAGATGATAAATTATATAAATCCGGTTATTTAACATCAGCTGTAAAAGATATAAAATTAAGTGCTGATGATATAGAAAACCTTTTCAATAATCTTAATAATTTAGGGACAAAGGAGGCAAAAGATTTAATAAAGAAATTAAGATATTATACCCCTGATTTGACAGCGTTATCACGGGCATTTGAATTAACTTCAAAAGAGTTTATTCCTGCTCCTACAGTATCTCCAGTTAAAGATGAGACGGGTCGTATGAAAGATTTATCAAAGGGAAGTAAATCTCTGATTATAAATTTCAACAAGTCCATAGTAGACATGGACAACCACATAAATACTACCGACCCATCAACAATAATGAGGGAAATAGAGGATTATGTGACACAGGCAATAGCGAGAGGTTTAAATATAGCGTTTAACCAAGCAACACCGTTAACATGACAAAAGAGAATGATTATAAAACGAGTTCAGGGTCTGAATTACAAGATAAATTCAGAAATACCGTATCTATCCCACAAAATATAAGGGGAGAGCTTGCAAAAGCGGGGGATACGATAAGAGATGCGGAGCAAACGGCAGCTACGGCATTAGCCCTTACATTTTCTTCTGTAGGAATCGTAAAATCAGTGATACCGATATCATCAGAAGGAGGTTATATCAATGGGATAGGGAATAAGGTTAAGAGTTCATTGATAAACCAAAAAACCAGATATTCCACTTCAAGCGCGAACGCGAAAGACAATCTTATTTCCGTGACAAATGAGAATGACTATATTTTCAGGATAAGCGATTATTATTTGCCGTTATCTTACAGCTTATCTATAAACGCATCAAAAAATATTGTCAAAAGCCAATTGGTAGACGGGTCAGCGATATATGAAATGACTTCATACAATCCCGCGGAGATAATATTAAGAATAAAACTTGAAAGGAAGCCTATAAACGACAATGGGAGGTATGACCCTATGTCTTTCCGGCAGAATCAAGGCGCAATGGCTGGAGATATAGTCAAATTTGCGACAGTTATAAATGATTTGTATAAAAACAAATCGGTATTCGCCATATATAATAATTTCACAAATAAAGAGGTAGGGATACAGTTCGTCGTATTGGCGAGATATGCCATAGACCCACAAGAAGGGTCTACAGTTACCAATATTACCCTTAATTTGCTTGAGGTAGATTTAACGCGTCAAACATTATTTGTAGAAAAACAATGAAATGTTATTGTAATTTTTTCAGGTGTGGCAATGAAGTCTGGATAGAAGGGAAAAAGATATTGAACTTTGTTTCTTTCGTATCCGAAAACACCGTTATGAAGCTGGCGGAAACAGCGGAAATAACGTTGCCTTTTTATTCTATTGCCTATTTGAAAGGAGATGAAATAATTACTGGTTCTAAAATTGATGTAGAAGGGCTTAATATAAAAATAGGTGCTCATATACAAGTATATGCATATTACCATAATATCAATTACGGGGAACAGGTAAACATAAATTTCGAGAATGACCCAGAAGCGGGGAAAATGCTCGTATTTGACGGGTTTATAAAGAAAATAAAATCAGGGTTCCCGACTACTCTTGTATGTGAGGACAAATGTTTTATTTTGAGATTCGGAGTCGTAAATAAGGATTGGACACAAGAGACCTCGATATATGAAGGGTTGAAAGTCTGTTGCGATGTAGGAAATGAGGCATTCAAGAAATACCGTTCGGATAACAATCTTACAGGGGATTATGAAGAAATTTCCGTAGCCGATTATACCGCTACTTCGACATTCAACGAAAAATTATGGCAGGGAGTCAGCCCCTTTGAAGCAGCACAGATGTTAATGCGTAAATTCGGCATTTATACGGGCATTGACCCAGAAGGGAAATTATTTATGGGAACGGGATTAAAATACACCCAGAAAAAAACCATAAAATTAGACACTTCTGTAAATGTAATAGAGCGAGATGTATCTCCTAAAAACGGGAAATTCGAGAATTATTATGTTACGGTAAACGGCTATGTAAACGGCAAGCGTACGACAATAAATGTAGGGAATAAAGGGGATGGCAGACCTATCCGATTGAATTGCAGTTCTATACAGACACGAGAAGGGTTGGAAGAATTCGCAAATAATGCGTATCAAGGATTAAAGGGGGAATATAATAGCGGAACAATAACGACGTTGTTATATCCTCGCATAGATTTGTTCGACTATGTAAATTTCACTGACACATTATTCCCTGAAAACAGTGCGAATCTGTATGTATTAGGGATAAGAAGGGAATTCAACGAAAACGGATATCATGTTTCATCAAAATTGACAAATGAAGAATGGATGTTTTAAGTTATAGAAAAAGCTCCAAGTTCGATTCTGCAATGCAGGAATTAGGGGATAATTTAAGGAACGTGTTGAAAAGCTATTCTTCAGTATCTTTAGTATATGGTGAAGTTACTGGAGTAAATATGGAAGAGCTGACATTTGATGTCGTGTCGGACGATGATAACCAAATGTTCAATATCCCTCTTTCCATTATCCCCCATGATTCTACTTCTGTGATACAAATCCCAGAAATAGGCAGCAATTGCGTATTGGGGTTCGTGCAAGGGGATTCTTCCCTATCTTTCCCTATAAAGTTCTCTAAAGTGCAGTCAGTATCTGTACAGTTCGAGATGTTAGAAGATAGCCAAAAGCAGCTTCTTACAATGGATAAGGACGGTATAACATATACAAATACGACTGACAACGCGAAATTAGATATAAAAGTAGGGGAAACTTCAATAGAGATGCAGGGCAAAATAGTAAAGGTAAACGGAGGTGAAAGCCCTATGATATATATCGAGAAGTTGGAAGCGAAGTTGAACGAGTTTGTAAAAGCATTCAATAGCCATACGCATACCATACCAACAATAACGACATCTGTTCAGGTGGATACAACCTCTGGAAAGGGATTTGGAGAAGCTTCTAATGTAGGAGTCCCCGCACCGAGTTCAAAGGCAAAAGATTTCAATCAGGAAGATTTTCAGGACGAAACGTTTACACATTAAATTTTTAATTATTATATTAGGGGTGAAATTTCTGTCATATGCAAGATTTTAAATTTGATATAGAAAATAATGATATCGTATTTGATACGGATATGGTTATTATAGATTCATGTAGCGTACAGGATGGAACATTAATCTTCATGAAAAGCGTAGCCAGCATAGATAATCCAAGTATCGGAGTAGGGTTTCAGGAAGTCGCTATAAACGTGAATCAGAACGAAGCTACAGAGTTAGCTACACGAGCCGAGAATCAAATATTAAATGACGGTGGGCGTATAGCAGAAATTTCCGTACAGGAGACGGAGGAATCTGGAGTATATGAATATGAGTTGCAAGTAGTATATAATTCAGAATACAGGCAATATGGCATACAAAGTTAAATATGGAGATACGATTTTTGATGTTTTGTTGAACGTTTGCGGAGATTATTCCCAGATAGACGAAATATTATCCTTAAACGGGCTGTTGTCTTATACTCCACAATTGACAGTAGGTCAGGAATTGGATGTAGAAGGGCTTCAAACTTCAAACAATGCCACATTGATAAGAGCATCTGAATTCCCGTATAATTCAAATCTTTTATCGGATGAAGAATTTGAAAGGCAATTGGAACAGATATTAGATTCGATAGAAGGCGGATATTATTTGGAAGTGCAACCGTCATTTACTACGGTTCCTCAAAATGGGGACAAGCAATATGTAAATATATATACAAACTCAACTTTTAATGTTTTATAATTATGGCAGATGTAACAAAAGGGCATGTAATATTATCCCCGAATACCGGTACAGGGGATACCCAATTAACCCTAAAAGCAGAATCGGCAAATGTAGGTAACCGTGAAATAGTAAAATCAGTTTTTACTATTACAGCGGCAGGTGTTTCACCGAATAAAACGATAACAGCAAATTTAGCTGCTGCACCAGAGTTTATCACTTTAGAACAAGCAGGTACAGGAGTAATAGTTCCTGCCACAGCTGGTAAAGTTACAATAACAGGAGTATCTAACAGCCCTAAGTTAGAGTTCGGTGTAGAGAGTGGTGATATTGTTGAAGAAGACTTAGGAGACAAACAATTTACAGCAGACGGGAGTATAACTGCAACTAATGGTGTTGCAATCACCGGAGACCCAGGGGCTGACCACAAGTACGAATTCTCAATAGATATTAATTATGTGTTGAATGATACTGTAGGGACAAGAACACAGGTATTTACTATCCAAGGTTCATCCGAATCTGTAAAACAGACATTAACGATTACACAGAGTGCAGGAGCTGCAAGATTGGAAGTTTCCCCAGCAGAGATTACAGTTCCACAAGACGGTTCGGCAGTCAATGTACAAGTTACAACCAACACGACATTTACTGTATCTTAACATTATGTTTGTCCCTCTCATGTATGCAAAAATATGTTAATTCGTGGGGGGCAATTTAAAGTTTTGTATATATGGCTATAATTAGAAAACAAAAAAAGTGGTCTGACGGTATAGGATATTTTTATGTAGCCTATGACCCTGAAAAAAAATCTCAAAGAGTAGAGATTACTTCAGATATAAATGCTACATTTGAGCAAAGAGACCAAGAAGTAATATTCCAAACTACTGTAGGAGATAAACAAGATACCTTATATTTGGTCCAAGAAAGCGAAAATTGCAAAGTAGCTTATTATCATTCTACGGGGATGGGAGATATAAGGGCGGTATATAGCATGAACGGGAAAGAAGTATTAGGAGTATTTAAATCTTAAATATATGGCAGTACAATATGTAGACATAACATCATTATCAGAATACACAGAGAGCGATTTAAATGGGAATGAGCCTATACAAGTCTCCGCCTCTGCATTTACGACTGTGAATGCTATAAATGAGTGGGGAGAAACAAAATTCGGGGGTAGACCTACTATGTTGGAAATGCCTAACTCATTTATAAATCTTAATGATGGTTCTTCTTCAGCAGCTATATCCAATGTAATTAATTCTGTCTCTTCTGGATGGACTGATTTTGTATCTAAAGTAAGCTCGGCTAATATTGTATATAGTCGTTCAAATTTAGCAGCATTAAACAATTACAGAATATTTGTAGCGACAATAACGTCCAACTTGACAAATACAGTTAGTTTTGTCGATGTGTCTAGTAACACTATTACGTTAAGAGTTATTACATATAATTCGTCAAATAGTACCTATACTTTCAAATTGACGAATTATAATGTAGATACTATTAAAGATAGTATACCGACAGGCTCATTTAAATATCAAACCTCTAATGTTTTCGACTATCCAAAGCCAGGCGATTATATATTAGGAGTTTATTCAGCTGCTACGACCGTAATTAATTTAAGGGCTTCAGATTTTTTGATAGACAATAACCATACATGTAAAGTAGTAGTACCATACAATACTACAAAAGTACAAGTTGTGACGGATAACGGTATTCCCCCGTTAATGACAGATTTGGCATTTGAGCCTTCCGATTTCGGTGCAAATACCAACGATAGGATAGTTTATACTATTACGGCTTTTGCGTCAAATAACAATCCGTCAGCAAGCCAAGTTTGGTTTTTTATAGATGCAGAGTTATATAGATTAAGAACGGAGTAATTATGGAAGATTTAAGACAACAAATAATAATAGCTATACAGTCTTTATTCCAGAACGTAAACACTTCTGCTTCTGCTATATGGATGCGTCTTGTAGACGCTCTTTCTACTATATTCAATATAGTAGCCAATGAGATACTATTTTCAGAAGATAATATAGCCAATACAGCTCGGAGTTTAAGAGTAACACGTAAAGATTATTATCTGGATAAGGCTTTATATTTCCAATATGGGGATAATCTGGTAATTTTGGATAATGATACTAAAGGAATGGGGTATAATCCTATAAATGAGAATAACAGGATTATAAAGCAGGCTACAGTATCGACGTCTGAAGGAGGTATAATATTAAATGTAGCTACTACCGACAATACAGGCAATCTAACTCCTTTGAGTTCAGACCAGCTTACGGCATTCAAAGATTACTACGAAAATTTTATACCATTGGGATTCAATCTATTCATACAGAGCCGAGAACCGGATATATTAACATTCCCTGAAGGTATGACAGTGTATTACAGTGCCGGCAATTCTCTTGCACAGGTGAAAAATGATATAGAATCCATGAAAACGACTATACAACAGAATATAGTGTTAGGCGCTCCATTGTTCATAAACGATTTAGGAAAATCCTTCCAAGAAGTATCAGGAGTTGAAGCAGCATATATCCCTGACGTTGTTTCTACAAATGGTTCACTGACATATAATGCGGAAAATGGAAGGATAAAATTAGTATCAGGATATTTTAATTTTGCGGAGGATTTAAATATTAGCTATGTTCCCGTTTAGAGAAATAAATATACCTAAACTTATTTACCAGATAAACAGACCTAATTATATGGTAAATAATGAATACCGGTTGAACAACTTCTATAAGCTGTTGTTATGTTTGTTATATCCTTTTATCTTACTATGGAACGAATATAATACAAAAAGGCAACGGGCATATAAAATCGCTGCCTGCCAATATGGGAAGCAACAAGTAATAGATATTCTTAATGACCTATACGACCCTGACGGGAGGCATATAGAGGCTATAAATGTCACTTCAAATAAAGTATATCTATATCCTTCAGATTATGAAGCTGGAGAAAAAGTATATTGGAGCGATAAAGACTATACGACTGGGGGAAAGTCATATTTATATACTTCATCTTTGACAACAGGAGTAATTATAAATTACCCGTCTTATTTAGAAGAAAATAAAGATACATTTTCAGAATTTACCCAAACTGTAGATTCATTAATAATATGGGGGATAAAATATAAACTAAAATCAGTACAATATGCTCAAAGACACAATATTATCATATATAAACGATGATGGCAATCTTGTTTATATAAATGACTTAGTAAGCGCATTTGATAACTGGCAAAGCGCATTAGGAATATTTTTAGGGGCAAGTAATTACAAATTCATTGATATTAGTATGTCTAATGAGATGGATTCGGCTACTTTTACTTCTGGGACTACCCAGCTTATATTTAAAACCTCTTCATCTCTACCGTCATTAGCTACAGGGACTATAATAATTGCAACCTGCAATAAAACATTTACTGTTACAGAACAAAATAGAGCGACTGTATATGTATGGTTAAGCGATGTAGAACAACGTTCGTCAGAAACAGGGCAAGAATATACAGCTATAAAAAGAGCATTATTTAGCAATATTCAACCTACAGAAATATCCGAAGTGGCTACAATCGACCTAACATGGGCTGTAGGTATGGACGGGTATTCATTCTATCACACATATGATTGGCGGGCGAATCTGGTATTACCGTCAAGTATAGGTTTATCAGACATAGCAAATGGGGCTGTAGGAACCCTAAAGATAGCTGACGGAGCCGTCACCTCCGAAAAGATTGCTGATGGTACTATTTCGACTCCAGATATAGCCAACGGAGCCATCACCTCGGCTAAAATAGGGGATTATCAAGTAACAGAACGGAACATTGGATTAGGCTCAATATCTAATGACGCACTACAATCCGGTTCAGTATCAAATGAAAATATTATAGATTATAGCATAGACTCCTCGAAAATTGCTGCACTTGCCGTTACTGATGATAAACTTAACCTGACTCCTTTTTTCTTAAATGGTAACGCGGTATATTATCTTAATTTAAGAATGGCAAAAAGCGGGAGTGAAACTCAAAATAAAGTTTTATTTGAAACTGCTGGTATAAATAATTCAAAGACTTATGGCAATGGCACTAATAATCCAGTTGTAACTATAAACTTTACATCAGCAAGAGCACAAAGTATTATCCTTTCTGTTTATGATGAATCATCAAATTTTATACAAAAATTGGCAAAGGTTAATTATACAGTAGGTAATCAACAAGTCCAGATTTTGATAGATGATGTATCAGGCAATTACGCATATTCAATAAATGCTATTATATATTTAACAAGGAATTAAATTATGGAGAATCAGGCGGGAGGATTTCAGGGGTTTTTAGGGAGTTTATTTGCTGTAGTAATAAGCTACATAGCCCCTATATATGATTATGTTATAATTATCGCTTATATATTCTTGATAAACTTTATAATAGGATTGATAGAAGATATCATTGTAAAACAGAAAACGTTTAAATGCAAAAAGTTTTACTTCTGCTTATGTGAGATGTTAGTGTTTTATCTTTTAGTAGGGAGCGTTTATTTTATAGGCAATAAATTCCATAACAAAGAAATGGCATTACAGTGTATATCGGCAATTGTAGCAATCGTCACGTATTTTTATTCATTGAACATACTGACTAACATAAAATCATTGCTTCCGCATAATAGGGCAATATCTTTTATACATTATATAGTAAGCTTTGAGATAGTAAAGAAAATACCATATTTTAAAGAATTTGAAACACATGAAGCATCTGAATCAAATAGGGGAAAAGGGGCTTAACCTTATAAAGGAATTTGAGGGGTTAAGACTGGTTGCATATAAGTGTCCAGCCGGAGTATGGACTATCGGGTACGGGCATACATATAATGTAAAAGAAGGCGATGTAATAACAGAGGCTAAAGCAACGGAATTTCTTTTAGATGATATTTCTAATGCTGTAGATATAGTATCCGGCTCAACTATGGATGTGGAATTGACACAAAACCAGTTTGACGCATTAGTCTCTTTTACTTATAATGTCGGGGTGAAGAACTTTTCGGATTCTACACTTTTGCGTAAAGTGAAATTAAATCCGAATGACCCTACTATAGCTAATGAGTTCAAGAAATGGATATATGCAGGGAAAGAAGTGCTTTCAGGACTTGTAAGGAGAAGGAAGGCAGAATCTGAATTATATTTTAAGAAATGAGAAAATTTGGGGTGTTATTGGTTCTCTCGCTCTTTCTGTCCTTTGCTTGTGGCTATGTCATAGGCAAACATGCCAATACACCCCAAATAGAGGCTCATACAGACACTTTCGTGATAACGAGGGTAGATACTATCATTGACACGCTTTTGATTCCAAAATACATCAAAATAAAGGAGACTATCAGGGACACGTTGTATGTTCCTGAACTTTCTAAGCCGACAGAAGTAGAAATACCGATATCCGAATACTGTTTTGAAGATTCTACATATTCAATATGTATGACCGGATATAAGGTAGAAGCTAAAAAGATAGAGGTTTATTCTCCAGTCAAGTATTTAACCATAACAAAAACTGAAACGCATATTAAAAAAAAGAAAAGCCGCTTCAGCTTAGGATTGCAGGCAGGATATGGTTACGCCATTTCTTGTAATAAATTTTCTCCATATTTCGGTTTTGGTGCACAATGGAATTTTTTAACATTTTAGTGTGTTGGTAGTATAGAGGATAGAAATATTCTCATGCTATTAAAAAAAGGCTGCAACTTTCGTTGTAGCCTTTTCTACATTATCATTTAATATGAAAAAATTAAGTGGTGACAACTATTTTCCCAAACCGTTGTAGATACATACGAATATTAAACACTATGCAAATATATAAAAACTCCCCGAATTTCACAATTTGGGGAGCCTCATTTGCCAATTTTTCTGTTTTCCGAAATGCTGTACTTAATGATATGTACAAATATAAAAAAATCCCGTCTATTTTCACAAACAAACGGGATAAATACGTATTAAAAATAATGAATAATAATGTTTAACTAAAACTAAGCTTGTCAGATTGTATTAAAAAGAATAGGTATTTGTCTCTTATTTTTCTTGTTATTTTAACCATTAAATCTGCCGTTGTATCGTCAAATTGGTTGAAGTTATCATTTATATAATCATATATCTTTTGTAATTCTGATATAGTATCCTTTAGCATCATTTCAAGAGAAGGAATAAATTTAATAGGCTCTATAAAGGAAAATTTTAAATATTGTTCAAAATTATAGGGCGGTATTCCTCCGGTTACTACGGTACTTTCCGCAATTTCATCTACAAAATCTATTAGTTTTTCGTTTATTTCGTCAAAATACGGATGATAAGTCATAAAGTCGTGCCCTACCATAGTCCAGTGACGGGCTTTAATATTCTCAGCGCATATTTTTAATGACGCTTGTATAATATTTAAAATTTCCTCTGTTTCCATGATTTATATTTTAAAAAGGACAATCATCATTATTATTATTTCGACTATTATTGTTTTGTTGTGTCTCTGTTTTATTTGTTTTTATTTCAACTCCTTTACCGCAGAATATTTTAGGTTGATTTGACAATCTTTCTTCTGCATTTTGATTTATGTAAACTGTAATGTCACTTCCGTAAGGGTCTGGCTGTTTACGTTTACATGCACATAGCTTAACAACATTGGCTTCATTCCCATTTTTCCGCAGGAAATTTTTTATTTTATCCGAGGGGATTTGGCTCAAATCTATTTCAATAACAATCATTTCCATACACAAATATATTAAATTTTATAATTCAACGTATATTTCTCGTTCATTTTCTTGTTTATCAGAGTTGTATAAATCCGCTAACTCTTTTAAGTTATCAGGGCTTATAATAAATAAACATCCCTTTTTGTTTTTTTCCTTTATAGCTACAAGAGGTATTTTCCTCTCTTTCTTAGCTTTTTTAGAAGTATCATCGAATAATCTCCATATCGAAAACGATTCACGTAGTTTGCATTCTATGTAAATATCAGGGTGCATAGAGTCGGAGTGAGTATTATGCCCTGAATTGCTACCGGAAAGGGGGACTCTTTTAGTCCCAAAAAGAGCTGCTACTGCTGCCTCGAATCTTTGCCATGTTCTTTTACTTGTTGCCATATTATTTTATTTTGAATAAATCTACTCTGTCACATAGAAATACTGTATCTTTTTCGACCTTTGTATTATCTATGATTTCTTGATAACGTTCTTTATGTTTAGATATATACCTTTGCGGGAAAGGAATCCATTTGTAGCCTCTGTAGTTTTTGAAACAGTCTACCATTTTGGGTTGAGGTCTATTGTCGGAATATATATATTCCCACGAAGATTTTTTTATAAGTTGCCAAATGACATTTTCGTCAAGACGGAAAATAGGGAATATCTGTTTTATAAATAAATCGGTAAAATTGTAATCATTTATATTATTATTAAATGTATCATCATACACAAACCTAATATAAATTGGTTCTGGTGCTATTTTTTCTGCAAGATAAGTTAAATTATAAACAGTAATCCATAGAGATTCATAATATTCTACTAATCCATGACAATTTATAAACATACCTAATTTTTTGTCATATCTTATTCTGAAGTCAAAGTATCTTACTCCATGCTTGAACTGTTCATTTATTGTCAACTTTTGGCATTTTGACGTAAAGTTAATCAGTCTCATCCACCATTTGCGAGGTTCCATATATGTGTTTGCGTTGTGCGCTCCGAGTATCTTTTTCATTTGCTTTTGTTTTTTAATATTACTTCATCTTCAAAAGGACAAAATTGGGATTTTTCCCAATATTCGTAGTATTCCCCAATTGGATGTTCTGGATTATCAGAATTGACTACAGTTCCCTTTAAATAATCACCATTTTCTAAGGCTATAATAATAACATTTAAATCCGGATTAAACGCTAAAATAGGGAATTCTTCCCAAGAGATGTCCGCGTGATTTATTCTTGTTTGTATCATTTTCTTGTATTTTTATATTTTAAATATTTCAAATTCATCTGCATAATCTGGGATATACAGTTTTTTTTGCTTCTCTGAAATATGTTCATAAACTCTTCCTCTTTTACTTAAATGTCTGTTCAAAAAATTTTCTCTGCTCCCAAGTTCTCCGTATCTTTTATCATCAGCAAGCCCTTTGGCTCGGCAGAAAAACAATCCAGTTTCTTTATGTCTTAATTTATATGCCATATTTTTATACTTTTGACAATACAACTTTATCGCTGGAAATAGAGAAATTAAATGCAAACCACTCTTCGCCGTAATATCCAATTTTATACTCTTTTTGTGTTGAAAAATATACTGTCCCATGTAAATATGCTCCGACTCTAGTAGCAATCAAAATAAGAGATTTATCTTCGTTTGCATACAATGCGTATTCCAAATCTTTTGCTTGTTCTATTATTTCTGCTTTCATAATCAGTTATTTATAAGTGTTATTTCCATCATTTGAGAGTATACGATAATCGACATTTTCACACTTGTTATTTCTATTAAAATCATCACATTTTTCTTTTGCTTTTTCAATTGTATTACACCTGAAAACTATTTCTTCGACATAATTACAAAAGAACCTTACAACTAAATATTTATATTTATCCATTTTACTCTTGTTTAGTATTCAACAAATTCATACAATTTATTTTATTAATTTGAATTCATAAATAAATACATAGGGATTTGAGTCCCATGTACCTTTGCCTGAAACTTTATCTATGAGAGCTGCAAAGGCTTGTCGAGGCTCATTAAAAATAAATTTCTTATTATTATATTCGTACCAATACCAAGGGAAATCTCTTGTTGCTTCGTTTATCCCCTCTTTCAAACAATCCTCATTTGATATATCCTGCAACTTCTGAATACTAATATCAGTAATTTGTATTTTGTGTGGCATTAGGTCAGCTCTTACAAACATTTTGTTATTCCATCCTTTGGAATATTTAAGATTACTGCCAATCATGCTCAAAGGGTCATTATATAAGACTTTATAACTCTGAGCTACGGCAACAACTTCACCGATTCTGTATTGAGCTTTGTTCCATCCAGTGAATTTACCATCTCTGGTTGCCCAACCAAAGGCTTTATTTAATGGAGATATTATATTCCCATCTTCGTCATAGTCTTCTGCACTAAAAACAGGGAATACAGCATCATAAGTATAATCCGGTCTGGAATACTTACAAATACGTCTTGTCATAGTCTTTTTGCCTTTCAGGACTGCTTTAGTCAATCCAAATTCGTCGTTGAAAAAAAATTTCTTTGTCATATTCTTTTATTTTTAAATTTTGCACAGTAAGGTCTAATTCCTACAGAACGATATATATTTAAGACACTGCAAAACACCATGAAGTCTTTTACTTCTCCCGCATTCATACAGTTTCTACAGTCGCACGATTTAGGTATTTCATTCTTTTTCATTCGTTGAAATTACTAAAATCAGGCTCTTCATGATATAACTCTACATTTCGCTTTGAATTCCTCTTTTTGATATAAGGTTTCATATAAGGCTTTATATCCAGAAAATCCCCAAATTCCATAAGAATATTCTGTAATATGATTACAGGATATACTTTGGTTACGTCAAAATGTGCCGCGAAGATATTCCACGCTATCCCTTTGCTAAATATCGGATTAATTTTAGATGCAGCCTTCCAATCCTTAATACCAAGTTTTGCATTTTTCAACATATTAAAAACATCATCATTCTTTATGATTCTGCATAAATTATTTGCTTCCTGCTTATTCATTTCTTATCTTTCTTTAAGTCTTTTTAGGACATCTTTGTTACTATTCAGTATATCATCAAATGTAGGAACCGGCATCCATAAATCATCTCCATTTACATAACAATCAAAATACACATTACCTTCTTCTACCCATATATTATCTCTCTTTCTGTAAAACATTATCCTTGGGCTATAATTATAATTTTTGAGTCTTACTAAAACTTGTTCTCCTTCTGGAGGAAGTTGTTCACTAACTCTAATCCAAGGTGATTTTTCTTTTGTTCCCATAATTCATATCTCTTTTATAGTTGAATATGCTTCTTTTACTTCATCATAATGGTTACTTAGATATTCTGTTAAATTACCTTCTTCTCTGTAAGGGATTATTATTCTCTGACGTTCAGAAAATTTCATCGCGCCTTTTGACACATTAAGCATAAATAATGTTTTCATACGAGTTGTTCTAATAAATTATCTAATCCTCTACCGTCTTGAATCGTCTTGCCAGTTGCCCATCCTGAATAAGGGAAGTACTTTATTGGCTGCCCCTTGTACTCGAACTCTATCATTTTATCAGTGCAATTAAGGATTGTTAGCCCTAATCTCTGTATTTCATTTATTGCTGTTCGTAATCTGATAGGTTCGAGTTTGTTTTGTCTTTCTGTGTTTAATCGTGCCATTAATATCTAAATTTTGTAAAATGAATAATTGCAAATGGTTTATATCTTTCGTATGTTTTAAACAAATTAATAAAATCTTCTTTAAATAGACCGTCATTTTTAGCAACATCAGAACAATTGTAATGTCTGCCTTCGATTATACATTCTGACAAATCAGACGTGAATTCTATTTTTTGAATACCAACATTATCAATACAAGATAATTTTGCAATTTCAACTTGAGGGCTTCTATACGGTTTATCTTTCCAAACTCTAATAGAAATAATCGCTCTACATTCTTGAACTTCTTTAATCTTTTTTTCCCAAAGAGCATAATTTGCTCTTATTGTATGTATTTTCTCATGAGAAATAAATTTAAAAACAAAAAATGTCGGCTCACCTGCTTTGGGGTGTTTAGACATAAACTTTTTGGACAATGTTATTACGTATGTTTTCATGTTATTTTACATTATTTTTAGTTTCTATAATTACATATTCATCATCTCCGCAATCTTCAGGGGACATTCCAAATTTTGGAAAATCTTCTGGATAAGCTAACCGACCAAGTGGGCAAGAAAACGCATAACATGCACCTTGAAACTTCACTCCGAATAGGTCTATCCATTCTGAAAAAAGTAACCATCTCGCTTTTTTAATAAACTTCTTTGAAAGTCTCCTATTACACTTTATATTCCTTTTTGTAAACCCTTTTGCAACTATTAATTCTGCATCAGAAAGATTAATTTGTTTCCCATTATAGGTATATACGCCATCATAACAATAAGGATGATTGCACCCATATCCATTGTTTATAATGGTATCAGTCGTGAAATATCCACATTTACGGGATAAATCATCTATGCTCAACAACTCTTCCTTAACTTCTTGTCTCATTTCAGAATAATTTTTGCTGTGTTAATACTCCGCTTTTCGTTTGAATAAAGTCTTTACTTATTGGCATATTTTTCAAATAAATTATCTATTTCTAAATTTACTCTATCTGCAAATTCCCCAAATGATTCTGAAAATTCATCATCATTCAAATCATCTACAATTTTAACTACTCTTTCTGCGTAAAAGCGAGCTTTTGATAAGTCTTTCATTAATACCAAATTAGAAGATGAATCTACTTGTTGTATTATGTTAGTAAGTTCAATTGCTGCCTGAGAAAGCAAATCAGCAAAAAGAGGTATTTTTTTACAAACATACACCGCTTTTTCTTTCTGTTCCTTAGTCATGTCCCCAAACAAATCCTTAACCGGTATCAATTCATATTTATTCAAGTTGTCAAGTTGCGTTTTTATTTGAGTTACTTTTACATAGTCTCTTTTTTGTAACGCTTTATTCATCTTTTCAAGTAAAATATCTTTCTCGCTTTTCATCTCATTTAGTTTTTAGTGTGTAATAATCAGTTAATAATTTCCTGCAAGCATTGTACACAATTACAGCTTCTTTTGTAGTGTTGTTAGCCATTATCAGCTTTTGTATTTCGTTTTTACTTTCGTTTTCTACGGCTATTGTAGCTTCAGAAACATATCTTAAATAAGTCTCTGCCCGCACTTTGTTTTTGCTTATCAGATACTTAACCACTGGCAAACATGGTAAACCAATAGGCAATCTTTTTGTTTGTTTGAATTCATTGAAAGCATTCCTCTCAAAATCCGACAACTGTTCAATTGAAAAATCTTTAGAATGGACTTCCAATTGTTTTACATTCCCGTATTTTTCGATTATCGCCTGAGAGCGATTTACATGCGATTTAAAGGCTTTTAAAAATTGGATGATAGTTTGTACCGACATACGATAGAAAACCCCAAATTCGCCAGATAAACCATAAATTATCGCTATGTCGCACTCCTTTGTGGTTAGCGCTTTGCATTCCGCCTCTAAAAATGTTGCGACATCTTTTGTTGTGACCTCGATTAATTCGTCCGTCGTTTCTTGATTTACCCTTAAAAAAGCCTTTTTTACTATGTCCATAGAAAACAAAAACAGTTCGTTTTTATTTAATTCGCTTATTTTCGGGTAATTTTGAGCTTCTTTTATTTGCTGTATGTCCATATCGCAATTATTTATTGTCTTTTTTGTTATACATCATTCCGAATAAAGAATCATCTTTCCCCTCTTGTATATCCTGCATAATCTTAAACGCGACTCTTTGCGTTTGTTCTTCCATTGTCTCCTTTTTTGCAAATCCGCGCGCCCCCCCTGCTAAATTTTTCGGATAAAAAACGCGGTTCGTTTGAATTTTAAGAGCTTTTGCCAATGTTGTTTTCCAGTTTATTTTTTTTGTTTTCGATTTCTTTTTGTTTTCCCAACCTTCAGTAGTACCCCAAAAGTTTTCGATAGCGCATTCAATTGTTTTTATTATGTTCAATTCAGGAGGGTTGAATTCTTTTTGTTTTTCCATCCATTCTGCATCACATAGTATTTTGTCTACTTCTTCATGTAATTCTGACAAATAAACATTAAAATCTTTTCTCCAGTCTTTTTCTTTTTCTTCTTCTTTTTTAGAGATAAGAAATATATCGTTATTAGATGTAGAATTATATTTAGATATATTTTTTATCTCTTTTTTCTCTATAATGTTATTCTGTTTATTATCTGTAGAATTATCTGTAAGAATAATATTATTTTCTTTCTTATTATCATTATCCTTTATATTATCATTATCGGGTTTTTTTGGGTTTTTAAAAAACCCAGATTTTCCCAGTGGGTTATTTTGGGTTTCTAAAAAACCCAGTGGGTTATTTTGGGTTTCTTGTGAATCAGAAAAAGCATTTGCTTTTTTTGCTTTCGTTTGCTTTTCAGAAAAAGCATTTGTTTTTTCTGTTTTTTGAGGTCTGCCCCCATTTTTCCCATTTAATTTATTCCTTTCTACAATAGATAAGTATTTTTCATAATCTCTGTCAAATTGCGCTTTAAACGGCTTAAAAGCAACCCTTATCAGTGTATTATCAATTTCTGATAAGTCAAAAGACATACCATCATGTTTCAATCGTTGATACTTGATAATTGTTTTAATCAGTTCGCCCGCTTCCTGATTATTTAAATCATCAAAAACGTCTAAAGAATCTAAATGTAGGATAAATGATTTTTTTTGCATGGTCGTGTAGAAAAATAAAAGAGGTTCATTTTTAGCTACGACCCTAAAAACAAACCTCTTTACGGTAATATACCGTGAATATCTTTTCTGTTGGTCGTAGTCAACACCACAAATATACGATTATTTTTTTAATTTCTTTATT
>JFBN01307366.1_pt1 | contig 31327 bp, 29 predicted proteins | sample 768741 | NCBI WGS metagenome assembly JFBN01 (sample SAMN01983846, study PRJNA193217) | chicken gut metagenome | biome: terrestrial biome; isolation source: ceca of Broiler chicken | host: Gallus gallus | place: United Kingdom: England | collected 2010-09-07
AGGGTTGAATTTTTAAACAATAATGCTCCAACTGGTTTTTTCTTTGATTTTGATGTTACTATGCAAAAAAATTTTCAAACAGGTAACACACATTGAAAAATTTTCAAAATTTTATATTCAAATAAAAATATTTTTTGATATAATGAACAAATATTTAATATTATAAAAATAAGGATACAATATGAAAAAAATTCTTCTCTTAGGTGCTCTTTTTGCTGTAAATCTTTGGGCTGTTAATGATATAGAGGTAAAAAATGCCTTTGTAAAACAAACTCCACCTCATGCGCAAAATAGTGCTATTTTTCTTACTATTTTTAATAATACTAATAAGGATATTGCTCTAATAAGTGCCAAAAGCGATATCAGTGAAGTCAGTGAACTGCATACACATATACATAAAGATGGAAAAATGATGATGCAAAAAATTCCTGAAATTATTATAAAAGCTCATTCAAGCACAGAGCTTAAATCTGGAGGTTACCATATAATGCTTTTAAAACTAAAAAAACCTATTATTAAAGACACGAAGGTAAATTTAGATTTAAAATTTAATAATCACAAAACCATAGAGTTAAAAAATATTGATTCTAAAGAATTTTAATTAATGAGAAAAATTATTTTTATCCTAGCTTTTGCTTTTGTTATTGCTATTTTATATATTATTTTTGATTTTTATGTAATAAAAGATTCTCAAAAAATAACAAAAACTGATTTTTCTACCCCATTGACTTGCGATCTTAATGTTAAAGACTGCACATATAGTTTTAACAATAAAAAAGTCTTAATTTCCCTAAATCCCAAACCCTTACAATCTTTAGATGTTACAAATCTAAAGATTGTAAATCTAGGAAATTATAACAACTTAGGAATTAAAATTTATGGATTAAATATGTATATGGGCGAAATTAAACCTAAAATACATCGATTAAATTCAACAGACTATGAAAGTAAAATAGTTCTTGCTGCTTGCGTTTTAGATACTATGCGTTTCAGGGTAGAATTTATGGATAATAATAAACCCATAGGGTTTTATTTTGATTTTGAGCTAAAAAAATGAAAAAAAATATTATTTTGTTTATAGTTATAGTTGCTATTATTTTAGGTGTAATATTTTTTATTAAAAATCATCAAAATTCTTATGATTTTATCTTAAAATCAGACTTAAAAGAGGAAACCACCCTAAAAGATTTTAAAGGAGATAAGCTTATTATCTATTTTGGATATACTTATTGCCCTGATGTTTGTCCGGCAACTCTTAGTTTAGCAGGCAAAGCCTTAAAGCAAATCAATAATCCTAAGGCTCACCTTCTTTTTATTTCTTTAGATCCAAATAGAGATAATAACTTAAGCAATACAAACGAATGGTTACGATACTTTTACCCAAAAGCAGATGCCTTAATTGCAAAAGATGAAAAAACTCTTCAAAAAATAACAAAACAATATAATGCTCAATATCAAAAAATAGATCTAAATGATTCTTTTATGGGTTATTCTATAGCACATAGCAATATGCTTTATCTTATTGATGAAAAAGGTCATTTTTATAAAGAAATTAGCGATTTAAATCCACAAGAAATTTTAAGAGAACTTAGAATTTTTCTAAATTCTCAATAATTATACTTAAGCAAAAAGATCAGTTGAGAGGTATCTTTCAGCCGTATCGTTTAGCATAGTTAAAATTCTTTTATCTGGAAATTTCTTTGCTAGCATACTTGCGGCAAATACATTTGCTCCACTTGATATACCTACCATTAAACCACTTTTGGCAAGTTCTTTGGCTGTATTTATAGCATCTTCATTACTTACTGTGATCACTTCATCTATAACTTCTTTATTTAAAATAGCAGGTATAAAATTCGCCCCTATTCCTTGTATTTTATGGCTTCCCGCTTCACCTTTGCTAAGCAATGGAGAATTTAGAGGCTCGACTCCAACAATATGCACTTTTTCTAATTTTTCTTTTAGTATTTCCCCAACTCCACTAATAGTACCGCCAGTTCCAAAACCAGCTACAAAAATATCAAGTTCATTATCCAAATCTCTTAAAATTTCTAAAGCCGTATTCTTACGATGCGCATTTTTATTTGAAATATTTTCAAATTGAGAAACCATAAAAGAATTTGGAGTATTTAATAATATTTCATTTGCTTTATCAACCGCTCCTTTCATTCCTAAATTTGCAGGAGTTAATTCTAACCTAGCGCCAAAGAGTGTTATCATTTTTCTTCTTTCTAAACTCATAGATTCGGGCATTACAGCAATAAATTTAAGTCCCAAATCTGCACAAATCATAGCCAAAGAAATTCCAGTATTTCCACTAGTTGCTTCAACTATTGTAGTATCTTGATTAATTTTTTTACTATCTAAAGCATCTTTAATCATTTCAAAAGCTGCTCTATCTTTTATAGAATGACTAGGATTTAAAAATTCACATTTAGCAAAAACATTGATACCAAATTTTTTCAAATGTATAATAGGAGTATTTCCTATAAGCTCACTTACTTTTTCATGTACTTTCATAATTTTAATATCCTTTTTTGTTTAATAATGATAGTTTTATAAAAGTTTAAAAAAATAAAGTAAATAAAAGATACAAAATATCTGAATTAATTAAGAAAGAAGGCTAGAATTTATCTAGCCGAAGTCTTATTTTTTCTTTTTGCCGCTTGCTTTTGCAACAGCTTCTTTAAGGTTTTTACCTACCTTAAATTTTGCAACTCTTGTAGCAGGAACTTTGATTGTTTTTCCTGTGCTTGGTACTCTAGCTTCTCTAGCAGCTCTTTCTTGAGTTGAAAAAGTACCAAAACCAATAAAACTGATGCTATCACCTTTAGCTAAAACATCAGTAATAGTAGAAATAACTGCATCAGTAGCAGTAGTAGCGTCTTTTTTTGTTAGCCCAGCTGTTTGAGCAACTAATGAAATGAAATCTGCTTTAGTCATAAAAGCTCCTTTGTTTTAATTGAAACGCCTAATTTTAGCATATTTAAAAAACAATATCAAGTAAAAAACAGCTTTTTTTAAGTTTTTTTCAAAAAACTTTATTATTTTTTCTTATATCTTTCAAATTCTCCACTATTATCAATTTCATTACCAATTTTCTCGTATAAATCATAATAAAATTTAACAAATTCTTTACACTTAGGCATAATAGGAAGAAAAATATTATCTTCAATTTCACAAAATCTACTTAAAAACTCTTTTGCATCAAGTCTTAAAGCATAGTGTTTTGCTAATTCATGATAATTTTTTAAAGTTAGTTCTTTAAATTTTTCATAATGCCCTAAATCAAAATTTATCTTCAAATTATTATTTTCAAAAATCAATACTTCACTTTCAAAAAGCAAACTAAGATGAATAAGTCCTTCTGTATAATAAGGTCTAACTTCATCAACCCTTTGCCAAGAAATAAGTCCAATAGCTCTTTTTATAAGTTCATGAAAAACAGGCATTATCAAGTCATCTTGTTCATGATAAAAGAAATTTATAAGTCCACCTGTAGTAGCTTTATATTCTTCTATATTTTTAAAAAAACCACTCTGATTCATTGTTTTTTCGGTATCATTAGCAATAAAAAATATATGACCAAATTCATGGCCTATAGTTGATACTTCATAAACCCTTTTCCAAATTTTTTCCTGATAAAATAAAATATTTCTTCCAAAATCCAAAAATTCTTTATCAAAAACCTCGCTAGAAATTTTCATAAAAGGCTTTGTTTTAGCATTTTCATATACAAAATTTATAAAGGCAAATATTTTTTTTCCCGCCTTAGAACTTACAAACTCATCATTTGGAACGACTTGAGCTGAGAATAAACCTTTAAGTTCAGCACCATAAAATATCATCGGAGTGCAAATATAAAGTTGAGTTTTTTCTATATTAGATAAAACTTCTTTTTCTAATTCACAATCTTCAAGTCCTATATTTTTATAAACATGTTCAAAACTTTCCTTAATTTCATTACCAAATTTCAAAACATCAAAATCATTCTCATCTTCTATTCTTATATCCCATTCTAATGCCACCGCATGAGTATAATTATCTTCATAATATTCTAAAGGATGTCCCACTTGTAAAGGTGATTTTACTTTCATCCAAGCAAATTCAGCTTCTTGCCAAGCTTTTATAACTCTATCTTCATCTTTTTCACAAAATGCCAATTTTAATTTTTCAAAATATTCTATATAAGCTTTTTCCTCTTCGTTGCTAGCAAATATTTTAAGCTGATCAATCATATTTTCAAAAGCAAATTCTAATTTTAAAATTTCATTCTCGAAAAATCTCGCATAAGGAACAAATTTCCATAAATTTCCTATTCTAACTAAAACACCATAGCTTCGCTCACAAATTTCTCCTTCTGGAGTTTTTTGATATAAATGATTTTTACGTAAAAATTCCATTGCATCATCTAAATTTGGAAATTGAGTAGATAAAATTTTATTATTTTTTTCTATAATTTCTTTAGTCCAAGAAATTTCAAAAATATTCATAATTAAACCTATATTATGCACTCCTTGTATTAAAGACTGATAAAAATTATTTAAAAGTTTTTTCTCTTTTATTTCATTAATTAAATTTTGATGTTCTTTTTCATAAAACTTTCTAACCTCTTCATAGAACTTATGTTTTAACTCTATAATCTTATCTTCCTTAAAGTTGTTTTTTTTCCACTCTTGAACTAAATTTTCTTCCTTTAAATCAACCAAACGCCTAAGTATGGCTAGCATAGTTGTTTTATCTTGTTTTAATTCACTTAAAGAAATCAAAGATCTAAAATACTCACCCACATCTTCTTTGTCTAAAAACTCATATAACGCATTATTTCTTTCTTTATACTTTCTAACCAATTTAGCTATTTCTTTAAAATTATTCATACTTTTATTCTCCTTTTTAACTTTTTTAATTATAATTCATTTTTTAAAATAAGGAGTAAAAATGAGAGATATGGGAGAACCAAAATTAAAAATTGTAGCTATGCCGAGCGATACAAATCCAGCGGGAAATATTTTTGGCGGATGGATACTTTCACAAATCGATTTAGCAGGAGCTATCGCAGCAAGAGAACTTTCTCCTGAACGCGTTGTAACCATCTCTATGGATAAAGTAGTTTTTAAAGAACCTGTTTTTATAGGCGATATAATTTCTTGTTATTCTAAGGTTGTAAATGTGGGCAATACTTCAATCAGCGTTGAAGTAGAAGTCACAGCTCAAAGAGTGGATTCTCAAGGTTGTACTTCTTGCATTAATGTAACTTCGGCTTTAGTAACCTATGTAAGTGTTACAAGAGATGGAAAGAAAAAGCCTATTAGTGAAGAACTTAAAAGAATTCATGGCTTTTTAAATGCTTAAAGCTTATTTTGTATGATAAAACTTTATCCTTTAAGCTTATCAGCATTTATTTAAACCGCCGCTATTGTATTTTTTATCTAGACATTCTTTGAAAAATTCCCCTCTGGTTTTTGGAATTTTTCCTGGATGTTTTTGTTTCATGTGTTCTAAATACTTATCATAACTAGAAAGTCCCACCAAGGGATGAAAAAACCTTTCGGCTTTTTCATAATAATACTTAAATTTTTTGAAATTCATCAATCTTAATATACTTAGTTTCTTTAAGAGGAATTTTAATTTTACCTAAACAAATTCCTATACAAGAAATTATAACAAGTAAGGTAGCTATCATAAAGAACACACAAAGAATTGCATTAAGCAAATTTCCAACTTTACTTTGAGTGGCTATTGAAATTTCTTTTTTAATTGTAGAAATTTCTTTTTCATCTTTAGTATTATTTAATTTAAATTCTAAATCTTTAATTTTTTGACTTTGTATGCTAACGGCGGCTACATGACTTACCGCATTTGCTATTTTATTGCCTTCTTCATAAGGCATAATTTTTTGAATTCCTCCATACAGAGTTGTCACTAAGACAAATACCGCAGGTACTAAAGTAACCCAAGTATATCTTGCCTTGCCCATTTTTACAAGTATAGTTGTAACAAGAAGCAAAGCCATACCCGCAAGCATTTGATTGCTCACGCCAAAAAGAGGCCAAAGTGTATAAATTCCTCCCTTAGGATCAATGGCGCCTTGATAAAGAAAATATCCCCAACCTGCAACACTTAAAGCCGTAGCCAAAAGTCCAGCTGGATAATTATGAATATCTCCTAAAGGTTTATAAACATTACCCAATATATCTTGCACCATAAAACGACAAGCCCTTGTCCCAGCATCCACCGCTGTTAAAATAAATAAAGCTTCAAACAATATAGCAAAATGATACCAAAAAGCCATCAAATCCACGCCGCCAAAAAGTTCATGCAAGATCAAAGCTACACCTATAGCAAAAGTCGGGGCTCCCCCTGTTCTTGAAAGTATAGTATGCTCTCCTATATTTGTGGTTAAAGTAGTAATTTCTTCAGGAGTAATACTAAATCCCCAACTTGAAATAGTTTGTGCTGCATTTACAACATCTGTTCCTATCAAAGCAGAGCTTGAATTTATAGCAAAATAAAGACCTGGATGTAAAATACAAGCACAAATTAAAGCCATAATCGCCACAGCACTCTCAGCAAGCATAGAGCCATATCCAACAGCCAAAGCATGAGTTTCGTTTTCAAGCATTTTAGGAGTAGTTCCACTAGAAATCAAAGCATGAAAACCACTGATCGCACCACAAGCAATGGTAATAAATAAAAATGGAAACACTCCACCTGCAAATACTGGACCTGTTCCATCAAAATACTGAGTATTTGCTTTTGGCATTTGTAAATCAGGAGCAACCAAAACAATAGCTACAGCCATTACCACAATAACACCGATTTTCAAAAAAGTTGAAAGATAATCTCTTGGAGCAAGTAAAAACCACACAGGTAAAACAGAAGCAATAAAACCATAAGCCATCATAACAATTGCCAAAGTTGGAGCTTCTAAAGTAAATATTTTAGCCCAATAAGGATCAGCGGCTATAACGCTACCATAATGAATAGCCAAAATTAAAAGCACAAAACCTATTATAGAAGCCTCCCCTACTCTACCTGGACGGATAAAACGCATATAAATGCCCATAAATATTGCTATAGGAATAGTCATTGCGATAGTAAATAAACCCCATGGAGATTCTGCTAAAGCTTTTACAACCACCATAGCTAAAATGGCAATAATAATAAGCATAATGCCAAAAATCGCCACCATAGCAACTCCACCTGTAAATTTACCCATCTCATCCTTAATCATCTCGCCAAGACTTCTACCTTTTCTACGAGTAGATATAAAAAGAACAACAAAATCATGCACAGCACCCGCTAAAACTCCTCCTACTAAAATCCAAAGCATAGAAGGCAAATATCCCATTTGAGCGGCCAAGATAGGTCCTACTAATGGACCTGCTCCTGCAATAGCAGCAAAATGATGTCCAAATAATACAGCTTTATTTGTAGGCACAAAATCACGCCCATCATTTTCCACAAGTGCTGGTGTTGCACGATTTTTATCAAGTTCTAAAACCTTATAAGCTACAAAACGCCCATAAAATCTATATCCTATCATATAAATACATACAGCAGCAACCACCAAATAAATCGCTGATACACTTTCGCCATTTTGTAAAGCTAAATAACCAAAACAAATAGCGCCTAAAGTTGCAACAAACAACCATAAAATTTTAGTACTTAACTGAGTCATATTTCTCCTAAGAAAATAAAATATTTTCAAAGAATAGCAGATTTATAGATTAAATTGTATAGAAAGATGTTTAGTTTTTTCACATTTTTAAAAAAATATATGTTTTTTGTTTCTTTAAGTAGCATAAAAATGAAAAGCTTAAAAATAATCTTTAAGCTTTTTTAATCTAAATGAAGAGAGAATTTACACTTTCGTTATGATAAACACGACGTATTACTTCAGCAAAAACAGGTGTAACGCTTAATACTTTAATATTTGGTAATTGCTCTTTTAAAGGTATAGTATCTGTTACCACAAGCTCATCTAAAACTCCACTTGCTATTCTCTCATAGGCTTTTCCACTTAAAACTGCATGAGTACAGCAAGCCATAACAGATTTTGCACCTTTTTCTTTTAAAGCTTCCGCGGCTTTAACTATAGTGCCAGCAGTATCAATAATATCATCCACTAAGATAACTTCTTTATCTTTTACATCTCCAATAATATTCATTACTTCACTTTCATTGGCTTTTTCACGACGCTTATCAACTATAACTATATCAAGTCCTAAATGCTTTGCAACACTCCTAGCTCTTGCAACACCCCCTATATCTGGACTTCCTATAATAGCATTTTTAAAATGTTTGGCTTTAATGTAATCATTAAAAACTATACTTCCATAAAGATTATCTACTGGAATATCAAAAAAACCCTGAATTTGTCCTGCATGCAAATCTATCGTAGCTACGCGATCAATCCCAGCTGCTTGAATCAAATTAGCCACAAGTTTAGCAGTAATTGGCACTCTAGGATTTGCTTTTCTATCTTGTCTCGCATAGCCAAAATATGGGATAATAGCCGTAATTGAATTTGCACTTGAGCGGCGCAAAGCATCTGTAAGAATTAAAAGTTCTATTAAATTATCGTTTGTAGGAGCGCAAGTACTTTGAATAATAAAAACATCCTTTCCGCGTACACTCTCATCAATTTGAACGCTAATCTCTCCATCACTAAACCGCTTTACTCCAGCATCACTTAAAGGCAGGGAGAGATATTTAGAAACTTGTCTTGCAAATTCGACATTAGCTGAGCCTGAAAAAATTTTATAACCTCGCATAAAAAACCTTAATCAATAAAATTATGAATTAATACAAAAGATTTTAATAAAAAAAATGTTAAAAACTGCTGTAAATTTAAAAAGCTTATATAAAAATATAAGCTTTTTTAAGAAATGTAAGCTGTCTTTTTGGCATAATATCTTACCAACATAGAAAGCGAAAAACATATTATAAAATAAATTCCCGCAACAACACCTATCATCGCTAAAATTTCTTCAAAACTTGTTAGTTTTGCCAATATAGTTTTTGAATTATAAGTAAGTTCAGCTATACCTAAACCCGCTAAATAAGCTGTATCCTTTACAGTGGTTACAATTTGAGATAATAAAGCAGGTATTATTTTTCTAAAAGTTTGTGGTAAAATAATATAAAAAAGAGTAAAAAATTTACCAAAACCTTGAGAATAAGCTGCTTCAAACTGACCTTTTGGTATAGAATTTAATCCACCTCTAATAATTTCAGCCATAACCGAACTCGTATAAAGTGAAAATCCTATAGTACCCCAAAAAGCTTGAGGAAATTGTCCAAAAAATACAGGTAGAACAAAACAAGCTGCAAGCATCCATAATAATAAAGGAGTATTTCTAAAAATATCTATATAGCAAGCTGCTAAAAATTTACTTAATCTATCCCCATAATTTTTAGTTATAGCTAAAAAAGTTCCAAAAACAATCGAAATAATACAAGTTGCTAAGGCTATTTTTAATGTCAGAAATAAACCTTGCATTAAAAATTCAATATTTTGTGCATTAAAAACATTTTCCATTAACAACCCTTTATCTCGTTAAATGTGCTTTTTTTAATTTATTTTCATAAGCCTTTGCAAAATAAGCCAAAGGATAACAAATTATAAAATATAAAACCGCTGCAAATATATAAGCTGGCGCATAATTTCCATAATCAGCTGCATAGCTATCAGCAGAATGCATTAACTCAGCTCCACCTACAATAAGCAATACAGAGGTATTTTTGATTAAATTTACCATTTGATTTGTCATCGGTGGTAAAATAATTCTAATGGTTTGAGGTACTATAATATAACGCATTTGTTGAATATAAGTAAACCCTTGAGAAGCAGAAGCTTCAAACTGACCTCTTGGCACAGCCAAAATTCCACTTCTAACCACCTCGCTTACATAAGCTCCGTGATAAGCTCCAACACCCAATACACCAATAGTAAATATATCAAGTCTTATACCCAAAACAGGCAAGGCATAAAACAAAAAGAAAATTTGTATTACCAAAGGAACATTTTGAAAAAGCTCTACGTAAATTCTAGTGTAGGCTCTGATAATTTTAAATCTACTTGTAGCCATAACTCCGCCTATAGTTCCAAAAATTGTAGCTATAAGCAAAGCAAGAATGCTTACTTCTAAAGTATAAATAAAACCATTAATAAAAGCATCTTTATTATCCAAAGCATCTAAAAATTTCCATACCGCAAAAGGGCTTATACTATTTTCATCATATAAACCCCAAGAAGTAAGAATTTGTCTTAAATGTTCAACAAAACCTACACTTTCATTCATATTATAAACCCCATTTTTTCGCTAAAGCATCAATTTCATTTTTATGTTCTTTTACAAAATCATCAACATATTTTGCAAAAGCTGGATCATCTTTTTTGGTTACAATACCATAACTTTGTGGTTCAAAACTATCTGGCAAAATTTCACTTTTATCATCCACATAGCCTAACAATATTGATTTGTCTACAGAAAACGCATCAACTCTTTTAGCATCTAAAGCAGCTTTTATACTTGGATAATCAGGAAATTCACTAAATTTAACATCAATGCCAATTTTTTTAGCAGCTTCACCTATAGCTTTTTTTGTAGTTGCAGCTTGAGCCACTCCAATATTTGCACCTTTCATATCAGCTAAAGATTTATAATTTTTTTCTTTTAAGACTAAAAGCCCTATAGCATCTTGATAATAAGGCTCTGAGAAATTATAAATTCTTTTTCTCTCCGGAGTAATAGTAAAAGTTGCTATCACTGCATCTACACTACCATTATCAAGCAAAGGGCCTCTTGTTTTAGCATTAACTGCAACTAGTTTTATTTTTTTATCATCACCCAATATACTTTTAGCTAGCAATTTGGCAACATCTACTTCGAAACCTTTAATTTCACCTGTTGCTTGATCAAGTAAAGCATAATGCGGAACATCATTTTTAACACCAACTATTAATTGTCCTTTAGATTTAATAGACTCAAGTTTACCTTCTGCTGCATTAGCATTGCTAAATGCAACACAAGCACCTAGAGCAAAAACTGCCAACTTTAACAAAGATTTTCTAAAAACCATTTTTTCTCCTTTCAATTTTGGTTAATTTTTAAGAATTTTCCCTAAAAAGAGTCGCGCTCTTTCAGTTTTTGGATTTGAGAAAAATTCACTAGGAATATTTTCTTCCACAATAGCACCATCTTCCATAAAAATAATCCTATCTGCTACTTCTTTTGCAAAACCCATTTCGTGTGTAACAACCACCATGGTAGTATTGCTTTGATGTGAAATTTCTTTCATTACATCTAAAACCTCTTGTATGGTTTCTGGATCAAGGGCTGAAGTAGGTTCATCAAATAAAATATAGGGTTTTTTAGTACAAAGTGATCTTGCTATAGCAACGCGTTGTTGTTGTCCGCCTGAAAGGGTTGCTGGATAAACATTTGCTTTATCCACTAAACCTACGACTTTTAAATACTTAAAAGCTGTTTCTTCAGCTTCTTTTTTAGATTTTTTTTGAAGTTTCATTGGAGCTAAGGTCAAATTTTGCAAAACCGTCATATGTGGATATAAATTAAAATGCTGAAAAACCATTGCACAATATTTTCGGCAAATTTCAATTTTATTTTTATGATTTAAAACAAGATTGTTAACTACGACCTCTCCTGAACTAACTTCTTCAAGCCCATTCATGCAACGGATAGTTGTACTTTTTCCACTTCCACTTGGACCTATAATAACAAGCTTCTCACCTTCTTTAACAGAAAGATTAATATTCTTTAGAACATGATGAGTTCCGTAGTATTTGTTTACATTTTTTAATTCAATCAAGTTTTTTCCTTTATTTTTAACTAAATATAAAATTAATTAAAATTATTTTATCATTAAATAAAGAAAACTACTTCAAAATGTAACTTATTTTTACTAATAAATTTCCAAAGTGTAACTTTTAGTAATTTTTAGAATTTATACTTTTTCATAGTAAACACCTCTTGGAGAGAAAATCTTTTTAAAATAAATAGTCTCTGGAATTAAATCAGCATTGCCAACATAAAGCCTTCCTTTATCATTTAAAATTCTATGAAATCTCTCCATAAGTTTTAGTTTTGATTCATGATCAAAATAAATAATCATATTTCTAGAAGCTATAATATCAAATTTTCCCAATCTTGAAAATTTTTCTTCAAAAACATTGCAAAGTTCAAATTTACAAGTACAAAGCTCATTTTTATTAATAGTATAAAATTTATCTTCGCTTTCTAAAAAAAACCTTCTTTTTTCACTCTCGCTCAATCGCTGTAAAGTTCTTCCTTGATATTTTCCAAGTTTTGCTTTTTCAATCACACTTGAATTAATATCAACGCCTAAAATATACATATCTTTAATAAAATTCTGTGCAGCCAATAATGCCAAAGAATATACTTCTTCTCCACTTGAACAAGGGGCGCTTAGGATATTTACTCTCTTTTCTAAGCTTTTGGCATAATAAATTATTTCTTTCAATTGAGCCAATTCTCTTAAAAAATAAGTTTCACCTATGGTTACAAAATCTAAAGTTTCTTGTTTAAGTTGTCTATTGCTTTTTAATTTTCCCAAAAATTCGGAAAAATTTTTAGTATTAGTTCCTTCAAGAAATTTATTCAACTTTAAAGCTAGTATATTTTTTTTATCGGTTAAATCAATACCACTCATTTCGTTGATAATTTTTATAAATTCATTAAGTTCCAATTCGCTAGGAGTTATTTTTTTTTCCATGCAATTTTCCTTTTATTAATCCTGATCAATAAAATTTACAATTTCTTTTTTAATTTCTTTTAAGCTCATAGGTTTTAAATGCGGATTCATATCTTTTGCTCTTTTTGGCATACCATAAACGACGCTATCTGCTTCATTCTCGCATAAACATCTAACTCCTGTTTTATAAAGCTCAAATAAACCTTTTGCGCCATCATCTCCCATGCCCGTTAAAATAATAGCAAGCATTTTATTTGTTTTTGCCAAAGAAACAGCGGAATGAAAAAGTAAATCCACACTCGGTTTAAAGCTTGAAGCCACATCTTGCCAAGCGGCTACAATATTTAAATTTCCAGATAAAATAGTATTTTTAGGGCAAATATAAATTTTATTGCTTAATATCTCTTTATCGTTCAATAAGCACACTTCACTAAAAGCTTCTTTATTAAATTGCCCCACAAAAGATGGAATAAAACTGGCACTCATGTGTTGAGCTATAACTACACAAGCATTTTTTATATCAATATCCTTTAAAAGAAATTTAAGCTGATTAGGACCACCCGTTGAAGATCCTATGAGTATGAGCTTCATTTTCTTCTCCCCTTAATTTATTGAAATTTTATTTTTCTTGTCACGTAATTCTAACATATATAAAGAAAAATAAAGCTTATTTTTAAAAAAAGAAAAGCTGTTTTTATGATTTAATATGATAAGATTAGGTTTTTATCTTATTTTATATAGTAATTAGGAAACCAATGCTTAGGGAAAAAATTTATATTGCTAGTGATCATGCTGGTTTTGAATTAAAAGAAAAAATTTGCGTATTTTTAAAAGAAAAAAATATAATTTTTAACGATTTAGGAACAAACACTTGCGCAAGCTGCGATTATCCTGATTATGCGCATTTACTTGCCGAAAAAATAAACAAACGGAGCTTTGGCATTCTTATTTGTGGAAGTGGAATTGGAATTTCTATTGCAGCAAATCGTCATAAAAACATTCGTTGTGCATTATGCCACGAAAGCTTAAGTGCAGAACTTGCAAGAAGGCATAATGATGCCAATGTTTTGGCATTAGGCGGAAGATTAATTGGGGTTGAATTAGCTATAGATATTATAGAAAAATTCATTCAAACTCCTTTTGAAGAAGGGAGACATATGCAAAGAATTCAAAAAATTGAGGTAAAAATATAATGTTTACAAACTGGCTTGTTTTAACTATATTGATTTGTGCAACTATCTATCTTATTGTAATGTTGTTTTACTATAAAACTCTACTTAATAAAGAAAAAACATCAAAAGATTTTATCAAAAACAATCTTGATGATACTGAGATTGTCATTAGAAAACTACAAATTCAACTTCAAAGAAGTCTTGGAAATATAGATATACTCACAGAAGAACTTAATAAAATCAAAGCAGACCTTACATCCTTAAGAACCAGAAATTCTCAATATCGCTTGGAAAATGACAAACTAAGACAAAGAATTAAAGAATTAGAAGCAAAAATCGAGGCATTATTATGATAAAACTAACACAAGAAGAAAAAAAATATCTGCTTGATAGCATTAGGATTATTCCTGATTTTCCAAAAAAAGGAATTATTTTTAGAGATATCACCACTCTACTAAATAACAAAGAAGCTTTAAATTTTCTACTTAGACATTTAAAAGAACGCTACAAAGATTACAATCTAGACTTCATAGCAGGAACAGAAAGCAGAGGATTTATCTTTGCATCTATGATTTGTGCAAAACTTAATCTTCCTTTTGTGCCTATTAGAAAACCTGGAAAACTCCCTTTTGAAACCTTTAGCTGCGAATACGATCTTGAATATGGCAGCGATAAAGTAGAACTTCATAAAGATGCATTTAAAAATATTCAAAATGCAAGAGTTTTACTTGTAGATGATTTAATAGCAACTGGCGGAACAGCTATAGCTTCATATGAACTCATTCAAAAAGCTGGAGCTAAATGTGTTGAAGCTTGTTTTTTAATGAATCTTAAAGATTTAAATGGAGCAAATAAACTTGAAAAACTTACTTCAGTTTATAGTGTTTTAGAAATTTAAAACTATAGAAAGGTACAAATGGAAGAATTTTTAAAAAATTTACTTTACCAATACAAAGATCTAGCTTATATTATTATTTTTTTATGGTGCATTTTAGAAGGAGAGTTAGCTTTAATTTTAGCAGGTATTTTTGCTCATCAAGGACATGTAAATTTAGGTTTTGTTATATTTATAGCAGGACTTGGTGGTTTTGTAGGTGATCAAATTTATTTCTATATAGGAAGATATAATAAACGCTACATACAAAAAAAATTAAAAACTCAAAGGCGTAAATTTGCAGTAGCACACCTACTTTTACAACGTTTTGGTTGGCCTATTATTTTTATACAACGCTATATGTATGGCTTTAGAACCATTATACCTATGAGTATAGGAATCACGCGTTATAGTGCAAAAAAATTTGCTATTATCAATCTTTTTAGTGCTTGGGTTTGGGCATCAATCACTATACTTTTAGCTTGGTATTTTGGAGAACAAATTTGGAAGATGGTGACTTGGGCTGAAGAACATTGGTATTATGCAGCCATTATTATTATAGCTTTTTTATCCCTTTTATTATTTGGTTTTAAACAAATGGAAAAAGCTATACTTAAAGATAAAAGGAAAAAATCATGAAATTTGAATTAAACGATAAAAAACTAGATGCTATAAAAGCAGACTTTGAACTTGTTTTTATACAGGATAAAAATTTAAAAATTTTTAACAAAGAAAAAGATTTTTTTAAACTTAATAATTACAAAGGCGAAGGTGCATTATTAGACTTAAACAATAAAAAGCTTTATTTAGAGCTTAAAAGTCTTGCTTATGAGGATATAAGATTAAGTCTTTGCACAGCATATAAAACTCTTGAGAAACTTAATATTAAAAGCGTAAAACTTCCTAGCATAATAGGAGATTGTGTAGTTAGAAGTTTTGCATCTTTAGTTGAAGGCGTACTTTTTGGAGCTTATAAATTTGACAAATATAAAAGCGAGAAAAAAACAAGTACTTTGGAAAAATTTATTATTTCAAGCGAAGAATTAAATGGTAAGAAATTTAATAAAGATGAAGCTAAGATAGGTTTAGAGCGTGGAGAAATTTTAGCTAATGCTACAAATTTTACTAAAAATATAGTCAATGAAATTCCTGAAATTTACACCCCTTTAAAAATGGCAGAAGATGCGCAAAATTTAGCTAAAGAAAATAAAAACATTATTTGTAAAATTTATGATGAAAAATTTTTAGCCAAAGAAAAAATGAATGCCTTTTTAGCGGTAAATCGCGCCTCGATACACCCACCACGCCTCATTCATTTAAGCTATAAAGCCAAAAATGCAAAAAAACGTGTTGTATTTGTTGGAAAAGGCTTAACTTACGATAGCGGTGGATTAAGCTTAAAACCAGCTGATTTTATGCTTACAATGAAAGCTGATAAAAGCGGTGCAGCAGCAGCAATGGGAATCATAAAAGCCGTAGCTGAACTTGCTTTAGATTTAGAAGTGCATTGCATTTTGGGCGCAACTGAAAATATGATAGGCGGCAATGCTTATAAGCCTGATGATGTGTTAATCAGTCGTGAAGGTGTAAGCATAGAGGTAAGAAATACAGATGCAGAAGGACGCTTGGTTTTAGCTGATTGTCTTTCTTTTGCACAGGATTTAAAACCTGATTTACTTATCGATATGGCAACTCTTACTGGAGCTTGTGTTGTAGGACTTGGAGAATTTACAAGCGCTATTATGGGAAATAATGAGGAATTGCAAAATGATTTTTATCTAAGCTCTAAAAAAAGCGGAGAATATACCACAATCTTACATTTCAACCCTCACTTAAGAGAACTTATAAAATCAAATATTGCCGATGTTAGTAATACTGCCTCTAGTCGCTACGGAGGTGCAATTACCGCAGGGTTATTTTTAGATAAATTTATTCGTAAAGAATATAAAGATAAATGGCTACATCTTGACATAGCAGGACCTGCTTATACAGAAAAATCTTGGGGATATTCTAGTTTTGGCGCAGGTGGAGCTGGAGTTAGAATATGCGTTAATTATTTAATTCAAATTTTAAGGAAAGCTAAATGAGTTTAAGTGTAGGTATAGTAGGACTTCCAAATGTTGGCAAATCAACGACTTTTAATGCTTTAACTAAAGCACAAAATGCCCAAAGCGCAAACTATCCTTTCTGCACCATAGAGCCTAATAAAGCCATGGTTGAAGTTCCTGATTTAAGACTTAATGAACTTGCTAAAATAGTAAAACCTGAAAGAATTATGCATTCTTTAATAGAATTTGTAGATATCGCTGGGCTTGTTAAAGGTGCAAGTAAAGGCGAAGGCTTGGGAAATAAATTTCTTTCAAATATACGTGAAACTGAGGTTATTTTGCATATAGTACGTTGTTTTGATGAAGAAAATATTACCCATGTTGAAGGTGGAGTTGATCCTTTACGTGATGTAGAAATTATCAATACAGAGCTTATTTTAGCGGATATTGAACAACTGAGTAAAAAAATAGAAAAACTCACCAAAGAAGCCAAAGCCAATCAAAAGGGTGCTAAAGAAAGTCTCGAACTTGCAAATTCCTTACTTGATCATTTAAACAAAGGCTTAGCTGCAAGTTCTTACCCTGAAAAAGAAAGTGAAATTTATCAAGCCTTAATCAAAGAATTAAGACTGCTTTCTGCTAAAGAAGTGATTTATGGTGCAAATGTTGATGAAAATGGTATTAGTGAAGATAATAATTATGTAAAAGCTTTAAAAGAATATGCTAAAAAAAATGATCATGAAGTTATCAAGCTTTGTGCAAAAATCGAAGAAGAATTAGTAGGATTAAGCGATGAAGAAAGTCATGAATTTTTAAGTTCTCTAGGAGTTAACGAAAGCGGTCTTGATCAAATCATACGCACTGCTTTTGCTAAGCTTGGACTGATCAGTTATTTTACCGCTGGTGTAGTTGAAGTGCGTTCTTGGACAATCAAAAAAGGCTGGAAAGCACCAAAAGCAGCAAGTGTAATTCACAATGACTTTGAAAAAGGCTTTATAAAAGCTGAAGTTATTTCCTATGAAGATTATATCCAATACAAAGGCGAAAATGGCGCCAAAGAAGCAGGAAAGCTACGCCTTGAAGGAAAAGACTATATCGTTTTAGATGGCGATGTAATGCATTTTAGATTCAATGTTTAGGCAAAATAGCCTAAACAATATTTATAAATTTTGAATAAAACCTTCCAAAATTTGAATTTGCTTTTCTACGCTTGCAATAGAACTTGAGCCTTCACTTTGCTTAGAATTTAAAGAAAATTCAAAATTTAAAAGTTCCATAGCTTTTTCATCAAATACAGGATCTATTTTTGAAAGATCTTTAATTTCACTTATATCAATGCCTTGTGCTTCAGCTTGTGCAACAACATTTCCCACTATAAAATGTGCTTTTCTAAAAGGAATATTTTTTTCACGCACCAAATAATCTGCCAAATCGGTAGCCAACATATGACCTTTTTTACAAGCATTAAGCATATTTTCTTTGTTGATTTGTATTTCTTTTAACATTGCATTTAAGATAATTAAGCTATCTTTAGCGGTTTTTACACTATCAAAAATCCCCTCTTTATCTTCTTGCATATCTTTATTATAAGCTAAAGGTAAAGCTTTTATTATAGTTAAAAGAGAAATTAAATTTCCATAAACACGCCCTGTTTTTCCACGTATAAGCTCACAAACATCGGGATTTTTTTTCTGAGGCATAATAGAACTTCCCGTTGAAAAACTATCACTTATGGTTATAAAAGAAAATTCTGAGCTTGAAAATAAAATCATTTCCTCACAAAGTCTTGAAGTGTGTGTAAAAATAACTGCTATATCATAAAGCAAATCAAGAGCAAAATCCCTATCACTCACTCCATCCATAGCATTTGGCATAATATCTTTAAATCCTAAAATTTTAGCACTCAACTCACGATTGGTAGCATAGCTTGTTCCTGCACATGCACAAGATCCAAGTGGTGAAAAGTCTGCAAGTTCTAGGCTATTTTGCAAACGCTTAACATCTCGCATTAACATAAAAGCATAAGCTAAGATATAAAAAGAAAAACTCACAGGCTGAGCGTGTTGTAAATGTGTAAAACTTGGCATAATAGTTTTTTTATGCGCTTTAGCATGTTTGAGCATGGTTTGAATCAATTCTTTTAAAAGCTTTATAAGTTCAATATGAGATTTTTTTACAAAAAGTTTAAAATCAGTAGCCACTTGGTCATTTCTACTTCTTGCAGTATGTAGTCTTCCGCCAATTTCACTACCTATAATCTCGCTTAAACGCTTTTCTATAGCCATATGAATATCTTCATCTTTGATATCAAAAACAAATTTACCTTGCTCTATTTCACTTCTAACCTGCTCTAAACCTTTTATAATAGCATCTAATTCTTCTTTTTTTAAAATACCACAACTTTCAAGCATTGTAGCGTGTGCTATAGAACCTTGTATATCTTCATTGAACAAAGTTTTATCTATATTTAAACTTGCATTAAATTCTTTTAAAAGCTCATCACTTGCACCACTAAAACGTCCTGACCACATTTCATTTTTCATTTAAATGCCTTAAATTTTTGGTCCAAATTTGCTAAATTCAATGCCTTCTTTGACATCTTCATAACGTTTAAAATTTTGTATAAACATATGTGCTAATTTATCTCTTGTTGCAATATAATCATTTTTATCTGACCAAGTATTTATAGGATTTAAAAGCATGCTTTCTACACCTTCTAAAGCTTTTGGAATAGCTAAATCAAACACTTTAAAATTTTCAAATTCGCATTTTGTAATACTTCCATCTAGAATAGCATTAATGCAAGCCCTAGTAGCCTTAATGCTCATTCTTTTACCCACACCGTAGCTTCCACCGCTCCAGCCTGTATTAACAAGATAAACATTAGCTTCATGCTTTTCAATCTTTTCACCAAGTAATCTCGCATAAACCGTTGGGTGCAAAGGCATAAAAGGTTCTCCAAAACAAGCTGAAAAAGTTGCTTGAGGTTCTAAAATACCACGCTCAGTTCCAGCTACTTTTGCTGTATAACCACTTAAAAAATAATACATAGCCTGCTCTTTGCTTAGTTTACTCACCGGAGGCAAAATTCCAAAAGCATCTGCACTTAAAAATATAATATTTTTTGGATGACCTGCTTTTAAACTAGGCTCATGATTTTCAATATGCTCTATAGGATAAGAAACTCTTGTATTTTCTGTTTTTGAAGCATCAGCATAATCAACACTCTTATCAGCTCTTAAAACTACATTTTCTAAAAGTGCATTTCTTTTAATGGCACCATAAATTTCAGGCTCATGTTCAGGATCAAGATTGATTGTTTTTGCGTAACAGCCACCCTCAAAATTAAACACACCTTCATCATCCCAGCCATGCTCATCATCACCTATGAGTCTTCTTTTTGGATCGGTTGAAAGCGTAGTTTTTCCTGTACCGCTAAGTCCAAAGAAAAGTGCCACATCGTCTTTTTCTCCGACATTTGCACTACAATGCATAGAAAGTTTATTTTCTAGTGGCAACCAATAATTCATCATAGAAAAAATACCTTTTTTCATTTCTCCACCATACCAAGTTCCACCAATAACCGCTATATTTTCTTCAACATTAAAGATCACAAAAACCTCTGAATTTAAACCATCTTGTTTGTAATCTTCATTAATACATTTGCAAGCATTATAAACAATAAAATCTGCTTTAAAATTCTCAAGTTCCTCTTGACTTGGGCGAATAAACATATTTTTAACAAAATGCGCTTGCCATGCAATTTCAGTAACAAATCTTACTGCTTTGCGACTTTGCAAAGAAGCACCGCAAAAAGCATCTTGAACATAAATTTTCTTTCCACTTAACTCTTGCTTTGCTTTAGTTAAAAGTTTATCAAATAATTCTTTTGTAATAGGCTGGTTTATCTTCCCCCAAGCTATATATTTACTAGATGGATCTTGTTTTACAAAATATTTATCTTTAGGACTTCTACCTGTAAAAATTCCCGTATCCACACAAAAAGTATCATTATCCGTGCTTAAACCTTCATTATTTGCTTTTTCATGAGCATTTAATTCATCATAACTTAAATTATGAAAAATTTCCTTTATGTTATCTAAACCTAAATTATCAAATTTTTTCATTTTTCCCTCACTTTAATTCTTGTAAATAGCTAATACTTCGCCTTCATTAACAGTATCGCCTATTTTAATACAAAGCTCTGAAATAATTCCATCTTTTGGGGCATTAACCTCAATCTCCATTTTCATTGCTTCTAAAACCATGATAGCTTGACCTGATTTTACTTCTTCGCCTTCGTTAACATAAATTTTAAAAACATTACCCGAAATACCCGCTAAAACTTCATTTTCAGCATCGACAGAACTTGTCGAATTTGAAGAAATAATATTTTTATTTTCTTCTACTTTTTTCACACTTTTAACATTAACATCTTTATCAAAACCATAACTCACTTCTACATGATATTTATTACCATTTACAGCTACGGTAAATTTGTTTTCATCTACACTCATAGGTTTTGGCATACTGGTTAATTTGCGTATATTTACCTTTGCCTCTCCTTTTAAAAATGCTATACCTTTTTCTTTACAAGCTGCTGCAACAAATATATTTTCTTCAGTCGTTTCTATACCCTCTTTTTCAAGCAAGGTTTTGGTATAAGCTATACTTTTACTCTCATCTTTATCAGCTATATTTATAGCAAGCTCTGTAGTAGGTTCTAAATTAAGTTGTTTTGAAGCAAGCTCAATAATGTTTGCATCGGGTGCAACTGGAGTTTTTCCAAAATAACCAAGCACCATTTTTCCATAACCTTCTGCGATTTTTTTCCAAGGCCCAAACATAACATTATTAAATGCTTGTTGAAAATAAAATTGAGAAACTGGAGTAACCGAAGTACCAAATCCACCTTTTTCTACAACTTCTCTCATAGCATGAATGACCTGTGGAAATTTATCTAAAATATTATTATCCCTCATCATTTGTGTATTTGCCGTTAAAGCTCCTCCTGGCATAGGAGAAAAAGGAATAAGTGGATTTACCATAGTAGCTTCAGGGGGTAAAAAATACTCTTTTAAACAATCTTTTAAAACTTCTTCGTATTTTAGAATTTTTTCTTCTTCAAGTCCACCTAAATCATAATCTTTACCTTTTAAGGCATGCATCATGGTTAAAATATCAGGCTGAGAAGTTCCACCACTTACAGGAGCTGCAGCCAAATCGATACCATCAACACCTGCTTCAAGTGCTGCAAGATAGCAGGCTATACTCACCCCTGCAGTTTCATGCGTATGAAGTCTAATATGCATATCTTGAGGTAAAATTTTTCTTGCCATTTTAATGGTTTCATAAATTTTATTTGGATTTGAAGTTCCACTTGCATCTTTAAAACAAATGCTGTGAAAAGGAATTTCTGCTGCTAAAATTTCTTTCAAAATTTTTTCATAAAAAGGCACATCATGAGCACCTTTGCAATTTGGCGGTAGATCCATTAAGGTAATAGTGATTTCATGTTTTAATCCATGTTTTGCTATACATTCACCACTAAATTTTAAATTATTTATATCATTAAGAGCATCAAAATTTCTTATCGTTGTGGTACCGTGTTTTGCAAAAAGTTTTGCATGTAAATCAATAAGCTCACTACTTCCAGTATCTAAAGTAACGGTATTGACTCCTCTTGCTAAAGTTTGAAGATTAGCATCTTTTCCTACAATAGCCCTAAATCTATCCATCATAGTAAAAGCATCTTCATTAAGATAAAAATATAAGCTTTGAAATCTAGCACCACCGCCAAATTCAAAATGTGTAATGCCTGCTTCTTTTGCTGCTTCTACTGCAGGAAAAAAATCATCCATTAAAACCCTAGCTCCATAAACAGACTGAAAACCGTCCCTAAAGCTTGTATCCATTACATCGATGAATTTTTTAGCCATTATTTTTCCTTAAAAAAATATTTTTTCATTAATTATACAAAAATTTGATAACACATTACCAAAATTATTGCTATAGGCGATATAAAACGAATAAAAAACAACCAAACTAAGAAAATTTTTCTACTTATAAATTTAGAAAAAATTTTATAAATTTGTTTTTTATTCATAAAAAAACCTACAAATATAGAGCATACTATAGCACCAAGTGGAAGTAAAAAATTTGAAGTTAATTTATCCAATAAAGTAAAAAAATCTTTGCCAAAAAAACTAAACATAGAAAAAAAATTTAAATTTAATGACAAGATACAACAAATTCCAAAAACAAAAACAAATAAACCTATTAAAAATAGAGCTTTAACACGAGAAATTTGATAGTTATTAATCATATAAAAAGTTAAAGGCTCTATCATTGAAACAGCTGAAGTAATACCAGCAAAAAAAAGTGCTAAGAAAAAACAAAATGCAAAAATATAGCCTAAAGCTCCAAGTTGATTAAACAAACTCATCAAGGATACAAAAACAATTCCTGCTCCTTGAGTATGCGGATCGGCTCCAAATTCAAAGATAAAAGTAAAAACAATAAGCCCCATAATAAAAGAAATCAATAAATTAATCAAAACAATATACACTGAACTTTTTATAAAATTTGTTTTTTTATCCAAGGCCGATGAATATGTAACTATACAACCTATTCCCAAGCATAAGGTAAAAAATGCAAGCCCTAAAGCTTCGGCAATAGAGCTGAATTTAAAATGTGAAAAATCGGGATAAAATAAATAAGAAAAAGCATTTGCAAAACCTTGCTTAAATCCCATGCAATAAAACAACATAAAAACAAGCATTAAAAATAAGCTAGGCATTATAACAACGTTTAATTTTTCAATCCCTTTGATTAAACCTTTAGATACTATCAATAAAGTAAGAAAAAAAGATAAAGTGAAGAAAAAAACAGAACTTGTCAAATTTGTAGTAATTAAATTTTGAAAATTACTTGCTGCTTCATCTAAAGTTTTAGGAAGATAATAAAGACTCACTACAGTATATTTTAAAACCCATCCCATGATAACTAGATAAAAAGAGAGGACAAAAATACCACCTAACATAAAAACGCCGCCATATCGCCATCTATTGCCATATTTTATGGCAAGATTTGAATAAGCATTTGCAAGATCACTTTTACTTAAACGTCCCATAGCCACTTCAGCCAAAAAAATACTAAATCCTATAGTTAAAGTAAAAAACAAATATAAAAGCACAAAAACAAAACCACCATTTTCTGCGCTTAAAGTTGGAAATTTCCAAGCATTACCTAAACCAACGGCTCCACCAGCAACAGCCAATACAAAACCGATTTTTGAAAAATATGTTCTCATTATTTTTCAAACTCACTTTAAAAAAGCGGCTATCATAACTATAACAACAGCCAAAGGGGAAATAAATCTCAAAAACACATACCAAAGTTCAAAAAATATACCCCTCATATAAGGTTCAAATAAAATTTTTAAAGCTTCTTTTTTCATCACAAATCCCACAAAAATAGCTGCCAAAATTCCACCTAAAGGCATAATAACCTTGCTTGAAACACTATCAAGCAAATCAAAAAAACTCATTCCAAAAAATCCAAACTGAGTACTTTTTAAAGAAGATAAAATACACAACATTCCTAAAATATAAACAACAATTCCTATTAAAATCAAAGCTTTTTTACGGCTCATGCCAAAAGTATTAATAAGATAAAAAGCAAAAGGCTCTATCATTGAAACAGCTGAAGTAATACCAGCAAAGATTAAAGAAATAAAAAATGCTGCTCCAAAAATACAACCAATCACCCCAATTTTTTCAAATAAAGTAGCCAAGGAAATAAAAACAAGTCCTGGTCCTTGCTGATTAGGATTGTAACCAAATTCAAAGATAAAAGTAAAAACAACCAAACCCATTAATAAACCAACTAAAAGATTGATAAAAATAATATTTAAAGTACTGGTAATAAAATTAGTTTTATCAGACAGACTAGCAGAATAAGTAATAATCGTTCCAACGCCCAAAGAAAGACTAAAAAAAGCAAGTCCTAAGGCTTCAAGAACATTTGAAGTGTTGATTTTGGAAAAATCAGGTACAAAAAGAAATTTAACCGCCATTATAAAACCATCTTTGCTCATAGCATAAACAAGCATCAAAATAAGTAAAATAAACAATGAAGGCATCATCCAAACATTTAACTTTTCAATCCCATTCTTAACACCTTTAGAAACAATATAAAAAACACATAAAAAAACCAAAGTAAAACAAATAAACTGACTTAAAAAATCCTCACTTATAAAAAATCCAAACTGCGCTTTACTTACTTCTAGATCCATAGGCAAATTTCCAGTGATACTTAAAAACACATATTTAACTATCCAGCCAATCACCAAGGTATAAAAAGAAACTATTAAAATCGCCCCCACCATAGTAAAACCAACATAAGACCAAGCTTTTTTGTTTGAAGGTGCTAACTTTTCATAGGCATTAACCGGATCTTTTTCACTAATTTTTCCTATGCTAAGCTCAGCTAAAAATATCACAAAACCTACACCTAAAGTAAGAATTATATAAAGCAAGATAAAAGCAGATCCACCACTTTGACCTACTAGTGTTGGAAATTTCCAAGCATTACCCAAGCCCACCGCTGAACCTGCTACCGCTAAAATGAAACCTATTTTTGAAAATTTAGAACTCAATGTTGCAACCTTAACTTAAAAATTATTTTAAAATATTATTAAAGCAAAAAAACTTTTAAGCTTTATTGAAAACAATCAAATTTAAATCAAAAATGTGAATTTTTGTAAATTTCAATAAAAATAAAGATACCTTTGGTTATAATTCGGATTTATTTTTAAGTCTTAAGTAGGGATACGCAAGCCGAACTGATTTAAAAATTGAAAAAAATTTTTTATAGAAAGGTTAAGATAATGAAAAAAGTTCTTTTTTTATTATTAGCATGTGCAGCAGTAGCTTTTGCAGCTGAAACTAATGCTCCAGTAGAGCAAGAAGCTATTAATGTATGGATTAAAGCATTTTCAGTTCTTGCAGCAGGCTTAGGTCTTGGTGTTGCAGCACTTGGTGGTGCTATCGGTATGGGTAATACTGCAGCGGCAACAATTGCAGGAACAGCTAGAAACCCTGGTCTTGGGCCAAAATTAATGACAACTATGTTTATCGCTTTAGCGATGATTGAAGCACAAGTTATCTATGCTCTTGTTATCGCGCTAATAGCACTTTACGCAAATCCTTTTATAGTTTTACAATAAAACTTATCAAAGCCCTTTTTGGGCTTTTTTCTATGCGGTTATGGTGGAATTGGTAGACACGCCATCTTGAGGGGGTGGTGCGCTCCGCGTGTGCGAGTTCAAATCTCGCTAACCGCACCATTATTTAAAATTATAATCATTCAGCTTAAAATACTAACTATTCAAAATCAAATTTCAACTTACAATTTCTTAAAGTTACAAAAAATAAAAAAATATTGGTTTTTTAAAAAAACTTAAAAAATATTAAGATTTTTTTTAAGTATAAAGAATATAATTCTATCCGTTTTCAAAAAACATCCCTTAAAAAGGATTATTCAATGTTTGTTTTTATACCATTATTTACAATTTTTATTTTACTTGCAGGCGGATATTTTGCCAAAAGAATTGGCGTTTTAAAGCAAAAACAAGCTAGAACTTTTTTAGATTTTGCTATTATTTTTGCTTTACCTTGTTTGATTTTCGATAAAGCATATCATTTAAATTTTAATTTTTCATTGATTATTTTTATTTTTATTGGATTGTTTAGCTGTATATTAGCAGCCTTTTTTGCTATTTTTATTGGAAAAGTTTTTCATTTTTCTAAAGTAACTTTAGTCAGTATGTTTTTGCTTTCTTGTTTTGGAAATACTATATTTGTGGGTATGCCTATTGTTGCTGGTGTATTTAATGACCCACAATTTAGCGCTGAAGTTATATTTTACGATGCTTTAGCCACAACTTTACCTATATCACTTTTTGGACCTTTTATACTTTCTTTGGGAAATGGAGAAAAAGTCAGTTTACTTGCTAATGTTAAAAAAATTCTTAGTTTTCCACCTTTTTTAGCTTTGCTTTTTGGTTTTTTGTGCAAATTAATTACTTTACCTGAATTTATTTTCTCTCCTATTCGTTTATTTGGCGCTTCTGCAACCCCTGTTGCACTTTTTGCCATAGGTTTAGGACTTGGCTTTATGGCGATTAAAACCTCTTACAAACCTACAGTAATTGTCATCTTTGCTAAAATGATTTTAGCTCCTTTGTTTTTTGTATTTTGTTTGAAAATATTTAATTTAGAATTAAAAGATTCTACTATCGTTGCTATTATAGAAAGCGCAGCTCCTACTATGACCTTAGCAGGAGCTATGGTAATGAAAGCTAAACTAGATAGCAATTTAGCCGTAAGTGCTGTAGCCTTTGGAGTTCTTTTTGCTTTTGTTTCTATGCCAATTTTAATTTGGACTTTGTTATAAGCTCAAATTATATGGCTAAATTTTTAGCTAATTCTTTAACTTTTTTAAGATCAACTTTTCCTGAACCTAGGAGGGGAATTTTTTCTATTTGAAAATAATATCTAGGTTTAAAAAGTGTAGGTATATTAGAATTTTTTATAGCCTCACATACTCCTTCAAAAATTTCATTATTGCATTCTATGAGTAAAACAATTTGTTCCCCTTTTTTCTCATCTTCTAAAGATGTGGCACAAAATTTAACCACTTCAGTGTCTATAAATTTGGCAATTTCTTCTTCTATTGCACCCAAAGAAATCATCTCTCCGCCAATTTTTGCAAAGCGAGAATAACGATCGACAATATATAAAAAACCATCTTCATCCAAATGTCCCTTATCTCCCGTGTTGTACCATCTTATGCCATCAATTTCTTTAACCACTTCATCGGTTTTTTCTTTGTCATTAAGATAGCCTACCATAACTTGATGACCGCCTATAAGTATGAGTCCATCTTCATTTGTTTTTAAATTTTCATAATTATTTGGATCAACAATACGTACCGCAGTTCCAGGTAGAGGCATTCCTACGCTTCCTTCTTTATTGGCACGATGTATAAGCCAATAATCCGCATCAAAACGATTCGGTAAATTTACACTCGCTACAGGTGTGGTTTCCGTAGCTCCATAACCTTCAAAAATGCTTTTTTTAAACTTCATTTCAAAAGCAGTTCTTACTTCATTTTTTAGTTTTTCAGCACCTGATACAACTATTCTTAAGCTTTCAAACATTAAAGCATCAAGCTTTTTATTTCTTGCATAAATTCCTAAAAAGGTTGAAGTTCCACACATAATAGTGACATTATTTTTAGCAACAGCTTTGGCAATCCCTAAAGCATCAGTTGGATCTGCAAAAGTGATACTTTTAATACCTTCAAGCAAAGGCAAAAACGTAGTTACTGTAAGTCCAAAAGCATGAAAAGGTGGCAAAGATGAGAGAATGACATCATTATTTCTTGTGCAAAGCACATCAGAAATTTGTGCTATATTGCTTAAAATATTACGGTTATTTAGCATAACACCTTTTGGAGAACCTTCGCTTCCACTACTAAATAAAATAGCTGCTATGGCAAGATTGTTTTTTGAAGGAGTGAAAATGGTTTTGAGTATAAAACTAGGTATAATACTAACTGCTAACATCATGCTAAAAATTTTAGTTTTTTGCATTTTAAAATCTTCTACAATATCTTCAAAATAAATTAAATGTATATTTGTATCGAAATTTAGGTTTATACCTTTATTTGATAATTTTTCTAAAAAAGTTTTAGAAGTATAAATTTGTGAAATTTGCGCATTTTTTATAGCTGTTTTTAAAGCTTTTTCTCCAGCAGTGAAATTAAGATTTACTGCAATTTTTTCTGCGATTAAAACAGATAGATTGATTAAAGAACTTGCAAAAGAAGCAGGTAGTAAAATTCCTATAGCCTCCTCTTTAGGAGCGTAACTTCCACGCTGAAGGTTAATGTTTAACTCTTTGGATTTTCTTTTAATAAAAAAATTAAGAAATAAACTAAGAGTCAACATTTTTCTATAAGAAATATCTCCAGCTAGTGTATCGATAATAGCTATTTGATTTAGATTTTTTTTAGCTGTATCTATCCAAGCTCTTGCTATAGTATGCATAGCTTCGCATTGTGATTTCCAAGCCATAAAAGAAAGTTCAAAAACTTTAGCTTTAACTTCATCTTTTTTAGAATGCAAAGGCATAGCTTTACCAAAAGCTATAGCAATTTTTCTTTTATTTAAAGTGCGGTTTCTTGCTGAAAATTCTTCATCACTTCTTGAAAAAGCGCTACCCCAAAGCCCTCTTATATAAAAAGGAATAATTTTTCCATCATCTTCACTTAAACATTCACAAGCTAATTCAAATCCTGCTTTAAATTCATTTAATTGCCCATGTCGCGAAAGTGTACCTTCAGGAAATAAGCAAACCAAATTACCTTCTTTAATATGCTTTGCTATCAGTTCTAAACTCGTCTTACTTCCTGTACTTGATACAGGAATAATACCAAATTTATCAAGAAAAATTTTAATATACCATTTAGAATAAATACTTCTTTCCATAACAAAATAAATTTTTCTTGGAATTGCCATTTGTACAACAGCCCAATCAATAAAAGAAATATGATTACCCAAAAGTAAAGCTCCACCTTTTTCTGGTATATTTTCAAAACCTTCCACAAGTAAACGGTATCGTTGTAAAAAAGCTATGCTTAAAAGTATACGCACTAAAGAAAAGGGGAGTTTTAAAAGTATGTAAAAACTTCCTACAAAGGTTACCAAAGCAATAAAATAAAACAAATAAATCACATTGATTTCAAATTTTGCAAATAAAGTTGCCAAGAGCAAAAATCCCAACATGGCAATATTTTGAAAAAAATTATTTCCTGCAAGAATTTGTCCTAATTCATTTTCTTTAGCATGAAATTGGATTAAAGTATTTAAAGGAATGATAAAAAGGGCTCCGCAAAATCCAAAAAAGAAAAATAAAAAACTATAACTTAATAAACTTATAAAATAAGGTATTAAAAAAGCCATTAAAAACATACCCAATGCACCAAGTGGAATAAGTCCAAGTTCTATATAATTTTTTGAAAATTTACCAGCTACTAAAGAGCCTAAAATCACTCCTATACCAGAAAAAGCGAGTGAAATTTGCACATAAAAAGTATTTTCTATAAAAAGTTCATTTTTAGCAAAGACAGGAAAGCTGACAAGATAAAGTTGAGATATAGCCCAAAAAAATGAAATTCCTATTATGCAAAGCCAAATAGTTTTATTTTTAAAAACAAGCTTAAGATTATTCATTAGAAGTTTTCCACGGATATAATCTTTTTTATTAAAAACTAAATCTTTATTTATTTGTTTGAGCTTAGGTAAACGACACGCAAAAAATACTTCGATACAAGAAAATAAAATTAGCACAATTCCTAAAGGCGCTACTTCTTTTAAAATTTCATCTGTTTGATTATATGCAGAACTATAAAGACTTTCAAAACTTAAAGAAAACAAAGCCATTCCTGCTAAGATTGCCATAATGCTTACTGCATTAATTACACCATTACCCATAGCAAGAAAGTCTTTTCCTACGAGTTCTTTAATAAAACCGTATTTACTTGGTGAATAAAGTGCTGCTTGTGCTCCCATTATAAAAGTAAAAATAAAAGCCATCCAAAAAGCACCGCTATAGTAACAAATGCAAATTATTAAAGTGAGTATAACATTGAAAATTGCTGAAATTTTCATTACAATATTTTTTGGATATTTATCCGCTAAAAAACCCGAAGGAGAAAGCATAAGAATAAAAGGAAGTAAAATCAAAGCATTAACTATAGCATTTAAAAATAACTGCTCACTTCCTTCATAGGCCTTATAAATAGTATTTTGAATAATAATTTTATGTCCCAAATCCACAAAAGCATTGATGAATGCTATAAGTAAAAAAGGAATTAATCCGTAAATTTTCAAAAAAGATTTTTTTTGCATTATTTAAACCTCGTCAATTAGCACTTATTTTACAAAAGAATTTATCAGTTTTTAGGAAAATTATCTATATTATCTTTTAAAATAATTCCATCGATTTTTAATTTATAAAATTTTTTAAAATTCTCTAATTTATCAACAATCATTAAAACCCTACTATCAAAAACATAAAATTCTGCAACCTTGCTAGCAAATTTTGCAAGTTTTTTATCATTACAAAGCAAAAACTTAGCTCCTAAAGCATTGGCTAAAAATATCTCGTCTTTATTTTGAACTAAAATAGCAAATTCAAAATCATTTTGACTTAAATAAGAAATCAATTTTTCATCATAAACAATACAATAAACTTTATTATCTTTAACTTCTTTAACACTTTCAATAAAAGAAAAATCTAAATTTTTTAATAATTTATGTCCAATAATAAGCATTTTTTTCCTTAGCTCTATTTTTTATTATTTTGCAAATTATACTTATAAAATTGTTACCAAGCAAGGTGGCGCAGCGGACGGGGCTCGAA
>JFBN01307229.1_pt1 | contig 31214 bp, 27 predicted proteins | sample 768741 | NCBI WGS metagenome assembly JFBN01 (sample SAMN01983846, study PRJNA193217) | chicken gut metagenome | biome: terrestrial biome; isolation source: ceca of Broiler chicken | host: Gallus gallus | place: United Kingdom: England | collected 2010-09-07
AATAAAATGTCCGCAGACCCCTACCTATGCAGACGACGGTAGTATCAATCCACATAAACAATATAGACGATACCTCCAATTACATAGGCAATGGCGGTCAGTGCAAAGCCAATGGGCAGACCGATGCTCTCCTGAAGGCATCCCATCAACAGAGAACCAATGCCGATGCCAATATCATAGGAAAGCATATATGTGGCGTTGGCGACACCACGCTGAGGCGCGGGAGTGGTTCCCGTGACAAAGGACTGGAACAGAGGCTGCAGGATGCCATACCCCAGTCCAAAAAGGAAGCCGGCCAGGAGCAAATGGATACCGGTAGTCATAAACAGATAGCTCGCCATGGTCAAAATCAACACGACAAGGCTGGCATAAACCAGAACGCGATGTTTTCCGCTGTCGATCATTTTCTGCGTAGACAGTTTGGAAACCAGCATGCCTGCAACAAGGGTGATATAAAAATACAGCAGGTAAGCAATGAGATCTTTTTCCTGTGCAAAAATGGAAGAATAGGCGATTACGGCACCATAAGGAATCATCAGGAACATCATGTTGAACATAAAGGGGAGGGCCGGTCCATAGATGGAATCACGAATGGAAAACTTTTTCCGCTCCACTTTAGGGTAGCGGATTCGGCAGCAGGATACGCAGATCAAAGCAATTACGGTGATGCCGAAGATTGTCAGAAAAGACGCTTTGCTGCTCATATGATTTTGCACCTGAAGGCCGACATAAGGGCCGACGGCCATGCCGATAGATACAGTAAAGGCAAAACGGCTGATTCCGGCCGTGATTTTGCTTTGCGGCAACACGTCACCGGCCAGCGTCATTGTTGCTGAGCCGCAAACCGAATAGACAGCTCCCATATAAAGACGGACGATGATCAGTGCTCCGAAAACAGGAAAAGCGATAAACGCCGGAAACGACAGGCAGAACAACGCAAGAAACAACAGGTATACACGATAGCGGTTGAAGTTGTCCAGCAGATATCCCGCAACGGGGCGAAACAGAATTGTGGCTACCGACATGGCCGTCAATACAATGCCGACCCTGGAACCGGTAATTCCGATTTCCTGGCAATAGATCGGAATGATAGGAATTGATGCGTAGAATGCTGCCAGGACCAGCAGGTTTGTGATGAATAGAAGGATAACCTTTTGTTCCAGATTTTTTCTTTGTTTTCCATGTAATCAAAGCTCCTTCGGATCGAAATGCAAAAAAATATAGTGGCAATTGCCACTAGTTTTAAAATAGCACTTTCTGCGACTCCTGTCAACATCAAGTTGCAATTGCCACCAAAAAGAGGTATAATGCAAATCAAACAGAGAATGGGAGAGTTCTGTGATGTCCAGTATTGAAAGCCCCTTCAAATCCATTTCCATCCTGTATCGGAAATCACATATCTGGTTAAATAACGGTTGCGCACAGTATGGACTTACTGCACCGCAAGCGTTGGTAATTTTGATTGTCTGTGATTTCAAAAGCATGACCCAGGAAGATATCACCAAGCGGCTTTCCCTTGACAAAAGCGTTATTGCCAAAACGGTATCAAAACTGGTGGAAACAAAATTTCTTATTCGTACGCCAAATGCAAAAGACAAAAGAACATATGATATTGTTCCGACTGAGAAGGCCTGGGCGGCTTATCCTTTTGTGAAGCAGCAGATCGACGATTGCTTTCACCACATGACACGGCAGATGACGGAGCAGGAACAGGAAGAATTCAGACGACTGCTCATGCTTGCGGCAGAAACCACCATAGCCCAGGATGACTGAACCGGATAATCCGGGCGGTCAAAAAGTTAAACTGGAAAAGCGGTATCCCATGGAAACGGGATGCCGCTTTTTGTATGGCCATCTGTCAGTAAGCTGGACTTGGAGTAAAAGCACAAAAAGACGAAAAAAAACTTGTGCAACATTTCGGTTGTATCCGTGGACAGTGGTGTGATATCCTTAAATCACAGGAGAAATGAAAGCGCTTACATTTTGAAAAAAGGAAGGACGCCCGGTATGAAGGTTTCTATCTATGATGTAGCGAATGCCACAGGACTCTCTATCGCGACCGTCTCCCGTGCCCTCAATGATCCCGATCATGTCCGACCGAAAAATCTGGCCAAAGTTCAGCAGGCCATTCTGGAACTGGGGTATGCGCCCAATGCCATGGCCCAAAATCTGGCGCGCCAGCGTTCCACACTGGTGGGAGTACTGTTTGAGCCCAATGCACAGGATTCAACCTATGGAATGGAGTGCCTGGCAGGTTTTTCATCGGTTCTGGAGGCAAACGGTTATCATGCACTGCTTTTATCCAATCGTGGGGAGGAAAGCTTGCGGGAATGTCTGGATCTGATGCAGCGCAATCTGATTGTGGGAGTCGCATCTCTGACGGGGTATCATCTGGATCTTCTGCACAAAACTTTTGAGGAGGATCCCGGATGCTGTTTCGGATATATCGGGAAGCCCAGGGGAAAGAATGTCTGTAACGTATACGCAGGTTATGAACAGTACGTAACTGAGATCCTGCGCAGCCTGAAACAGGAAGGACATACAAAAGTCTTGGCGCTTTTTTCTACGGAGGACAATACACGACGTTTCCGATGTGCCCAGGATAGCATTGGCGACGGAATGACTGAGGATCATGCCGTTTTGGCAATGAGCATTCCTGTGAATGGACCGCTGGACAGGGCTGTGGAACAAGCCATTGTAAATGCATTTCGCGGCGACATTGTGCCGGCGGTTTTTGCCGACAGCGTCAAAGAAGCCGCAGGTCTGTTGGATGTCTGCCGCCGCAACGATATTCATATCCCGAAGGATTTTGCCATGGTGACGGTGTCTCACTGTCCCGGGGAAAGCAATCTTCTGTCTGCCGGTATCCGCTCGTATCTGGTTCCTGCCAGGCGGATGGGAGAGTCGCTCGCACGGATGCTCCTGCGGCGAATCCGTGGAGAGATACAGCCGGAGCAACAGGTGATCCTCGGACACTACGAGTAAGGTGGCGGCACATTGGTCAGGGAAGCAACCGGTTCATGCATTTTGCAGGTCGGTTTTGGGATAGAGCTTTATGCAAAAAGGAGAATAATGATGAAAGCAATTATGGTGATGTTTGATTCACTCAACCGCGCACTGCTCCAGAGCTACGGCTGTGATTGGACCTGTACGCCGAATTTTCTGCGGTTGGCGGAAAGAAGTGCTCAGTTTGAAAACTGCTATGTTGGCAGCCTGCCGTGCATGCCCGCACGCCGGGAACTGCATACCGGGCGTCCGAACTTTTTGCACCGCAGCTGGGGTCCGATGGAGCCTTTTGATGACTCCATGCCGGAGATTCTGAAAAACGCCGGAATTTGTTCTCATCTTGTCAGCGATCATCAGCATTACTGGGAGGACGGCGGTGGCACGTATCATACTCGCTATACTTCCTGGGAGGGCGTCCGCGGGCAGGAGGGCGATCCCTGGAAAGAGCGTCTCTGTGATGAGCCGGATCGCCGTTCTGTATTTGCCGGCAAGAAAAAGATCTGGGATATCCCTTTGTTCAAAGCCATGAACACCCACGATCAGACAAACCGCAAGTATATGGATTGCGAGGAAAAAACACCCCAGGCACAGACTTTTGCCTGCGGGCTGGAATTTATTGACACGAATCATGAAGCGGACAATTGGTTTCTGCAAATTGAGTGTTTTGATCCCCACGAGCCGTTTTTCTGTGACGAGAAATATAAGCAGCATTTTGACGGTCCGCTCCATGGTGAGGATGCGCTGGGGGCAGACTGGCCTCCGTATCTCCCTGTGCAGGAAAGCGATGAGGTCGTCCAGACTGTGCGCAATGCCTATGCCGCGCTGCTGGAGAAATGTGACGCCAGCCTCGGCAAGGTCCTGGACCGCATGGATCAGTATCAGATGTGGGATGACACCATGCTGATTGTCTGCACCGATCACGGATTCTTGCTTGGGGAGCATGGCTGGTGGGGCAAGGCTGCGATGCCCTGCTATAACGAGATTGCGCATACCCCCATGTATGTTTGGGATCCCCGGTTTGACTGCACAGGTAAAAAGTACAATCAATTTGTCCAGATGATGGATCTTGCCCCTACGATTCTGGAATATTTCGGGCAGCCCATTCCCAAGGACATGATGGGCAAACCCATTCGCCGCATTCTGGAAAACAATGAATCTCTGCGCGATTATGTGGTGTTTGGATTCCATGGTCGGGAAATCATTGTCAACGACGGAAAATACCTTTACATGTGTGCTCCGGAACATGCCGATGATCCTTACTATGAATACACCCTGATGCCGACTCATATGCGGGCCCGGTTCAGCTGCGAGGAATTGAAGGACTGGACGGTGGCGGAGCCCTTCAGCTTTACCAAGGGGCTCAAGACAATCCGCTGCCGCTGCACCGGCAGTACGGTGGGGAATGCCACGGGCAAAACCCCCAGCCGTCTCTTCAATCTGGAGAAAGATCCCGGACAGCTTCATGAAATCGAGAATCCCGAAGTAGTCAAGCATATGAAAGAACTGATTCGTCAGTATATGGTTGAGACGGACGCACCCAAGGAACTTTACCATCGTTATGGGATTGCTCCGGTGAAAACGGAAGTGTAAGAGGGAGAAACACAACATGGAACAGTATCTGGTTTTGGATCTTGGAGGAACGTTCATCAAATATGCATTGATGCAGCAAAACGGCGAGATTCTGCGGCAAGGCAAGGTTGTTTCCCCCGTGGATACCATGGATCATTTCCTGACTGCGTTCGAACCTTTACGGCAAGAATTCGCAGGGGAGTATGCCGGTGTGGCGGTGTCCATGCCGGGGCGGATAGACACGGCGCGGGGGATTGCCCATTCCGGTGGAATGTTTAAGTTTATCAAGTATGACCCCATCGCTCAACTGCTTTCTGACTGCTTTCAGGCGCCGGTTACCATTGCCAACGATGGCAAATGCGCCGTCAAGGCGGAAGCATGGGATGGGGCACTGGCAGACGTGGACAACGGAGCGGTGATCGTTCTTGGAACCGGCACGGGCGGCGGCCTCCTTTTGAATCGTCAGGTCTGGATGGGAAGCAATTTTGCGGCAGGAGAGCTTTCGGTATTCGGCATGGATTTCAAGAAGATGACCGACGGCTGCAAGACATTCGGCGATGCCAGGGAGGCATTCTGGTGCGGCTGGATGTCTGCTGGCGGGATTTTGACTCACTATGCTGCGTACAAGGGGATAGATTCTGCTTCTGTGGATGGATATGCTTTTTTTGACGCCTATGAAGCAGGGGACCCTGTCGCCGTGCAGACCTTGCAGGAATTCGGTAAAATGGCAGCAGCCGGGATCTATTCTCTGCAATCCGTACTGGACCTGCAAAAAATAGCCATTGGCGGAGGAATCAGTGCACGGCCCGAAGTTACGGAAGTGATCCGCTCCTGTGTGGAACAGCAGTTCAATTCCATTGTCTTTTCTCCGCTTAAAGTACCGCAGATCGTAACCTGTAAATATGGAAACAATGCAAATTTGCTTGGCGCGCTGCGTTTCCATCTGGAACAAGAGAATGACTGAATATCAAATCGAATTCCGCCGTGCCATTTCCGTCAAATGGAGACTGATTGCGGCTGTACTGCTGGTGGAAATTCCATTGCTTGCGCTTTTTGTCTACTCCACCAGACAGGCTACGCTGAAGATCAATCATCAGCTTGCTGACGTCCAGGATAACGGAATGAAGGTATTTTCATCCATGCTGATCGGTCAGATGGATAATATCAATGAATTCCTGTTTGTCAATTGCTGGGCCAATTCAGACTTCGCGTCGATAGGGGAACAGGCAACACCTGATGAGGCAAAAGAAAAATTGTCACCTTTTGTATTGGAGGCCGAACTGCTGATCAGCGCCAATAAAAGTTTGGAGGCCGTCGTCTTTTATGCACCCAAAAACGGATGCATTGTACAGGCTCGTGACGGAGAACCGGATGAGGAGCTGTCCCGGCTGATACAGGAAATCCAGCAAAGTCAGGACAACATCAATACCGCATGGACACTTTATCGGCGAGATGAGACCTCCTTGCTGGTTCGCACCTGCCGGGCAGGCGACACATACGCAATGGCGGTCATGAATTTGTCGGATCTCACTGCCAGTGCCCGTGTGGATTATAATCTGGGGTTTTCCATCGTGTTCCGGGAAGGGGATGCGTTTCTGACGGAAGCGCTGTGGACGCGGGACTACAACAAGAATATGCGCGTCAACGAATCAGAGGACGGCAGCTACTATTTTGTGAAAAACAAAAACCATACCTGGCTTGTGACTGAGCAGCAGTTTGCGATGCTGTACATTGTTGGAGCAAGTGTTTACAACTATGACTGGAACTGGCTGTATTTGTGTGGTATCCTTGTAGTTATCGTCAGTATCGGCGCATTTCTTTTAGCAATCGGGTATCTTCAGGTATCCTTTTTCCGGCCACTCAACTCCCTTGTGGATACAATCTGCAAAATCCGCAGCGGTGCTGCGGATCTGCGCGCCCCGGAGACTGGCGGCAGGGAATTCATTGCCATCAGCGGTGCGTTTAACGGCATGCTGGAAACCCTCAAGACCTTGCGGATCAACGCTTATGAAAGCCAGCTGCAAGCTCGCCGCGCTGAAATGGATGCGCTTCGACTGCAAATCCGGCGGCATTTCTTTTTGAATTGCCTGAAAAACATATATGCCCTTGCCAGTTCCGGCGAGGTGGAACAGGTCAAGCAGGCTGCCCTGCTGTTATCGACCAACCTGAGATATACGCTGAATTTCCAGAAAAATACCATTGATCTGGCCACGGAACTGCGCATGTGTTCGGATTATATGGAACTGCAGGGGATCGGGCAGCCGCAAAAACCAGTGCTCAGTCTGATGATCGATGCAGGACTGGATGATTTTGAGCTTCCACCGGTCAGCCTGCTGACGGCTCTGGAAAATTGCTGTAAGTACGGCACTTGTCAGGATCGGCCGCTAAAGGTCCGGATCACGGCGGTGCTGCGCCGGATGGATGGGCGAGACTATGTCAATCTGTCCGTACAGGACAATGGAAACGGATTCCCCAGCGATATCCTCTGGAAGCTGAACAATGACCCCGATGCCTTGCAGCAGGAGGGACATGTGGGATTTTCCAACACGTTGCTTCGGTTCCGGATGCTGTATGGGGAGGAATGCCAGGCCCTGTTTGTCAACTGTGGAGGCGCGCGGGTCGAGTGGATCGTCCCTCTGCCCGAAAGAAAAACGACGGATGGAGAAAGGAATGAAACTACTGATCGTAGATGACCAGGTTGCCACACTCAACGGCCTGGCCAAGGGGATCGACTGGAAGGCGGAAGGCTTTGACTGTGTGGAGCTGGCCCGGAATGCGATGGAAGCCCGCCTGTCTTTTCGGCGTCAGATTCCTGACCTGATGCTGTGTGATATTGAAATGCCGGCGGAAAACGGGCTCCAGCTTTGTCACTGGATGCGCCGCCAGGGGTATCGGACCCGCGTGATATTCCTGACCTGCCACTCGGAGTTTCAGTATGCCCGGGAAGCCATTGAGCTGGGGGCAAGTGACTACATTGTGCAGCCGGCACCCTACGATGAAATCCGCAGCAAGACCCGTCAGGCTCTGGCAAGCCTGTGCCAGGAAAAACGAAACATCCGGATGCAGGACATCGGCGAGTGCTATGATAGCCAGAAAAAAGAGATTTGCAGGAGCCTTTGGCGAGGCTTTTTGCTGGGAACGGCGAATTGCGAGAGATTTCCTTCTCTGCCGGAAATGCCGGATCCGAAGAAAAAGAGTTATCTGGCTCTGGTACAGATTGTCCGGTGGACAGGTGCGGTCCGGGATTGGCGCAGCGGTCTGCTGGCAACGGCACTGGACAGCTTTGTCAATGACATTTTTGAACATTTGGGAAGCTGTATCATCTCAGCCTTTATGCAGCGGAATGTCTATACGCTGCTCATTCAGCCCAATGATGCATCCATGACGCGTGCGGATTTTGATGATCGACTGCAATATCTCTGCGATACCTACGATGTGTATATGCCTTGCGAGATCGCTGTTTATCCGTCCGGCCCCTGCCCGGTAAGCGAAATGCCGGCAATCTGGCAGCAGTTGATGCGGCGGATGTCGGCCAATGTGACAGGGGAAAAGGGCGTGCACCGGGATGCCAAGGAATCCGGCAATGCGGTGGATTACACGCCGCAATTCCAGCGGTGGCAGACAATCTGGCAACAGCGTTCTCCGGAAGAAATGGGCCAGGATGCTCTGGCCTGTCTGGAGCGTATGCGCGCGCAGGGAACATTGAACAAACAGTCCTTGTTCGGGTTTTATCATGATTTCATACAGGTTCTGCAGGCAGATGGCCGCAGCAGCCTTTCCAGCCTGCTGGAAACGGCGGAAGGGCAGGAACTCAATCAGACGGCGCCGCATTCTGTCGACAGTATGAGGGAATTGATCCGTTTTACGACAGCGGATGCAGCCTCTGCGCCTGCCCGTACGGAAAAGAATGTAGTGGAACAGGTCATTGCCTACGTGCAGGCCAATCTGTGGGACGAGCTGTACGTGGAGGAAATCGCCAATCAGATTCACATGAACAGCGATTACCTGACCCGGCTGTTCAAAAAATCGACCGGACTGTCGATCAAATCGTACATCATCCGGCAAAAGATGGAGGCGGCCCGCAACCTGCTGCGAAGTACCTCACTTTCTGTGGGAAATGTGGCGGTGCGGCTCGGATACAAAAATTTCAGCCATTTTTCCGCAGCCTATAAACGGGAATTCGGGATAAGTCCTACAGAAGAACAGCGTACCCATCTGAAACAAAAATAAATCCTTCTATACCAGGCCCGGCAGATTTTTGTCTGCCGGGCCTGGTATTTTCTGGTGTGAGAGGAAAGCCGAAAATGTGTTAATGAAAAGTCGTTTTTGGGGCAGCCCCCGGTGGAAAGTCGGAAAATAGAAACAACCATTTTTGAAAATTGGTAGAGGCAGGACCCTAATTCCGGTATGCTTAATTTGACAAGAAAATGATCTGCGGAGGTGATCATAATATGTCGGAAAAAGGAGACGTTCTGGTCACGGTCAAAGACCTGTGCAAGAACTTTGGTGTTACAGTTGCCTTGAACCATGTCGATATGGAAATCCACCGGGGTGAGATTCGTGGATTGATCGGTGAGAACGGTTCGGGAAAATCGACAGTGACATCGATCATTGCAGGTATCCAGCCTGCGACCAGCGGTGAGATGTTCTACAAAGGGAAGCCCTGGCATCCCGCCACCTCACTGGAAGCAACCCAGGCAGGAATCGGCATTATTGTGCAGGAGATGGGTACGATTCCGTCCATCACAGTGGCCGAAAACATCTTCCTTGGCAATTACGAGAAATTTAGGGTCGGGCCGATCATCAGCAAGCGAAAAATGATCGCGGCAGCCCGTGAGGCGCTGGAGAAGATCGGAATTATGGATATCGATCCAGCGCGGGTCACAGGCAGTTATAACATGGAGCAGCGCAAACTGATCGAGATTGCAAAAACCATGGCCAATGACCCGGAAATGTTTGTGGTCGACGAGACAACGACGGCACTGTCGGAAAATGGCCGCGAGCTCCTTTATCGGCTGATGCGTCGTGCGGCGGATGACAATAAGGCGGTTGTGTTCATCAGTCACGACCTGGACGAGATCATGGATAAATGCGATGCCGTTACCGTTCTGCGCGACGGAAACATCATCGGGTCGCTGGACAAGGAGGCGTTTGATCCGGATCTCATCAAGAAAATGATGATCGGCCGTGAGATCCAGGGGGATTACTACCGCTCCGACATGGACGGTTATGAAAATCAGGTTGTGCTGAAAGCGGAAAATCTGACCACCATGAGAGATCTTCTCTGCTTTGACATTGAACTGCACAAAGGGGAAATCCTCGGGATCGGCGGGCTTTCGGAGTGCGGCATGCACACGCTCGGCCGGGCTTTGTACGGACTGGAGGATATCGTCAGCGGACAGGTCACCCTGCAGCAGAGCGGAACCCGGATTACCACTCCGGAAATTGCATTCCAGCATGGCATGGGATACGTCTCCAAAAACCGTGATCAGGAGTCCCTGGTCATGAACGGTACCATCGGTGTCAATATCCAGAGCACCGGATACAAGGCCAATCGCGGTCTGGGAATTTTTATCTCTGCCAAGAAAGAAAAACAGTATGCACAGCTGCAGGTGGATTCTCTGGCCATCAAGTGCAACGGTATTTTCCAGCCGGTCAGTGCATTGTCGGGCGGCAACAAACAGAAAGTTGTTTTCGGCAAATGGCTGGCTGCGGATGCAGACATCCTGATTCTTGACTGTCCGACACGCGGCGTTGATATCGGCGTAAAAGCGGCAATGTATCAGCTGATCAACGAGATGAAACACAAGGGCAAATCCATCGTGCTGATCTCGGAGGAACTGCCGGAACTGTGCGGCATGTCCGACCGCCTGATCATCATGCGCAACGGTGAGATATCAGGTGAATTCCTTCGCCAGGACGGATATGACAACAACAAACTGATCGATTGCATGATCTAATCGGAAAAGGAGGGAATTACATGTCTGCTGCATCCGGAATGGCGATTCAAAAGCAAAGTCCCAAATTGACTTTGGCGGATCGCATTGATATCATCAAAAACAAGCGCTTCTTTCCGCTTGCCTTTCCTCTGGCGATGCTGGCCGTGCTGGTCGTTCTCTTTGCGGTTCTGACGGGAGGGCAGTTCCTCCAGGGCAGCGTCGTCAAGAACATTTTCAATCAAAGCTTTATCGTCGGAACAATGGCCACTGCGGTTGCGTTCATTTACAGTACCGGCAATATCGACTTCTCCGTCGGCAATGTCATGGGGCTTGCCTGTGTGTTCGGTGCCCTGGCCTATGAGGTTACCGAGAGTATGCCGGTCATGATTGCAGTCACGCTGGTCGGCGGCATCGCACTGATGATGTGCAACTGCACACTGTGCATCGCCTGCCATATCAAGCCGGCCATGGTTGCCATCGTTGCTATGTCCATTTACAGCGCACTGTGCACCGTGCTGGTCGGTGCGGATCCCATCCGTGTGGATTATCAGGCCAGCAAAGCGCTCGAGGGCGGGTTCCGCTACGGAACGTTCATCCTGTATTTCCTGGTCTGCCTGATCCTTTATCACCGCACAGCAATCGGACGCAAGCTGCGTTTTATCGGCGGCAACGAAACCTGTGCCGTGCAGACCGGCATCAATACCACCAAGGCACAGATCATTGCGTTTGTGTTTGCCGGTGTCGGCGTCGGCCTGGCCGGCGTCTACCAGACCATCCGCACCACAAGCGTGGCGCAGACAGTCGGCAGCGGAATGGGCATGGATGTCATGCTCGCCACGGTGCTTGGCGGTATGTCCATTTTCGGCGGTACCAAATCGAACGTATATGCCGGCCTGATCGGCGCGATCACCGTCACCGTTCTGAATACCGGCCTCCTGATGCTTGGTGTCTCTTCCACCATGATCCAGGGCGTCCGCGGCGTGATCTTTCTGCTGCTGGTTTTCCTGAACAGCGAACGTCAGAAGACCCTGCCCAGCCGCCAGCAGTTCTAAATGAAATCAAAACCGATCTATCAGAATTCTGCGACAAAAAGGAGAATCAACATGAAAATGAACAAGCGTTTTGGATTGAAAGTTGCGTCCGTCGGCCTGTCCGCCCTGATGCTGGCCGGCTGTTCCTCCGCCCCCTCCACCAGCGGGTCCTCGGGATCCGGCGGAGAAAGCTCGGACGGTGACGGCTACAAAATCGGCGTCATCGAAGTCCAGCTCAATGATGAGAGCACCAACCGCGCCACCTGGTTCAACGATTACATTGCTCCCAAATACAACTGTGAATTCATGTTCTCGGAAACCTGCTCCGATCTGGATTCCTGCATGACCTTTATCGAGAATGCGGCCATGGCAGGCTGCGACGCCATCATCAACTATTATGCCGTCGGCAGCGATACCGAAGCTCTTGTTCAGCTGTGCGCAGAATACGGCATGGTTTATACCGAAAATGGCGGCCGGAACGCTGCCAATGAGGCTGTGTTTACCTCCAACTACGAAAACTTTGCCGGCAACTTCCAGGCGGATCAGCCCGCCACCGGCAAACTGTTCTATGACTACCTGGAGGAAAGCCTGGACACCAGCGTGGAGCATGGCTTCATCGTCCTGACGGGAAATGCTTATCAAGGCAATGCCCAGCAGACCGAAATCTCCTCCAACATGCTCAGCGCCCTGCAGGATCTGTACGGTCTGACGTATGAGAGCACCATTGCCGACCTGGTGGCATCCTCCGCTCCCATTGAGGCAACCAATGACAAGGGCATTGAGATCTACTGCTATCCCGGTGCTTACTCCACCTCCGGCTGGCTGGAAGGCTTCTCGGCCGCCCTGCAGACCGGCAAATACGATTACTCGCTGCAGGCGTACAACTGCCTGAGCAATACCGCCACAGCCATTGAGGAAGTCGAGTCCGCCCTGAACAAGGACATCACCGTCATCGGGTTCGGTTCCTTTGGCGAGGCGCTGACCACCGCCATGAACTCCACCGACATGTTCGGCAATCAGTCCGTCAGCATGTCCACCGTCAAGTTCACCTCGCTGGTAAGTGCCATGGCCTTCAGCAAGGTTTACAATTGCCTGACCGGCAACCGTGACGCCTGTCTGGATGAAAACGGGGAACCCTCTGTTCTTCTGTTCCAGATGGAGGCAGTTACCAGCCCCGAGCAGCTGGCCGAAATGAGCAGCTGGGATACCACCGACAAGTGGGTTGCGGACTATGATTTTGTGGACAGCCTTCTGGCAGACCGTACGGAAGGTCTGACCAGCGCTCAGGCTCAGGAAAATATCTACGCCATGAACTACGACGCAATCAAGGCCCGCCTGGGCTGACCCGGCAGTGAACTGACGGAAAGAAGGTATCGGCAATGAAATCAAATGCAAAGGATTTTGCCCTGCGCCTTGTAAAGACGGTGGCAGTCCCTCTGGTGATCTGGCTGGTCATGGAGATCATCGTCCGCAGTGCCACGGGGATGGGAGTCATCAACAGTACAGCGGATATCCGGACTCTTTTCCGCAACCTGATCTCCTCGCTGGCCTTTGCACTGGGCATCAGCACCAACCTGAACTGCGGCCGCATGGATCTTTCCATGGGTGCACAGATGTATGCCGGTGTGATCTTCGGCGGCAATATTGCCCTGACCCTCGGCCTGGGCGGTGTGGGCGTCCTGATTCTCTCCATGGCAGTCGGCGCACTGTGCGGTCTGCTCACAGGATTCATCTTCATCAAGCTGCGCATTCTTCCCATGGTTCTCGGCCTTGGCATGACGCTGGTATTTGAGTGCATCTGCTTTGCCATCAACAAGCAGCAGGGCGTTACGCTGTACGGCCAGCCCGGCGTGGAGATCCTTTCCAACATCACCTTCATCATCGGCGCAGTTGTGGTGATTGTCGCGGTCACATACTATCTGTTCCAGCTGAGCAGATACGGCTTCCGCTATCGTGCGATCCAGGGCAGCCAGAAACTGGCTTCGGATGCGGGCATCAACATCTATACCAACTGTGTGGCCAGTTACGTCATTGCGGGAATTCTGGTGGCCTGTGCCGGTGTCTTCATCACGGTTTACAGCGGCACACTGGCACCGGTTCTGGGCATGAGCAGCAACTCCTACGTGTTCAGCAACATGTTCCCCATGGTTCTGGGGGCATGGATCGGTACGCTGTGCAATAACCGTGAGTTCGGTGTTCTGATGGGGTCTGTGGGGGTCAATCTGATTATTCTGGGTCTTTCCAAGCTGGGAACCTCCAGCAGCGTTCAGAACGTGATCATTTACACGCTGTTTTTGATCTTTATCGTCTACAACACCAACAAAGGAAAGATTGCATATTTCCGCGCACGCCGTGCACGTGCTGCAGAGGCTTCTGCGTATCTTGCCAGGAAAAAGCAGGCGGCCGCCGCACAGTGATACGCAGGAACCCTCCCGCACTCTGCCTTCGGGAGGGTTCTTCCTTTGATGGAAAGGGAGGAATGGCCAGATGAAGAAGCGCCCTCATATTATTATTTTTAACCCTGATGAAATGCGTGCCGACACGATGGGACATTTGGGAAACCCGGCGGCACAGACGCCGTTCCTGGATTCCTTTGCCCGGACAGAAGCGGTTTCCTTTTCACAGGCGTTCTGCCAGAATCCAGTCTGCGTTCCCAGCCGATGCAGCTTTTTCACCGGGCTCTATCCCCATGTCAACGGACACCGCACCATGGCGCATCTGCTCCGCCCGGGGGAGAGCTCTCTGTTTTACGAACTGCGGAAAAGCGGCTACTATGTCTGGATGAACGCCCGCAACGATCTGTATGCCGCACAGTATCCCGGGTGGCTGGAGCAAAACGCAGATGAGATTTTTTACGGCGGAAATTCCGTGCCCGCACCGGGACCGGAACAGCAAAATCCGCGGGGGCCCCGGGAGGGCAAACAATTTTACTCTCATTATGAAGGAAAGCTGGGGCTGGATTCGCAGGGCCGGAATTATTCCCGCGACGATGAAGCGGTGGATGCGGCGATTGAGCGCCTGCAGCGTTTGCCGGAAGATCAGCCGCTGTGCATGTTCCTGGGCCTGATGTGGCCGCATACTCCCTATGCAGCAGAGGACCCTTATTACTCCGGGATAGACCGCAGCAAGGTGCCTCCTCGTGTTCGTGCGGAGGACTGCACCGGCAAACCGCTGATGGAGCGGCGTCTGCGGGAACTGCAGCATATGCAGGGATACACGGAGGAGGAATGGACGGAACTGAGAGCTGTCTATCTGGCGATGTGCAGCAAGGTGGATGCCCAGTTTTCAAGGCTCTGCGCGGCACTGCAGCAAGCGGGCATCTACGATGACTGTGCGATCTTTTTCCTGAGCGATCATGGTGATTTTGCCGGGGATTATGGTTTGCCGGAAAAGGCACAGAACTGCTTTGAGGATTGTCTGACCCGCGTGCCTTTTCTGATCAAACCGCCAGCCGGTGTCAAACTGGATCCCGGAATCTGTGACGAACTGGTGGAGCTGGTTGATTTTTACGCCACCGTTATGGATTTTGCGGAGGTATCACCACAGCGTACCCAATTCGGGAAAAGTCTTCGACCGCAACTGGCAGACCGCAGCACGGCTGGAAGACCGTATGTATTCTCCGAGGGAGGGCGGATGCCGGGAGAGACACACTGTGATGAAAGCCATATCAACGGTCCCAACGGCTCGCCTCCGACCTTTGTATACTGGCCCCGTGAGACAGCCCAGCGTGATGATGCCGCGCACATCAAGGGAACTATGATACGGGACAAAAAATATAAATATATTAGCCGACCGGATGGCACAGATGAATTTTATGATCTTGCCGAAGACCCGCAGGAGCGGTACAATGCAATACAAGATCCTGCCTATGCGGAGCAGATTCATCTGATGCAGCGGGAACAGCTGCGATGGTATCAGTCTACCTGTGATGTGGTCCCCTGGGACTTTGATCAGCGTTTCAACGGAGAAATGTTCTGGGCGATGCTCAAGCACCATGCGCAAAACGAAGCGGAAGCCAAGATCCTCCGGGAGCACATCGCTGCGGGAGAAACCATGCCGATCATCCTTGCCGCACTGCAGCAATTCCGCAAAGAACAGTCTGAGGAGGAGTAACAAGATGGCGCTGATGCATTTGAACTATGCCAGTAAATACCTTGAAGGAAATACCGATGTCAATGTGATTCTTCCGGATCTTCCCCGCACACAGCAACCGGGAGAGTTCTATGCAAGCGGCAAAAAATATCCGGTGCTTTGGCTTTTGCATGGTACTTATGGTGATTATACCGACTGGCTCAGAAAGACGAACATCGAGCTGTATGCCACGGAAAAGGAATCGATGGTGGTGATGCCATCCGCTTTGAATTCCGACTATGCAAACTGGCCGGGGTTTGCCCTGGGCTATGATGGGTATTCTTTCCTGACGGAAGAATTGATGCCGCTTATCTATGGATGGCTGCCGGCCAGCCCAAGGCGGGAGGACAATTTTATTGCAGGGCTTTCCATGGGAGGAAGGGGAGCCTGCGGGTATGCCTTCCATTATCCTGAAAAATTTGCCGCGGCCTATATCATGTCTGCCTGTCCGCAGGATATGCGCCAGGCCAGTCCGGATTCGGTCTGGGCGCAACGGGATCAGAATCGCCTGCGCAATACCGGAGGCCTGGAAGGCTGGCTCAAGTCACCGCAGAATCTGTGGGATATGGTTCCCGACCTGGCCAAGCAAAAAGAGCGTTTGCCGAAATTGTATTTTGCCTGTGGAACCAATGACCCGCTGATGTACCGGAATTTTGTGATATTCCGGACATATGCCCGGCAGTGTGGTCTTCCTGCCCAATTTATAGAGAAAGAAGGCTATTCTCATGAGTGGCGTTTTTGGGAACTGTGTATACAGGATGCCGTAGAAAAATTCCTTCCCGCCCGGACAGTACATGGCAATGCATTTTAATGCTTAAAATCAATAACAGGGGAGTGGCAAAATTGAACAGCGTTGGAATTGTGGTACAGCAGACGGTGATTATGTTTCTAATGATCGGCGTCGGATACTGGATGTTTCGCAGCGGCCGATTCAGCGAAAGGGGAAGCAAAGACATGGCCTCCCTCATGGTATCCGTCGTCATCCCGGCGGTTATCCTCAACAGCTTTTTGGGAGGATATTCTGCTGAGAAGGCAAGGGTTCTGATCGTGTGTACACTGGCCACGGTACTGGTCCTGCTTTTGTCGGTTGCGGTGGGATGGAAGCTCTTTGGCCGCGGCATTGATTGCTTTGCCGCCACTTTTTCTAACCCGGGATTTTTCGGTCTGCCGCTGATTTCCGCTGCCTTTGGCGAGGGGGCGGTTCTGTATGCCACTCCGTTTGTGGTCGGGCTGAATATTTTGCAGTTCAGCTACGGCGTCAGTATCATGCGCAAGGAAAAATCGACTTTCAAAGTGTCGGATATCCTGAAAAATCCTATTTTTCTCAGCGCCGTGATTGGCGTGGTTGTTTTTGCCTCCGGGATTCAGGTGCCTGCTATTCTGACAAAGACGGTTTCAATGATGTCCAATCTGAACGGCCCGGTGGCCATGTTGGTTATGGGGGCTTATCTGGCACAAACCAACCTGTCCACATTGCTGACCCGGCCAAGCCTGTATGCCGTATCTGCGGTTCGGATGCTGCTGATCCCTGCACTGACCCTGCTGATCCTTTGGAAAATGCCGCTGGATATTTCGGTGCGGCAGGCACTTTTGATCTGCTCTGCCTGTCCCGTCGGAGCAAACGTGGCAGTCTATGCGCAGCTGAATGATCTGGACAGCGGATATGCCGTTCAGACGGTCATACACAGCACTGTGCTGTGCATTTTGACCATTCCGCTGGTGATGCTTCTGGCACAAACTTTATGGGGAATCTGATCCTCCTTATACTGAACAGACAAAAAAATCCGCCGCCCAGGTTAAGGGCGGCGGATTTTTTTGTCAGATCAATAGGTTCCGGTAAAAGGCTGCTGTGTGCCAAGGGAATTGAGAACCTCAAGCATCTCTGAGGCTTCCCGGCGGGCGGCAACCGGATCCATCATCAGATAGTTGCCGCATTCTTTTTCGGAAGCACCGGGGATGGGACCCTCATAGGAAGCCATCCAGGCAAAAGACTGGCGTACAAGTTCCAGAGCCTGCATTTTGTCCAGGCCGGTCGTCAACAGATAAAACCCGGTCAGGCACCCCATGGGACCGACGTACACCACATGTTCTGACCACTCACTGTTGCGGGCATACGTGGCAAACAGGTGTTCCAGGGTATGCGCAGCAGCGGGGGAGAGATAGCTGCCCCGGTTGGGTTGTTTCATCCGAATATCCCAGGTCAGGACATCGCCATCCTGGCGGGAGAGATAAAGACCCGGCATCAGCGTGGTGTGATCCACACAAAAACTGGCAATCCGTTTCATCAATGCATCACTCCACGGTGGACTGAACAACACCGTGCTCGCAGTCCATCAAAATGCTTGCGCCGTCGGTAAGGATGCGCATGGCATGAGAAGCGCCCACAATAACGGCCTTGTTGAGGGTAAGGCCGACAATGGCCGCATGGCTGTTGGTGCCGGCCTCTTCCACGATAATGCCGGCAGCGCTGCGCATATAAGGCAGGAAATCATTGTTGGTGTAGGGGGCAACAAGAATGTCGCCTGCCTTGAATTTCTTGGCAGCCTCGGCAGCAGTGCGGCAGATGCAGACATTGCCCTTGGCGTTCTGTTTGCCGATGCCCACACCGGACAGCAGGCTGTTGCCCACCAGGTGGACCTTGATCATGTTGGTGGTACCGGAAACGCCCACGGGGACGCCGGCCGTGACGACGACCATCTCGCCGGGATGCACCAGGCCAGCCTGCTCGGCAGTTTCAACGGACATGCTGATCATTTCATCGGTGGAATGCGCGTAGGGCATGATCAGCGGGGTGATGCCCCAGTAAGCGTTGAGCTGACGGCGGACGCATTCATCCATGACGCAGGCGATAATGGGGGTGGCGGGACGGCAGCGGCTCAGCAGACGGGCAGTCTCACCGCTCTTGGAAACGGTGATGATGGCGCTGGCGTGAATGTCGGCAGCGGTGGTGCAGGCAGCATGGGCCACAGCGGCGCTGATGCTCAGACGGCTGTCCTTGGTCAGAGCGTGATGGACCAGCAGATTATAGTTGGAATCGCTTTCGGTGGTGTCCGCAATTTTGGACATGGCCTTCAGCGCCTCCACCGGATATTTGCCGGCGGCAGTCTCACCGCTGAGCATGACAGCGGAGGAGCCATCGTAGATGGCGTTGGCAACGTCGGTGATCTCGGCACGGGTGGGGCGGGGGTTGACGATCATGGAATCCAGCATCTGCGTGGCGGTGATAACCAGCTTGCCGGCCGACATGGTGCGGTCGATCAGGTGCTTCTGGATGGCCGGGATCTCGGCAAAGTCGATCTCGACGCCCATATCGCCGCGGGCGACCATGATGCCGTCGGCGACGCTCAGGATCTCATCGATGTTGTCGACACCTTCCTGGTTTTCAATCTTGGCGATGATCCGGATGTTGCCGCCATTCTCGTTGACGAGATGGCGGATCTCCTGAATATCCTGCGCGCAGCGGGTGAAGCTGGCGGAGATCAGATCAAAGCCCATCTCCACACCAAAAAGGATATCCGAACGGTCACGGGTGCTCATATAGGGCATGGAGAGATGCACGCCGGGAACGTTGACGCCTTTCTTGGTCTTGATGACGCCGTCGTTCTCCACGACGCAGTGGATATCAGTATCGGTGACGTTCTCAATACGCAGAGAGATCAGACCATCATCGAGCATGATGCGGCCGCCGGGCTGTACGTCGCGGGGAAGCTCCTTGTAGGTGATGGAGGAAATCTCATTGGTTCCTTCCACGTCACGGGAAGTGAGGGTAAACTTCTGACCGGCAACCAGGTTCTCCGAGCCGTTCTTGAAGGTGCCAAGACGGATCTCGGGACCCTTGGTGTCCAGCATGGCGGCAACGGGACGGTCCAGCTCCTTGGAAAGGGCACGGAGCGTCTCATAGCGATGGCGATGTTCGTCATAGTCACCGTGGGAAAAATTAAAACGGGCCACATTCATACCGTTCTCGATCAGCTCGCGAAGAACGCCGTCTTTGTCGGTGGAAGGGCCAAGAGTACACACAATTTTCGTGTTGCGCATGGAAACCTCCTGCTATTGCTTCTTGTTAGATCTTATTATGTTATACACGATAAATTATAGTATGTTTTTCAGAATTTCACAAGACCAAAACCGCGATGTGCTGTGCGTTCTGGCAACTTGAATAGTTTTCCTCAAATACAGTCGGATATATATATCAGTTCCGACGTGATTGCAAAGGAAAGTATGGTAAAGAAAAGCAATCCGTTGTAAAATAGAATCCAATATGAATGGTGTAGATTTCCCGCAGTCGGGAGATCGAAAGGTGTGTGGAATCAGTGAAAATACAGATGCGTGACCGGGTGGCAAGACTGTGCCGGAAAGCGGCTGTCCATCCGGTATGGAGCATTTTGCTGGCAGTGGAACTGGTGGTGATTGTGCTTGGGCTGGGCGGACTGTTCCGGCCACTGACGGGATATCAGGTGCCTGCCGCCCAGATGCAGAACCTGGAGGAAGGAATTCTGCTGCTGGAGGAGGACCCGCAGGGAACTGTGGGGTATGCTTCGGGACAGGATCAGGCCTTTGCCGATCTGCTCGCAGAAAATGAGCAGGACGGGGTGCCCATGGCGGCGGCTCAAGGTCTCCGCCTTCCCCGTGGCCGGTATACCATTGAGGTGGAATACAGTGCCTCGGCCCAGTATGCGTCGGAGACGGCGGGCAGCTGCCGGCTGTGGGCGGAAGATGCTGAGCTGATCTGCCCGGGCGTCGACTTCAAAGCAGATGAAAACTGGGCGACCGTAACCGCATGGATGAAGAATGAAACTGATGTGGGAATGGTTGCTGTCTATGCCAAGTCGGAAAGTCTCCGTATCTCTATGGTTTCCATTCAGGAGGACTGGATCTGGCGTCTGACGGACTTTTTGCGGACGGTTGTCCTCTTTGCTGTCGTGGATGCGGTTGCCATGATGGCTTTTCCAGGCACACGGTTTGCACTTTCCCGCAAGGGCCGGATGGCATTGCTTGTGGTGGTCGGCACAGTGCTGTTGTCAAGCATTCCTGCCTTGAGCGGTTTTGCCTCCTACGGCTTTGATCTGGAGTTTCATCTTTCCCGGATCAGCGGCATTGCGGAAGGACTGCGATCCGGGCAATTCCCGGTCCGCATCTATCCTGATTTCATGGACGGATACGGATATGCGAGCCCTATTTTTTACGGCGATATTTTCCTGTATTTCCCTGCCGTACTCTGCCTGGCCGGGCTGCCGCTGTATGAAGCATATAACATTCATATTGTGACCATGAACCTGGCCACGGCACTCATCTCCCTGTGGTGTTTTGACCGGATGTTCCGTTCCCGCCCGGCAGCGCTGGCCGGGATGGTGCTGTACACTACTGCTGCATACCGTATTTTTAATGTGTATTATCGCCCCGCGCTGGGCGAATGTTCTGCCCAGACCTTCCTCCCCCTGATCGCCTATGGATTCTGGGCGCTGTATTCCGATGGCGCTTCGGAAAAGCAGCGCAGGGGAGCGTGGCTGCCTCTCATGCTGGGGTTTACCGGTGTAATCCAGACCCATGTGATTACAACTGAAATTTCAGCATTGGGTGCGGTTGCCGTGGTGATCGTCTGCGCCAGGAAAGCTTTCCGGCCGGAGCGTCTCCGAATTTTGCTGGAAGGCGCCGTTGGCACTGTTTTGCTGAATCTGTGGTTCCTCGTCCCGTTCCTGACTTATATGCAGGGGGACTATGCCTGCACGCAGACGGATGGCATTTTTAATATGGACGCCAACAAGATTTCGCTGTCCAATCTTTTCAAACTGTGGGATCAGGATATGTCGGCCATCCGTCTCGGCGCAGGGCTTCTGGCCGGATGTGCGCTCTACCTGATCGCGCGGGCGCTGTGGCGCAATGTGCCCCGTGCGACTGGCCGCCTGGGGACCGCCTGCCTGATCGGCGCTGCGGTCACGGTATATCTGGTAAGCGTCTTCCATTGGGGGAGCCTGAGCGATATGGTGGGCGAGACTCTGGCCCACTATCTCTGCGCGGTGCAGTTCCCGTTCCGCTATCTGACCCTCACGGTATTGCTGCTGACAATCACTGCGGCCAGCGCGGTTGCCATTGTTCACGCCAAGGCGGGAACCCGGCTTGCCTGTATCTGCGCGGTGATCCTGATTGCAGCCAGTGGGGGATCTGCCTGGGCGGATACCGCTCCCTATGCCGATGGCAGCTACGGGAAGGTGACCCGCTCCCAGAACAGCGAATTTTCCGATGCCCGTGAGACAAGCGGTCTGGAGTATCTGCCGGTGGCATTCTCCGCTGATCCCAATGACCAGACCATTCATGCGGATGACGGTGTGCAGCTCTCTGCCCAGAGCCGCAGCGGTGTCAGCTATTGCCTGGAGGCCTCCAATTCAAACGATACGCCCGCCGCTCTGGTATTGCCGCTGACTTATTATCCCGACTACCGTGTGACGGACAATACCGGCGGGGAGATTTCCCTCACCATGTCGGACAAGAGTACGGTTCAGGTGGTATTGTCGGCAGGCTACGAGGGAACCTTTACCGTAAATTTTGTGCCGCGCCGCTCCTGGCGTCTGGCAGAAGCGGTATCCCTTCTGTTTGCCCTGGTACTGATCGTGCGCGGTGTATTGAAGCGCACCGGCCGGAAAAAAGAACGGGTTTGAGGATACCTCTGCCGTGCGGCCTGACGTTTTACAAAAGGCACTTCTTTCGGTATAATAGGGCTATCAAGTGATAAGGCTCGGCTTCTGCCGTTTTTATGGGCGGGGCCGATGCGATGAGAAAGGAAACACCATGGCAAAACGTGTATTTTTGATCGTTCTGGACAGCTTTGGCATTGGCGCCGAGCCGGATGCAGAGAAGTTCGGGGACGCCGGGACCAACACACTGGCTGCGGTTACGGGGCATCCCGCATTCCGCGGTGAGAATATGGCGAAGCTGGGCCTCTTCAATATTGACGGTGTCACCTGCGGTACGCCCTGCAAACAGCCGGTTGGCAGCTTCGCCCGTCTGCGGGAAGCCAGCGCCGGCAAAGACACCACCATCGGACACTGGGAGATTGCCGGCATGGTCAGTGCCGAACCTTTGCCCACATTCCCGGATGGCTTCCCCAAGGAATTGCTTGACGAGTTCACGGCAAAGACCGGCTACCAGGTGCTGTGCAACAAGCCCTATTCAGGCACGCAGGTCATCCGTGACTATGGTGAGGAGCACCTGCGCACGGGGGCACTTATCGTCTATACTTCAGCGGACAGCGTTTTTCAGATTGCCGCCAATGAGGCGCTGGTTCCCGTGAAAAAGCTCTATGAAATTTGTGAGCAGGCCCGTGAGCTTCTCAAGGGAAAATACGGTGTCGGCCGTGTGATCGCCCGGCCTTTTGTGGGCGACAAGGCGGACAACTTTACACGTACTTCCCGCCGTCATGATTACTCTCTGCTCCCTCCGAAGGAAACCATGCTGGATGTCCTGCAAAAGGCCGGACGCACCACCATCGGGGTGGGCAAAATCCATGACATTTTTGCCGGCAAGGGCGTCGGCGAGACCATTCGGACTTCCGGCAATACCGAGGGCATGAAAGTCACCCTCGATCTGCTGGACCGGGATTTTGAGGGCCTTGCCTTTGTCAACCTGGTGGATTTTGATATGCTGTATGGCCATCGCCGGGACATCAAGGGATATGCCGAGGCCCTGGCGGAATTTGACGGGTGGCTGCCCGGATTCATGGAGAAAATGGGCCCTGACGATGTGCTCATGATCACGGCCGACCACGGCTGCGATCCCGCGTATACAAAAACTACCGATCATACCCGCGAGTATGTACCGTACCTGGTCTACGGCAATTCCATCCGGCCGGGTGTGGATCTGGGGACCCGGTACTGCTTTGGCACCATTGCCAACACGGTGTGCGAATATCTGGGTGTTGATACCTGCCTGGATGGCTGCGGCGTGATGCATGAGCTGGCCCGCTGAAATGGATACAGTGAGGCATCATACCGTGATATTGACGATCATACGGATTCTGGCGGGAATTCTGACGGTGTATTCCATTGGTCTGGTTGTTACGAGTAATTTCAATATGGGCAACCTTCTGGTCTGGCTGCTCACCGCTGCGGCAGTGGGATACTCCATCTGGTATCGGCCCGTCAATCATTGGTTCTCAGCTGGATTTGGCCGCATTGTGGGCATTATCCTTCTGATTGGCGTGGTAATTTATGCCGGGATGCTGGTTTTTGTCTCAGTCAGCGGATATACCAACTCCGCCACCGGCAATGAGTCGGCCGTCATTGTGCTGGGGGCCGGGCTGCGCGGGGACCGCCCCAGTCTGCTTTTGCGCTACCGGCTGGACAAGGCCTATGAGTATGCCTGTGCCCATCCGGATGTGATCGTAATCACCACCGGCGGCCAGGGCAGGGATGAGGCGGTTCCGGAAGGACAGGCCATGCGGGATTACCTGATTGCCAAAGGCCTGGACCCCGACCGGATCCTGGAAGAGACCAAGTCCACCTCCACCGAGGAAAATTTTATGTTTGCCCGGCAGATCTTGCTGGAAAAAGGGATGGCAGAGGATGCATCCATCGTGTACGTGACCAATGCGTTTCACTGTTACCGTGCCGGTGAGTATGCACGCCGGGCGGGCTTTGCCGAAGCACATGCCCTGCCGGCAGGAATTTCCGTTTTCAGTGTTCTGCCTTGTTATCTGCGGGAAGTTCTGGCAGTGTTGTATTATTGGGTATTCAAGACCTCGGAATCCGGCCCCATGCGGGCAATGGTCGGGATCTTGAGCCTGAACAAGAAGTTCTTTTATAAGTAACCGGATCTCCGATTGACGGAAACCCGGAATTTAAATGTGGCGAGGAGCTGTTGATGGTATGCAGATCCGTTATTACAAGGAATACAGCCGGTATCTGAACCGGGATATGGAATTCAAGGTGTTCGGTCATGCCGGCCGCCCGATTCTGATTTTTCCCTGTCAGGGCGGTCGCTTCTACGATTGGGAAAATTTCGGCATGTGCGAGATTGCCGCCCCGTGGATCGATGCCGGCAAACTGCAGATTTTCTGCGCTGACAGTATCGACCATGAGAGCTGGGATGCCCCAGGCCCGGAACGTCCCCGCATCGAGATGCAGGAGCGCTGGTACAATTATATCTGTGACGAGCTGGTTCCCCGGATTCTGGAAATCAACCGGGAACAGGGGGAGGACCATTCCGGCAGAATTCTTCTGGGCGGGGCAAGCGTGGGAGCGGGCCATGCGGTGAATTTCTATCTGCGTCGGCCTGATCTCTTCAATGGCACCATTGCCTTGAGCGGAATCTATAATGCCAGCGAATTCTTTGGCAGTTATATGGACGATCTCGTCTACCGGAACAGCCCCTGTGATTATATGCGAAACTTCCCGGCTGATCATCCGTATAAGGAACTGTATGCCAAGGCGGATCGCTTCATTATGTGCTGCGGACAGGGCGCCTGGGAGGATAAGCTGCTGGCTTCCACGCGGGAATTGCAGCAGATCCTGGAAAGCAAGGGGATTCATCCCTGGGTAGACATCTGGGGCACCGATGTTTCCCACGACTGGCCCTGGTGGCAGCGTCAGTGGCCCTATTTCCTGGAAGCCATCCTGGGCAAGGCCTGACCGCTCAGCGTCCGGCAGGGGAGTGACCGAATGAATCTGTTCCAAGATAAAAAGACCGGGCAGCGCATCGGGGCATTTCTGTGTATGGGAATGCTGGTTCTCATGATCCCGGTGTTTGTGATCGCTATGTACAATCGTCCTTCGGCCGACGATTATGTCTATGCAGCGCAAACCTATGGCGTGGTGCAGCAATCCGGCGCGGACTGGCCGAAGCTGTTGCAGACCGCACTGGATACCGATCTGTATTTTTACAATAACTGGCAGGGTCTGTATATATCTGCCTTTCTCCTGGCGTTGCAGCCGGGAATCTTCGACGGCCGGTGGTATGCCGTCACAACATTTATCATCGTCCTTCTGATTTTTGCCGGAGTATTTGCTCTCAGCTCCGCACTGATCAGACGTTCCCATGCGGGCAGAGGACGGACAGTTCTTTTTGCCTCACTGCTCTTCACCTTTGCCGTTGTGCAGGGCATGCCCAATCAGGTGGAAGGCCTCTACTGGTATAACGGCGCCATGAACTATATTCCGTTCTTTGTTCTGGCCATGTTTCTGGTCTCTTTGCTGGCGCGTGTCTACACAGGCACGAATCCCGGCAAAAAGGCGGGGCAAACCATCCTGTGCTGCGTGCTCTGCGCACTGATCGGAGGCGGTCATCATGTGGTGATTCTCCTCACTCTGATGGTGCTGGTTTTGGCCGTGGTTCTCTTTGCCGGAAAACGGTCTGCATGGCCGGTGGTGCCTTCGATCATTTGTCTGGCAGGGCTCTATCTGAACATGACTTCCCCCGGAACGCAGGTTCGCATGTCGGGCTTTTCATCAGCATCGCTGCCGGAAGCAATTGTAAAGAGTTTTATTCTGGCGGCACTGTCTATAGTGCGCTGGTTGGATCTGCCCCTTGTCTGCTTTCTTCTGCTGTTTACCCCAGTCTTGTGGCAGGCGATTCAGGACATCCCGCCGGAAACGGTGGCCATTCGCCATCCCTGGCTGCCCGCGGCAGGAACCTTTGTGCTTGTCTGGGGCATGATCTGGCTGCCGTCTTATACCATGGGCGGGATAGGCCCGGGGCGTCTGATCAATGTGGTATGGATTACCTTTTTGATCGGTGCTCTCGTCAGCTGGGCATGCCTGCTGGGGTGGTTTTTCCGTGTTAAAAAGGCCAGGCTCAACTTTCCGGGATTGCGCATGAATTTCCGGAAGGGGCTTTTGATCGGCACCGCCCTTGTGCTGTGCATTGTATGTATTGGCGGCCATACCGTCAAAGAGGGACTGGATAACCGGTTTGCCACCAGCCTGGAAGCAGTGTGGGAACTGGTCAATGGGACCCCTCAGGCATATGCAGCTGCACTGGATGAGCGGGAAGCGATTCTGGAGGATCCTTCGGTCACCGATGCGGTGATCCGTCCGCTGACTGAAGATGAGAAGCCTGCACTTCTCTATTTCACCGATGTGCAGCCGGGTCCCGACAATTGGGGATTGACGGAATATTACGGCAAAAACTCAGTGCAAATCCAGCAGCCCGAATAATACGCAAAAAACCGCATGCCAGGTCCGGATTCGACCTTGACATGCGGTTTTGTTTTGTATCTGGGAAAACGGAGGATCAGGCGCGTTCCTGGACGTAACGGATGAAAGCCTCCCGATCCTGTTCGGTAGCCACATTGACAACATACATCTGGTTGCCCATGTCCAGAGCAAGAGCGTCAGGCATGCGGTCGCACATCTTCATGACTGCGCCGTAGCGGGCCATGATCTCCGCATGCGTGTGTTTGTAAAGCACACCGTCGCGGCGGCCTGCATAGACACAGAAGAACTTAGGACCGTTCATGTCTTCATGGATGACCTGATCGTAACAGACCATATCCGCCCATACCTGATAGCAGTCCACCGAATTGGCAAAATTGATCATATCAGGGGTATAGCCGCCTGCAGGACGCATGTTGACTTCCAAAGCAACGTAGTCACCCTTTTTGCCAAGACCTGGTTTGTCCTGATTGAGCTGGAAGAATTCGCAGTGGAAGAACCGGCTCTTTGCCCCGAAGGCCTTGATGGTGCGGAAGCCCACGTCCTTGAGCGCTGTGGGCACCTCGCGCTGAACCCAATAAGCAAGATCGCCGTTGGTATTCACGATGTCCATGATCGGGGTGGGGAAGTAGTTGCTGGTATAGAACAGCGGCACGCAATGGCTGTCGGCGACACCGTCAAAGCTGACGATGGTACCGTCAATGAATTCCTCCATGATATACTGCACCTGCGGCAGATTCTCATAAAACGCCGCCAGTTCATCATGGTTTTTCAGCTTGTAGGTGGCTTCGGCGCCGCAGCCGTTGTCCGGTTTGACGATGACGGGGTATCCCACTTCCTTGATGAAAGCCTCGGCGGCCTCCAGCGTGGAGACCATATGGTGCCGTGCCACAGGGACACCCGCCGCGCGGTAGCTTTCCTTCATCTGGCTCTTGAATTTGATGAGGGCAATAAAATCATTCTGGGCACCGGTGGTGATATTGAAATCGGTCCGCAGCTGGGCGTCCATCTCCAGCCAGTACTCATTGTTGCTTTCCAGCCAGTCGATCTTGCCGTAACGGAAGGTAAAGTATCCTACGGCACGCACCATGGCATCGTAATCGGCCAGGCTGTCCACGCGGTAATACTCGGTCAGGCTGGCCTTGAGCTCTTCCGGAATCTCGTCGTAAGGGGCGTCTCCGATGCCCAGGACGTTCACGCCGTTGCGGCGCAGGCGGTCACAGAAATTCCAGTAACTTTTGGGAAAATGCGGCGATACAAAAACAAAATTCATGATCCATTCCCTCACTTTATTTTTCTCCGCCCTCTGTACCGCAACGAAGCAGGGGGCAGAGTGGATTACACAAACTGGGCGCGGTTGGTGTCGTAGGTGTATCCCACTTCCGCCAGACGGCTGCACAATTCCGCCTGGTCAACGTCCTCGACCGCGCAGAAATTTTCAAGCGTATGGTCGCGGTCACGCAGCTTGGTATTGACGTAACTCAACAAAATAATCGGGTCCTGGGGCAGCATGACAAAGGCCTCCTATCCGTAGATTTCTGAATCGGAGACTGACGCCGGAACAATCATATGTAATTGCTCCGGCAGAGAGGTACAGAAAAAGCCGGTCACCTTTGTGACCGGCATTTCTTCCATCCAGATCAGACAGCGCGAGTAACCTTACCCGAACGCAGGCAGCGGGTGCAGGCGTAGATATACTTCGGGGAACCATCCACGATAGCTTTTACGCGCTTGACATTGGGATTCCAGGTACGATTGCTCCGACGATGGGAGTGGGATACCTTGATACCGAACGTGACACCCTTGCCACAGCATGCACATTTGGCCATTCTGCTTGCACCTCCTTTAAGTAGCTGTACTATCATAGCAAACCTGAAAGAAAAATGCAAGTGCTTTTTTTATATTTGCCAAAAAGTTTGTCAAAAAATTGTGCGCAGCACCCAAATCCCCAGGGAAATGCATCAAAAATCCCTTTTTGTACAAGGGAATCGTCCCGTTATCTTGTGTCGGTGGCAGAAGTACGCTATAATAAACTAATTATAGAATCCGGAAGGGAAGATGTGTATGGGTGGATTGCTGGGACCCGGGGTGCTGGTTTCCTATCTGCTGCGGGCCGTCGTCATGCTGATTGCCATTCCTTTTCATGAGGCTGCGCATGCCCTTGTCAGTTGGAAACTGGGAGATCCCACGGCCAAAAATGCCGGGCGCCTCTCCCTGGATCCGCGCCGGCACTTTGACCTGATGGGCGGCATCTGTATGATTTTTGCCGGTGTCGGCTGGGCCAGACCGGTCAGCATCCGCCCGGATCGTTTCAAAAACCCGAAGACGGGGATGGCAATCTCCGCTTCGGCGGGGCCGATTTCCAATCTGTTGCTGGCGTACCTGTCGATGATCGTGTATAAACTTTTGGCCATCTGGTTCGGCTATGGCATTCCTGAACTCATCTACCGCCTGTTCTATTATATGATATCCATGAATGTCAGTCTGGCGGTATTCAATCTGCTGCCGGTGCCGCCCTTTGACGGAAGCCGCATCGCCCTGCTTTTTCTGCCGCAGAAATATTATTTCCAGGCGATGCGCTATGAGCGTCAGATCATGATCGTTGTTTTGATCGCCGCGGTGTTCGGCATTTTGAATTATCCGCTTTCCGTCATTGGAAACGCTGTGTGGCAGATTCTGGATCTGGCCACGGCATTTGTTGCTTGAACCGGCACGCAGTGCCCATACTGGAGGAATAGGGGAGCATGGCATGGAGGTATTGACCTTCAAACTGGAGGACTTTGAGGGCCCGCTGGATCTGCTGCTGTATCTGGTGAGCAAAAACAAAATGAACCTGTATGACATCAATATCATGCAGCTGATCGACCAATATACTGCCGTCATCAATACGCTTCAGGCGGATCGGATGGATGTGGCCAGCGAGTTCATCGACATGGCGGCCAAGCTGGTTCAGATGAAGAGTGCGCTGCTCCTGCCCCGCAGCCCGGAGGCAGAGCGTATGAAAGCCGAACTGACCGGCCGACTGATCGAGTACAGCACCTGCAAGGCGATTGCCGCCCAGCTGGGAGGCCGCGCCAGAGATGTATTTACCGCCGTTCGCCAGCCCCAGCCGCTGGTTGGCGCCGCAGAGTATACCCGCAGGCACGATCCCGAAAAGCTGGTCCAGGCCTGGTACAACCTGATGGGGCGCAGCCTGCGCAAGCGCAAACCCACGCAGGAGCGCTTCGAGCCCCTGGTCACGGCGCCTTTTGTGTCGGTGTCCAGCCGGGTGATTCATATGCTGCGGGGATTGATCCGAGGTTCACTGTCCCGCATGGGGCAGCTTTTTGACCGTGGGGAAACGCGCAGCACCAACGTGGCAACCTTTCTGGCATTGCTGGAGCTGATCCGCGCGGGCCGTGTGCAGGTGGACAACGGGGGAGAACTGCATGTTGATCGCACACACCGCAGAGAGCGAAAGGGGAAAGATCAAGATGAATGAGAAGCAGTGCCTCGGCGCATTGGAGGCCATGCTTTTTGCCCACGGGGAACCGGTAGAGCTGGAAAAGCTTGCCGACGCCCTTCATGCCGAACCGATCCAGACCCAGGTGTTGCTGGAGAAGCTGCAGAAACAGTACGATGAGCGCGGCAGCGGGATGGTCCTTCTGAACTTTGAGGACCGTTGGCAGATGGCTACCAATCCGTATTACGGAGAGATCGTCAAGCGCATTCTGGATACCCGGCGCAATGCACCGCTCTCACCCGCGGCACTGGAAGTGCTGGCGGTCATTGCGTACAATCAGCCGGTATCCCGCAGCTTTATCGAACAAGTCCGAGGTGTCGATTCCTCCTCCACGGTGACAAAGCTGCTGGAGAAAGGTCTGATCGAGGAGGCGGGGCGGTTGGATCTTCCCGGCAAACCGGTCAGCTTCCGAGTGACAGATACTTTTTTGCGGGTCTTTGGCCTGGGAAGTCTGGCGGATCTGCCCCCGCTGCATGACGAACAGCCTCCCGCCGAGGAGGAACAGGCGGAATCGGATTCCGGCCTGCCGCCGGCCGAACAGATGGAGATGCATCCATGAATATCGTCATTTTGATCTTGCAGATTTTGGGCGGGATCCTTTTGTTGGCGGTTGTGCTGACGGTTGTGGTGCTTCTGCTTCCGGCGGGGATCCAGGCTTCCTGGCAAAACGGGAAGGCCGAGATCTGGTTTTCGGCTGGACCGTTGCGACGGCGGTTTTATCCGCCCCGCAATCAAGAACAGCCTCAGAAAAAGACCGGGCCGACTGAAGTGAAAGCTACCTCCGGGCAACCTGACGCTCCTGCCCAGAAGCAGGAACCCGCCGCAGATCCGGCTGGCAAGGGGAGCGGTCCATCCGCGCCGCCTTCGGCTCAGGAGCCGCCGCCGGATGAGG
>JFBN01012130.1_pt1 | contig 31163 bp, 21 predicted proteins | sample 768741 | NCBI WGS metagenome assembly JFBN01 (sample SAMN01983846, study PRJNA193217) | chicken gut metagenome | biome: terrestrial biome; isolation source: ceca of Broiler chicken | host: Gallus gallus | place: United Kingdom: England | collected 2010-09-07
CTCGTGCCGGGCGCACTCGAGGGCGAGGGCGAGGTCGGTCGCGTACTTCTCCGTGGGAAAGCCGACGCAGGTCCGGGCCGCCGAGCGGGCCCACTCGACCGCAGGTCCGCTCGCGGAGTCGAAGTCTCCGCAGAAGACGTCGGGCGCCACGCCGGCGGCATGGCAGACGTCCGCTCCCCCGTCCGCGCAGACCACGTAGTCCGCGCCGTCCGCGAGCGCGGAGACGAGCGAGGGGGAGCTCGGCTCCGGGGACCCCGCGACCACGAGCGCCCGCAGCGGGGCGCCCTCGGAGCGCGACGGCCGCTCGTAGTCGGCGAGCAGCGGCAGCGAGAGCTCGGCGAAGCCGTGGCAGAAGACGTCGCACCAGGGTCGCACGTCCTCCTCGCGGCGGCCGTCGTGGTCGTTCATGAGGCCAACGACGGCAAAGCCCGCGCGACGGGCCGAGCGCACGCCGAAGGGCGCGTCCTCGAAGACCCACGTGCCCTCGCGCGGCGTTCCCAGGCGGCGGGCGGCCTCGAGGTAGACGTCCGGGAACTCCTTGTCACGCCCCCCGACGTCCTCGGTGCTCACCACGCCAACGAAGTAGCCCGCGAGGTCGTGGGCCGCGAGCGCGCAGGCGAGCTCGCGCTTGGGGGTGGACGAGGCCACGATCATCGGGACCCCGGCCGCGGCGAGCTCGTCGAGAAACTCCCGCGCGCCGGGCATGATCTTGACGTCGCGCTCGTAGGCCTCGCGGACGTGCGCGCAGAGCGTCTCGTAGACCTCCTCGGACGAGGCGCCCATGCCGTAGCGCTCGTGAAAGAGCCGGCAGGCGTCCGCCAGCGCCATAGGCTCGACCTCGTCGAGCGGCGCGCCCTCGCTCCCGTAGTGGTCGTAGAGCCACTCGTAGGCGTGGTTCCACATGCCCATCGAGTCGACGAGCGTGCCGTCGCAGTCAAAGATCGCGCCAGAGATGTCCATCGCTCCCCCGTCGTCCTTCTCGTCACCAAGCAGATATGATGATAAACGCGCCTGGCGAGAAAAACCGCGCGCTCGCCGACTCGTTTTGGGTAAAGTATCTTGCGTTTGGACATCTTGCGCATCACGGAGGCAACCATGGCACGTTACGACTATCACTGCCCGGACTGCGGCGTCACCTTTGAGGTGGAGCACCCCATGAGCGCGCACCCCAAGGTGAGCTGCCCGAGCTGCGGGCACGCCGCCGAGCGCGTCTTTGACCCCTCGGGCATCGTCTTCAAGGGGTCTGGCTTCTACAACACCGACCAGCGCGGCTCGGGCGCCCCCAAGCCCGAGAAGTGCGAGGGCTGCAAGGCCTGCGACTAGTCGCGATCCCAGAGAGACGAGGGCGCGCCGCCACCCCAGGGTGACGGCGCGCCTTTTTTTCGCGCGTCCGCGCGGGGCTACTTGGTGAAGGGCCTCGCGCAGCCGAGGATGGTGCCCGGCGAGTACATGCTCGACTCCCGGACGTTGGAGGCATACGGCGTGGACTCGAGAATGCGGCCGTTGCCGAGGTAGATCACGACGTGACCGCTATAGTAAATGATGTCGCCACGCTCGAGCTGGCTCACCGAGATGGGCTGGAAGGTGTTGTTGGTGCGCCAGGTGTTCGCAAAGTGGTGGTTCCAGTAGTACTTGCTGTAGGGGTTGAAGTCCCCGCCCGCGACGCCGGTCAGGTCCATGCCCACGGCGTAGAGAGACTCCATCACGAGACCGGAGCAGTCAACCGTGGTGCCGGGACGACCGCACTGGTTGTCAACCCAGCGCGTGGGGGTGCGCTGGTAGTCATACGCGGCGTTGATGAAGGCCTCGATGACCTCGGCGCGCGTGGCGTTGGCAGAGATGGTGCAGGGGTGCACGTAGCTCCAGTAGGAGCCCTGGGCGTAGCCCGGAAGCGTGACGTTGCGCGCGGCGAGCATGAGGTTGCCCCACTTGGTCTGATACCCGGTCTTGAGGCAGAGGCCGTTGGAGTCAAACGGGCGCAGGTAGCCGTCGATCCAGCGCTTGCCCGTGGCGGCGGCACCGGAGGTCGGATCGAGGTAGTAGGTCTTCCCACCGTCGGTGAACCAGCCGCTGCGCTTAAGAGAGCCGTCGGTATTGAAGTAGTACTTGTAGCCGGAGAGGGCGGCCCAGCCCTTGTGCGCGGCCCCGCTGTCCTGGAAGTAGTAGATGGTGCCGTCGACGTCAGTCACGCCCGTCGACAGGCGGCCCTTGCTGTCAAAGTGATACTTGGTTCCGCCGATGGTCTGCCATCCGGTGACGGCGTTTCCGTTGCCGTCGATGTAGAAGCGAGAACCGCCGTTGGTCGCCCAGCCGGAAGCGGCGCCCGCAGGGGCAAGCGGACCTAGGTCAACGCCAAACCAGGCAATCCCCTCGTAACGCCACCCGTCGGAAACCATGCGAAGACGCTCGGACGCGCTCGAGGTGAAGTGGTGCGTCCCGACGCTCACGTAGGGGTTGAACATCCTGAACAGGGCCACGCCGTCCGAGGCCGCACCATACCAGGCGAGCCCCTCTTTCTTCCAGCCAATCGAGCCGAGATGGTTATACTCTTCGAGGTCAGTCGTATAGTGGTGATCTCCAGAGTACGGATTGTAGAGACGATAGGTTATTACCCCACTGCTCGGAGAAACCCACGCGTTGCCCTCGCTCCTCCAGCCGAGCCTAACCAAATTATCCCTCTCGCGCGCATCAGAGGTATAGAGATGTTCACCGCTATAGGGGTTATACAGGCGGTAGAGCTGCACGTTGGAGACCTTCTCCTCCACAGCCTTCGCCCCTGCTGCAGCAGGCTGCTCCTCGGAGAGCGCGATCGCGGAATCCTCGGCCTTCGCCCCTTCGTCGGTAACCGCCTCAGTGGGTTCCTGCGCCTCAGAGATGCCGTTGCTCAGGTTGTCCTCGACCGTAATCTCAGGCAGCGTTCCGTCCGCCGCGCCACCAGCCACGGACTCCTGTTGATCATCATCGGAGGTCAGTCCCTCGTCGACTGAGGACAAAGGCCCCTCTTCGTCCTCCGCCTCAGCATCGTCGATCGGAGTCTCGCCCTCGTCGCCGACAATGATCTCCCCGAGCGTCTCATCACCATTATTCGCGGGGACATCTTCCGTCGGGTTTCCGGGAATCAGGTCGACGTTATCCGCATCATCGGCTGATCCCGTGGTCTCCTCAGTGTCAGTGGAATTATCAAGGGATGCGCCATCCCCCTCCACAGGCTCATCGAGGGAGAGGTTGGAGTCCCCCTCCTGAGCAGACGCAGAGGCAGAGGCATCCGAGCCCTGCCCGAGGCTATCTCCGGAAAGAATCGAGGAGTCAGCCACGCCATCTTGATGCTGAGACAGCTCATCCTCAAGAAGGGCGGCGTCAGGCCCAAGCGTTCCCTCAGCGGGGCTCTCGAGCACCACATCCCCGAGCCCCAGGCCAGAGTTGACCGCCTCGGACGCATGTGCCACACCCGGAACGAAGGCCAGCGACCCCGCAAGCATGACGCCCACAGCAATCGGCGCGGCGATTATCCTTTTCCTCATACAGCCCTCCCACCAAGCAACAAATCTGTTCAGCTGCGCAGCAGCTGGCCAAACATCGTTCACCTTAGCACTCGGGCGGCGCCGATGCCGCCAGAAGGGGCAGATTGGGAAATGAATCGTACAAGGTAGGACTAGTCAATTAACAAAAGTTATCTATCCATGTCATCAGAGGAGGGCGAAGGCGCGCCGCCGCCTCAAGGGTGACGGCGCGCCTTATTTCGCGCGGGTGCGCGGGCCACCTACGCGAACTGGCTGCGGTAGAGCTCCGCGTATGCCCCGCCGGCCTCGAGCAGCTCCGCGTGCGTACCCTGCTCGATGATCGTGCCCTTCTCCATCACGAGGATGAGGTCGGCGTCGACGATCGTGGAGAGGCGATGCGCGATGACGAAGCTCGTGCGGTTCTCCATGATGGCCTCCATCGCACGCACGATGGCCTGCTCGGTTCGGGTGTCCACGCTCGAGGTGGCCTCGTCGAGGATGAGGATGGCGGGGTCGGTGAGCATGGCGCGGGCGATGGTGAGCAGCTGTCGCTGCCCCTGGGAGATGTTCTCCGCGTCGTTGGAGAGCATCGTGTCGTAGCCGTGCGGCAGCGTGCGCACGAAGAAGTCCACGTGCGCCGCGCGGGCCGCCGCCTCCACCTCCTCACGCGTGGCGCCGGGCTTGCCGTAGGCGATGTTCTCGGCAATAGTTCCCTCGAAGAGCCATGCGTCCTGGAGCACCATCCCAAACCGCCTCCGCAGCTCGGCCCGCGTCAGCTCGCGGGTGTCGACGCCGTCGAGCGTGATGCGTCCCCCGTCCACCTCGTAGAAGCGCATGAGAAGGTTGATGAGGGTCGTCTTCCCGGCGCCCGTTGCGCCGACGATAGCCACCTTCTGGCCCGGCTCGGCAACAAACGAGACGTCTCGCATGAGCGGGCGGTCCGGCGCGTAGCCAAAGCGGACGTGCTCGAAGGCAACGCGGCCACGCACGGCCTCGGGAAGCTCGGCGGGCACGCCCGGGTCGGGGACGACCTCGCCCTCGTCGAGCAGCGCGAAGACGCGCTCCGCGGCAGCGAGCGCACCCTGGAGCATGTTGATCGTGAGCGAGAGCTGCGTGAGCGGCTCCGACGCCTGCATCACGTACTGGAAGAAGGACTGGAACACGCCAACGGAGATCTGGCCCATCACGAGCATGCCGCCGGCGAGAAGCCCCACCGTCACCTGGCACAGGCGCATGAGGAAGCGGATCACCGGGGTGATGGCGTTGGTCACGAAGTCCGCCGTCGCAGACGTCTCGGCGAGCTCCTCGGCAGCAGCCTTGACGTCCTCGAGGCTCGCCTCCTCGCGGCCGAAGGCCTTGATGACGGCGCGTCCGCTGTAGGCCTCCTCGACCCGGCCCGTCAGCCTTCCGAGCGAGGCCTGGCGCGCCGCGGCGACCTTGAGGGTGTAGGCGGTGACGAGCTTGGTCACGACGGAGGCGACAATCCCAAAGGCGACGAAGACGCACGTGAGCATGAGGTCATAGGTCGACATGAGGATGATTGCCCCGCCGACCATGCAGACGGCGATGACGAGCTGGAGCAGGCCTCGCTGCAGCACCTCGGAGATCTTGTCAAGGTCGTTCGTGGCACGGCTGATGGTGTCGCCGGGCTGGTGTGCGTCGTAGTAGGAGAGCGGAAGGCGCGAGAGCTTCCGGGCGATCTCCTCCCTGAGCCTCAGGTTGAGCCTCTCGGCAAAGCTCGCCATCACGAACACCTGGATCGTGTAGAAGAGCCAGGCTGCGCTCCAGATCCCGAGGAACGTGAGGATCTGGACGCCGCCGTTGTCGAGGGACACGACGAAGGGAGCCCCCGTGGCAAAGGCGGCCTGGATGTTGCCCCAGAGGAGGTCGATGAGGCCGGCGCTGTACGCCGTGGCGCCGAGGCTGCCTGCGACGTAGAGTACGGAGCACAGCGCGGCCACGACGAGGCGCCAGCGCTGGCCCGAGGCAACCGACCACAGGTGGGCGGCGGTGCCGAGGGCGTCGCTCGGAACCTCGGTCTCCTCGACCTCGGCCGACGTCTCCACGAGCTCCTCACCCGTGTTCTTCTCGCTAGTCATTGGTCCCCTCCCCTCGCGTCTGGGAATCGGCGATGGCACGGTAGGTCGGACAGTCCGCCATCAGCTCGTCGTGGGTGCCCAGGCCCACGACCTCGCCGTCCTTGAGGACGACGATCTGGTCGGCGTCGTGGATGGTGCTCACGCGCTGGGCGATGATGAGCGTGGCCGCCCCGGACAGCTCGGGGACGAGCGCGTGGCGCAGCGCGGCGTCGGTCTTGTAGTCGAGCGCGGAGAACGAGTCGTCGAAGACGTAGAGGTCCGCGTGGCGGACAAGCGCGCGGGCTATGGCGAGACGCTGGCGCTGGCCGCCCGAGAAGTTGGTGCCCCCCTGGGACACGCGCGTCCCCAGGCCGTCCGAGAGGTCGCGGACGAAGTGCCCCTGGGCGACCTCGAGGGCGTGCCAGAGCCTCTCGTCGCTGGCCTCGGCGTCCCCGTGACGCAGGTTCTCGGCGATGGTGCCCGAGAAGAGCCAGGCCTTCTGCGGGACGTAGGCGATGCGCGACCTCAGCTCGGACTGGGTGAGCCTGCGGACGTCCACGCCCTCGAACGACAGGCTTCCCCCGGTCACGTCGTTGAAGCGGAGCAGCATCTTGGCGATCGTCGACTTTCCGGAGCCCGTGTTGCCGATGATGGCGGTCGTCTGGCCGCGCCTCAGCGAGAAGCTGATGTCGTGGAGCGTGTCCTCGTCCGCGTCGGGGAAGCGCAGGCTCACGTGGTCGAAGCGAGCCACCTCCTCGCCGGAGCCGTCGGGGGCGCCGAGCGTGGCGGGGGCCGTATCGTCAGAGATCTCGGGACGCACGTCCAGAACGGCGGCCGCGCGCGTCAGGCAGGCGAGCGCGCGGGGAACCTGCAGGATGGCGAACTGCGCCATCATCATGAACATCATGATGAGCATGGCGTACTCGACGAGCGCGGAGATGGAGCCGATCTGCATCGCGTGGGCGCCGACGCGGTCCGCGCCGACCCACATGATCGCCGCCTCGACGGCGTTCATCAGGAAGAAGGTCATCGAGTCGGTGACCGCGAAGACCATGTTCACGCGAATGGCGTTGCTCGCGTAGTCAGTGAAGGTCTCGTCGAGCCGCGCGCGCTCGTGGGACTCCTTGCCGAAGGCGCGGATGACGCGGACGCCCGTGATCGACTCCCGCAGGCGCGTGTTCATGTTGTCGATGAAGCCCTGCAGCCGGGTGAAGATGGGAGCAGACTTGGCCACCGCCACCACCGAGACGAGGATGACCGCGACGGTCACGGCCAGCAGGACCCAGCCCATCACCACGTCCGTGGAGAACGCCAGCGCCACCGAGATGACGCACATGAGCGGCACGGGGAAGATCATGAGGATGGACATGAGCAGCGTCTGCTGGATGACGTTGGCGTCCGAGAGGGTGCGCGTGATCATGGAGCCGGTTCCGAACGCGTTGAAGTCCGACCCCGAGAACGCGAGCGAGGCGTCGTATACACGCAGGCGGAGGTCCCGCCCCACCTTGGCGCACAACCGAGAGGCGAGAAACACCGAGCAGACGTAGCCCCCCGAGCCGACAAAGGCAGCGATGAGCATGGCGACCCCATGGGACATGAGGGCGCTCATGTCGTGCGAGTTCACCGCCACGTTGACCATCGCCGACAGCTGGGTGGGGATGAAGAGCATCCCCATCATGTCGCACACCGACGTCACGCAGATGAGCGCGACAAGCTTCTTGTAGGGCGCCACAAGGCTGAGCAGCAGCCGGGCGGACGTCCGTTTGCTGTAGTCTTTGGTGCTCACAGCGATTCTCTCCCCTCTCTCAGTCTCCTTAGCTCTCCATCAATCGCCCGAGTGTAGAGGCCGACAAGCCGGACAAGCTCCCCGCGCTCGTCCGGGGCAAGACTCGCGAAGGCGCGGTCCTCCGCCTTGATGGCGGGGACGATCCTCTCATCGCAGAAGGCCCTCCCGCCCGAGGTGAGCGAGACGAGCTTCGCCCTGCGCCCGCCTGCGGCAAACGAGAGCTCGACGAGCCCCTTCGCCTCGAGCGACTTGAGGGCGGAGTTGACCGTCTGACGCGAATACGAGAACGCGTCGGCAATCTCGCTCTGCGTGACAGTCCCGCCCGACACCTCCACCGCGTAGAGAATCCAGTAAGCAGTCTCGGAGAGGCCGCAGCCGCGCGCGAACTCGTAGTAGATCTTGTCGCTCTCGCGATACAGAACGTCAAGCTCGCGCGCGCTTATCTCTCCTGCCCTGCCCTCGCCTATGTCTAGAGCGGGCGTCCCCGCCGCGCGGTCGTCCGCCATGCCACCTCCCATCCTCGGCAGACGGGCAAGATTAATCCGATTTCGGACCTATGTCAAGGCAAAAAAAGGACCCGCCGAAGCGGGTCCCTCAGCTCATCTATGTGAAGGAGATTAGAGCTTGCGGACGTTGGAAGCCTGGAGCTTGCCGTTCTGACCGGTCGTGATGTCAAACTCGACGGCCTGGCCCTCGTCCAGCGTCTTGAAGCCGTCCATCTGAATCTCGGAGTAGTGGACGAACAGGTCGTCGCCATCCTCGCGAGAGATGAAGCCGTAGCCCTTGTCCGGGTTGAACCACTTGACAGTACCCTGTGCCATGTCGTGCCTTTCTTTCTCTGCCCCGCAGGGCAAAAGCTGCGCTTCCGCGCGATACCCGTGGCCGAAAAGCCACGAGGGATATGTTACCCCGAAAAAGCGGCCCCAAACGCGACAATCCGTTTGGGGCCGATAATGTGCCGGTGGGAGCATCGCATACAATAGGAGACGCACGAGAAGCCACTCACCGGGAGCAAGAAAGTATGCCTGCCGACGTCACGGTCATCCTTCCCATATATAACACCGAAAAGTACCTTGAGCAGTGTCTCGAGAGTGTGTGCTCCCAGACGCTCAAGCATCTTGAGATTATCTGTGTAGACGATGGCTCTACTGACAGATCCCCTCAAATCATGGATTCCTTTGCGGCGCGCGACAGCAGGGTCACTGTTGTTCACAAGGCCAACGGCGGGTACGGATCCGCCGTTAACGTCGGACTTTCCAGAGCGAACGGGGACTACATCGCCATCGTCGAGCCTGACGATTACGTTGACGTCACCATGTTCGAGAAGCTCATCACCTGCGCTCGCCAGCATGACAATCCTGACATTGTCAAGGCCTCTTACTGGCGTGTCATTGATGCCGACTCCCCCACAGAGAGGATAGAGCCCGCCTACTATTTGCATCGTGTTCAGCACGTCGACGTAAGATTTACGCTCGACGAGGACGCTGAGTTTCTCTACCATCACCCCAGTATTTGGACGGCAATTTATCGACGCCCCTTCCTGGGTGAACACGACATCAAAATGCATGAGATTCCCGGGGCGGGATGGGCTGATAACCCCTGGCTTATTGAGACGCTCGTCCAGGCTCGCTCCATCGTGTATCTAGACGAGTGCCTCTACTTCTACCGAGAGTTTGCAGCCGGCTCGTCATCAAACGTTCGCGACCCCTCAATCATCTATGACCGCTGGTTCGATATGGATGACATTTTGAAGAAGCTTGGGGTCTCTGCCCCTCGGATCCTCGAGGGGCACTACAACCGCGGGTGTGCCTATATCGACATGCTCGTCAAGGACTTCGATGAAAACGACCCCAACATAAGGCAAGCCATCGACCGAATGATGTCACTCATTGACGGCAACGTAGTCAGGACGTCAAAAAAGATTCCCTGGTACTACAAGGAGGCCCACTTCCGCCAGGCAGACGGGCCCCACTACATGCTGAAGCATCCCTCAATAGCCTTTCACCACATTCGCTCAAGGCTTCGTTGATCACGTCGACTAACCTGCAATCTTTCTCTTCAGAAAAACGGCGAGCCTACCCGGAGGCGTGTTGCGAAGCGCGCGACGCACCGCAAACGCTTTCCCCATGCGCTTGAACGCCTCCAGAACAAAGATGTCGGGGGCAGAGGGATTAGCGCTTTTGAGCAAGCCAACGTCAACCGAAGCGCTTGCATGGCACATGGCGGCAAGCACGGCATCGTTATCACTATTGTCGAGACACGCAGAACGCATCTCCCCATCAAGCTGTCCGGCAAGATGTGCATGAAGTACGTCGAGCTTCAGATTCCGTGAAAGATCGAGCAGCTCCTGGATTCCCGCAATGCGATCGAGCACCATCTGGGCGCTCCACGAGCCTTCCATGCGATACGCAACACGATAGGCGTAAACGACGTCTGGAATGGTCGAGAAACGCTCTGCGGCGAGCATGGCGTGAACAAAGAAGACCGGGTCCTCAAATTGCGTGAGCGCTGGGAAATTGACTTCCCTGTCCCTCAACAAATCCAGGCTGTAGATGTAGCGCGTGTAGTCGTAGTCGTACTGGTAGTCGCGATACTCGACGACGCCCTCGCTTTCAAAGGAGTCAAGAGAGCTCCCGTGAAGGGAGTCACTATCGAGGACACCTCCCCTATCGATTGCCATCGATCCGCCCGCAATGGATGTTCCCCACCTCTGAGCAGATTCGTACAGCCGCTGGAGAGCAGTTGCCTCCGGAATATAGTCATCGGGATCCAAGAAGAAGACGAACTCACCGGTCGCCTCATGAATCCCGCGATTCCTCGCCAAAGCCGCGCCAGAGTTCTCCTGAGAGAAGACTTTAATCCTTGAGTCTCCGTTCGCCAGTTTGCGCAACTCATCCAAAGAGCCGTCGGTGGAGCCATCGTCAACAAAGACGAGCTCAATCTCCTGGAGTGACTGGCGAAGACAGCTTTCTACGCAGCCGTTCAAAAAGGGGCGCTTGTTATATACAGGGCTAATGACTGAAACAGCCGGGCGCGCCATGTTAGCAGCCACCTCTCATTCGACCGAGCAACTTTGATACGAACGCTGGATACGCAGGAGAAGCCCCTTCATTAAATCGGGAGACGAAGATCTCGGGCCTCTCTATGAGCACCTGAATCGAACGTCTCTGACTTTTGGTGAGGGGGGCATCCCTCAGCCAGCCACGCTCCATTGCATCAGAGAACTCGCCCGACGCACGTCGAGCGAACTCCACGCGGAGCGAGGGGGCTATACGCCCCAAGTTCCAGACATATGCATCGTACTTACGCCGCTGGGCAATAGGCATCAGGCTCAAGTCGGAGACGTCGTCACAAACAAAACGTTCAACCTCTGCATACTCATCGCACACGTAGTATGCCTTACTCTTGTTGTTTATTGAGGAAGCCTCGTTATCTTGGCGATAGTGTAGAAAGGCCTCGTGAAGTAGCATGGCACGCTTGGCAACAGACCAGATTTTGAAACTAAACGAGGTATCTTGGAATGAGGCCCCGGGAGTCTCGAGGAGCCTGAGTCCATTCTTGGCAATAAGCTCCCTCCGAACCAGCATGGACCACAATGCCGGAGGGAAGAAGAAAGGCTCAATATACTCTCGCGGACTAAAGACGCTTCCGCAATGCTCTTGCTGGCAAAACTCCACGAACTCGTTTCGTGGCTCTGGCGAACTCCAATAAAGCCAGTAGTTTGCGCGGACGACATCCAGCCGCTTGCTTTCTGCCACCTCGTAGAGACGCTGGAGCATATCGGACTCGGCAAAGTCATCCGACTCAAGGATCCCCAGGTATTCGCCCGTCGCCAAAGAGATGCCAAGATTGATGGTATGGCCATAGCCCGCATTGGGCTTGTCGACGAGCCTAATCCTGCTATCCCGCTGCGCATGGCGACGAAGAATCTCAGCCGACGAATCGGTCGAGCCATCATTTACGCATATGACCTCAATGTCCTCGAGCGTCTGCGCTTCAACACTGTCCAAGCACTCGTCAAGGTAACGCTCAACGTTGCAGACGGGAATAACAAGAGAAACCTTTGGCACGAAAACCTCCAGAGAAGTGGCTAAGCGCCTTGCTGCCCCATCAGACTCTCCTGAGCAAGCGGCGTCGTACGCACCGCCAACGGCTCCGCAGCGTCGGCAGAGACCGTAACCTTGTAGGTGAAGGTGGCCGTCTCGCCCGCGAGCAGATGGGTCCTCATGCGAAGCACCTGAAGGCCACTTAGCGTCTCATCGGCAATGCCATAGTCCTCAAAGAGCGCCCCCTCGCTCACCTGAAAATCGGTGATGGTGCCCCCTGCCGGGGCATAGAAGAACACGAAGTCAAGCATGTCCGAAACATCGCGTTTCGCTCCGTTGGTGCCCGAGATATAGGTTGGGGCGCTGGCAGCCTCCTCGGGGGTAATGGTGTTGGTAAGTGTGGTTGTTACGTCATACGTGGTAGTACCGTCCGCGTTCTTGACGCCCTCCCCCACAACCGTGCTCGAAGATGCATACCAGCTGATCTTGCTGTAGGTGTCGTCGTTAAGATAGACGCCGAGCACGGGCTTCGTGGGATCACCCTCAAGGCGTCCGGAAAGCCCCATGTTCACCATAAGGCTCTGCTCGTCCTCGTTTGCCATCCACACAAGAAGCCTGCCGTCCTTCCCCGACTGCTCGACCACGCCCATGAGGTCAGTCATACCAGCATTTCCAAGGTTATCCATGATGGTCTCGAAAGCAAGGCCTGCGACGGCGGCAAAGTAGGCGTCCTGGGCGTCGCCGTCATTGCCAAACATCCAGTACGTGTCGCTCAGCAGGACATTTGCCGCATTGGTGCCGTCAACAGCCGTACCGTCGGGGGCCGTAAAGCCACCTGTGAGAGAGAGCAAGCGCTGGAGGAACACCGGATCGATAGCGACAACTCCGTCAACCGTGCCCAGGCCCTCTTGTGCCCAGTAGTCCCGAGCGAGCTGCCCAACACGGGTGAAGTCTGCGGTGCAGTTGACCTGAGCTGGATCTGTATCCATGTTGGTCGCGATGGCAGCCCTCTCCTCGTCGGTAATCTCAACCTGCAGACCCTCGTCGTGAAGAATGGACTGGAACTCGCCCATCGAGATAACGCCATCCGTAATAGAAATGGTACCCCAAGAGCCAGGCAGCCCGCCCGTTGCGCGAAGCTCGGAGTTGTTCTGCGCAATAACGAGGTAGGTTCTCGTCTGACCGTCCGCCCCGAGCATCTGGGGAAGCAGGTTGAGAATGGGCTCGATTTGACCAACGAGGCCCTGGGCCTCGCTGACGGGACCCTGCACCTGCTCGAGCACGTCACGGAGCTGGGGGATGTGTGCCTCGGGAAGCGACGAAATGGTATCGACGGAGCTCTGGATGACGGGAATGGCATCGCTTACGGAGCTGGAGACGGTACGGATGAGCTCAACGTTTACCGATCCGTCCTGGAGCAGGCTGGAGAGTCCCGTGCCAGACAAGCTGGTAGCAACGGGAACAAGCGCATCATTGACAAGATCAGAGGCAACCGTGCCCAGCGTCTGCACCGAGCGCACATCCTCGCCGATTACGGGAATCAGCGTCGCGGCCGTCCAGAGCGGAGAGCTCACCTCCGCGTTGATATCGTTTACGTTGCTGACGATTGCGTTGAGAGACGTGGTTAGTCCAGACTCGTCCCCGTTCTTGAGGCTGTCCTTGAGAGTTGAGGCCTGCGCCATAATTACGGAAGCGCTATCCTTCACCGACATTGCAGAGCGGTAGAGGAAGACACCGCAAGTTCCCACGGCGACAAGAAGCACCGCAAGGACTACTCCTATCACGATGCCTACGGTACGGCCAGAGCGTCCTCCGCCCGATCCTCCCCGGCGAGCCTTGGAGTAGTAAGCAGCTTCAGAGCGCGAGTAACCGCGCTTTCCGACGTTCTTCTTTCCAGTGTTTGCATGCTGGGGGGCGAAGTGAGAAGCCACGTTTAAACCTCAATCCTCCGAGTCCATAGACCAGACGAACTTAGCACAGGCCCCTCATGCCTTCAAATGACAAGAGGGGCCTTCATTGCACACTCAAAATGGGGCATCAACTAGAGCGATGCCATGAGACTATCGATCATCGAGGCAAGAGACTCGCCGTATCCGTTGCCCGGCACAGCCCACTTGCCATTGAGCCCCTCAAGCGTCGGAGCACAGCCACGAGAGACGAGGTTGAATCGCGGGTCAACACAAGGATTGTTGAGCTGGGCGGTGGAGGCATACGCCTTAAGATGCTGCACCTGAGCTCGAAGTCCGGTGCGGACGTCGGGAAACTGAGCAGCACTCGTCGGTGACGAATTTACCGCTCCAAGACCGCCGAAGTTGCACCATCCTGGCTGCACCGCACCCCCAAACCTTAGCCAACCCGTCTCCTTCATGGCTTGAACGAAGACAACCTCAGCACGGACTCCCTCCGCATTGGCCTCCTCAACAAGAATCCTGCAGAAGTCATCAATAGTGGCAGCACCCCTTTCAGCATACACAGCTGACGGGTAGGTGCTCTCTCCCGCCACGCTGCGATAATACGTAGCAAGCTGAGAGGCGCTGACGCCGGAAGACCCCATAATGGGCGTACTGCCCCCGATGGCGCACCATGAGTACCCCTCGTTCTTCCACCCCAGTATTTCGAGAGTTCGAGCTTCGGAGGTGCTTGAGGTATAGAGATGGGTGCCGACCGTCTCATATGGGTTGTACAACCGGATAATGGGAACACCAGCCCCTTCGTCCGAGTAGAAACCCACGCCCTCCTGGGTCCATCCGATTGATCCGAGCGAGACGTATTCCTCATGACTCGTTGTATAGAGATGCTCGCCGTTATATCGGTTGTAGAGGCGGTATACGGGAACACTTGAGCTGCTTGGAACATACCAACACGTTCCCTCGTCCGTCCACCCAGCTCCAACCAGGGACACTTTCTCATCCGCGGAGAGCGTATAGAGATGCTCCCCTGAATATGGATTGTACAGTCGGTACGTTGGCATAGCCGACTCGGCCGCCTGGGCGCTCAGCGGCAGGCACCCGAGGATAACGAATACAGCCAGCAACACAACGACGGCTTTGGATACTCTACTCATGCTCAGAAGTGTTCCTTTCAATGCGTAGGCTAAGCGTCCGCGACCGCCTTCCAGCACTCTCCCTCGTATCTCCACCCGTTGCGAATCATTGTGTCGCGCTCACTGGAGTCGAGGGTGTAATGATGCGTTCCAACGGTCTCATAGGGGTTGAAAAGACGGTAGAGGGGCACACCACTGCGAGACTCATCCGAATAGAACCCGACGCCTTCCTGCGTCCAGCCGGCAGCCTTAAGTTTGGCATACTCTTGCGAACTCATGGTGTAGTGGTGGTCACCGTTATACTGGTTGTAGAGTCGGTAAACGGGCGCGCTTCCGGAAGTGGGCGCGTCCCAGGCTACGCCCTCGTAGTTCCACCCATAATACCTAAGACGGTTGCGTTCCGCATCATCGGAGGTGTAGAGATGCTGCCCCGTATAGGGGTTGTATAGACGCCAGAGCGTGGTAACTGAGGTTGCGTTGCCCGTACCGGCCCGTCCCTCCGAGCGACCATAGTCAACATAATGATAATAATACGCCATCATCGTCGCCCCAAAGGAGTGGCGCAGGTCAGAATTATTGTTCTTATAGAAAGTAGGGGAAAAGCTCGCGGAGCCCTGACGCCCCTCGTTCATCCCATATTGAACAAAATGGTTAAACACCGAAGTGCGATCAGAGCCATAGGCGCTTGCAACGTCTGGGTTCTTCTGAACGTAGTAGCTATAGTCATACACCGCAGAGAGCATAGACTCGCTCACGGGCGAGAGCCCGTAGGCATCGACGATTCCCTGCGCGTCGGCAACGCCAAGACGCTGCAGCTTCGCATCGCTGTTGAGGAAGCTGCTATAGTCCCCCGCGTTGTCAATGAAAGCGTGCTCGACGATGATTCCGGGCATGTTCGCGCGACGTGCATACCGGATGATGCCGTAATAGTCTCCGTCGTCGCCGTTCGGATAGGCGTAGTCGCCATCATCGTTGATGACGCGAATCTTTACGCCTCGGTTGTAGAGCCCAAGCTTCTCCAACTCCGCAAGAATCTCGCGGCCGAGTTCGGCACCAACCGCATGCGTGCTCTGGTTGTATGACGCGTTATAGGGAACATAGACCTCCGCTCCATGTGCTCCCCCTCCGGCAGAGTTGAGGTGAATGCTCACGACAACATCAGCCCCGTATTCAATTGCGGCAATGGCCCGCTCTTCAATTGACTTATATTCGTCACGATCTCGCGTCAATACAACCCGAACGCGCGCGTACTTCTCGAGCTCTGCACGGCACGCATCAGCAATCTTCCAGTTGCATACCGCCTCCTGAGTACCGTTAACTCCAATAGCACCCGAATCAGAGCCCTCGGAGTGGCCCGGGTCCAGCGCGATGACGAGAACATTGTCCGAACCTAGACCGTTGGAAACTGAACGAGCAGAGCGTGACGTTGAGGTAGCAGACGCTACGGCAATGCCAGACTCAATTGAATCAACGGTCTCAGCCTGACCATCACCCGAAGATGCATAGACGTTCACCGAAGTTTGATCGTCCGTGCCGTCATCAGCAGAAAACGCGCTGACTCCAGAATTGACGGTGAAGCTCCTGTAGGACGAATCGACATCCGAAAGGCTCAGGAAGCGCGACTCACCAGACACAACATAATCAACCGACTCTACAACAGTCGTCCCAACCGAACCGGGGGTAAAGGTGAAGAGGAGAGACCCATCACTGGAAGCCACAAGGTCCTCCCTGTACTCCTCGCCCGATTCGACCACCTGAAGGGAGAGAGACGCCGATTCGACGGATGTTGGCCCGCTGACTGAGAGGACAACGTTCTGCTCTGAGCCAAAAACAAGCTCTTTGTTGTCGATATACAGGAAGCCGAGCAAATCAGACTCCGTCGCCTCCGGAACCTCCTCAGCCCTGGCGACACCCGCCCCAGCGATAGAGGCAAGTCCCGCCGCAGCAGTTGCGGCAGCCAGAAAATCACGTCTCGAAACGTTTTCAGGATGCTTCATATGTAGTTCCTTCCTGTAGTCGAAAAGTCTCATGCAAAAGAGAATCTCGGATGCATATTCCGTGTAATGTTACTTCATTGCCACTTCCGGCATACTGACAGAGGATAAAAACAACTAGACAGTCCATGAAGCGCGGAGGGCACAGGCATGATCATCGAATCGACGCTTCTTTGCAGGGCAAGCGGCAAAGTGTACGAGGAACTTACCATAAGCGATGTTCCTGAAAACCATGACGTTTTTCCCTACCTCGGGGAAACGGAAAAGCCGTCTGTTCCGTTTCGCCTGTTCAGGGCACCTTCAATTGATCCTCTTCGCCGACGCTACATTGCCGTTTTCCCAATGGCGGACGCCCGATCGGCAACATACACGATTGCCGAGTCATCAAGCGTCGGCCGCACCATTTCGCTGGAGCGACGCGTTCTTGACTACGACTCCGCTAAATGGGCCTCAAGAATCAACTATCGAATACACGCAGAAGCATGCTATCGCATTAGAAACTATGACGAAGCACACTTTGACAACTACAGCTCCATCTCTCTTACACAGATAATTCCCGACCACGACAACATGATTGTTCGTGGAACATACACAACTCCCTATTTTGGCCACCATGACATACGTCTAGCGTGTAAAGACCGATACCTAAACCCACTGGATTCAACCTTCATATCAATGGGAAGTTCCCAAGAAGTATCCCAAACGTCACCCTATATCAAGTACTGGTGTCATACTTTTTCCGTCAAACTCCCCCGCCGCCTATGCGATTTTTATATTCTAGGCTGGGATGAATCCCATCTAGGAACAGACGCCTTTGTTCAAGTTTGCTCCGCTCAAAAGGACGGTCTTATCAGCGAGACTGAGCGACGCTTCCTCAGCGCCGCACTTGATCCGTATTATGAAGAATGGCTTCTGCTCCAGCGGCCCAGCCTTTCCGAGCTGAGCCTCGAGTCAAGATGTGCGCTTCCGGCGACACCAAAATTCAGCATAGTTGTCCCCCTTTTCAGGACTCCCGTTGACCTCTTTGATGAGATGATTTCCTCTGTATGTGGACAGAGCTATGCAAACTGGGAACTCATTCTTGTAAACGCAAGTCCCGAACTCGATTGTTTGGCTCGTAGAGTCATGGAGGTCGCTTCGGATGATTCGCGAATTCAAGTGATAACGCTCGAAAAGAACCTCGGCATTTCCCTGAACACGAACCGAGGTATTGAACAAGCGAAGGGAGACTTTGTCTGTTTTCTTGATCACGATGATCTAATCGAACCTGATGCTCTCTTTCAATATGCACAGGCCATCAACAGGCGCTCTGACACAGATTTAATTTACTGTGACGAGGATGTCCTCGATTCAAACGGACACCATCGGGAGGTCTTTTTCAAGCCCGACTTTGACATCGATCTGCTCAGAACAAAAAACTACATTGCTCACATGCTAGCTGTCCGCACAAGCCTCTTAAGGAATCTTGACTTATGCTCGCCTGAGTATGACGGTGCTCAAGACCACCACATCACCCTGCAGGCCGCTGAGCGTGCTCGCCATATATATCACATTCCCAGAGTCCTTTACCACTGGCGCGTCTGCGAGACATCCTCAGCGGGCAACCCGGAAAACAAAGCATATGCAAGTAGCGCGGGCATTCGCGCCGTCAACGCCCACCTGAAGCGAATGGGCCTTTCCGCGTCAGTAATCGAAGGCAAATTCCCGTTTACGTATCGCATAATCTACGACGTTCCCGCCTCGCACCCGCTTGTTTCCATAGTCATTCCCACCTGTGACCACGTTCACATTCTAAAGACGTGCATCGAGTCCATTCTTGGCAAAACAACATATGACAACTATGAGATAATCATTGTTGAAAACAACAGCTCAGAAGATGCTACATTTAAATACTATGATGAGTTGCTGATACAAGAACCGCAGCGAGTCCATGTAGAGTACTGGCCGGGCGAATTCAACTACTCAAAAATCGTTAATTATGGTGTCTCTAAGTCGCGGGGAGAATACATCCTACTCCTAAACAATGACACTGAGCTCATTACGCCCGAATGGCTTGAGCGTTTCGTTGGGCTGTGCTCGAGAAGAGATGTGGGCGCCGCAGGCGCATTGCTCTACTATCCTGACGACACCATTCAACATGCAGGTGTGGTAGCAACCGCCGAAGCCGGAAATCATCTTTTCAAAGACATGCCCAGGGGTAATTTCGGGTACTTCAATCTGGCTGACTGCCAGCGTCAACTTTCTGCTGTAACGGCCGCATGCATGATGACTACAAGGACAGTTTTTGACGAAGTTGGAGGCCTCGACGAAAGTTTTGCCGTCTGCTACAACGACGTCGATTTCTGCCTCAAGCTTCGCGACAGAGGCTATCATGTCATTTACACTCCCGAAGTGGAGATGTATCATCACGAATCCCTCTCCCGGGGCGTTGACGAATTCGGCAGCAAGCGCATCCGTGCCGCCGGGGAACATGCCTCGCTGTACAAGCGCTGGCACCGCTTCTACGCAACGGGGGATCCATATTTCTCAATTAATGTTAGGCAAGAGTTCCCGCTTAATTCATGGTACTGCTTCTAACTGTCCAACGGCATATCTCTTCGATTCCGATAGCATCCCAGAGCGACTTAGGATGTCATCAGCCCAATTTCGATGCAACGACATGCCCTATGGTTGGGCGCTATCCTACTATATTGGGCACCAGCGGCATTCTCGAAAGGCACGGTAATGGAGCAGCTTAGACAAGGACTCATTAAGCGAGGGACGTCATGGATTTTGGACAACCTGCCTCTCTTACTTTATACCGTTATTTGCATATATCAAATTTCATTTTTTCAACTTGAGGACGGAGATTACCTTGGCTTCCAGAACGAGCTTAATCAGTACGGCACCTTGCATGCAACCTTAAGCATGCGTTGGGAAACATGGTCGTCAAGGGTATTGATTGACAGCATTGTCTACTCTTTGATTAATTTCACATTTATTTGGCGTATCTTAACCCTCGCCTCTTTTGTCCTAACGTTTTATTCGTTGAATTCACTCGTCAAGGAGCGGTTGGGGAGGGATTCGGGGTGGGTAGTTCTGGCGCTCCTTCTATGTTACCCGTTAGTTGATATGAACGGAGCCGGATGGTTTGCGACCATGCCAAACTATTTCTGGCCCCTATCATGTGCTCTTTACGTTCTTCTTTCATGCGCGCGCGATCTAGAAATCGTCAGTGATGCTCCGCGGTTTATTCCTCGATGGGCACACCTAATTCGCGTTATCTCACTCGCCCTATTTGCTGCAAGCATGGAACTACTTGCAGCGGCAATGACTGCAGTACTCGCCCTTGCCCTTTATTGGGGGATTAAGCATGGAAAAAGAATATCTCTTATTGTACTTTGTCTCGCTGCCTCATGCGTTGGAATTGCTTTTACGGTTCTGTGCCCGGGCAACGCAATTAGACTAGCCGCTGAAACACAGACCTGGTGGCCAACTTATGCAAGCCTCAGCTTTTTTGAAAAAATCATCTTGGGTCTCGGGTCAACAATAGGAGAGTATCTGAGCGGTACGCGACACCTTCTTCTAATTCTTGGAATCATTTTATCAGCAAGCATCCTTTCCAAAAAAGGAGTTTGCCCAGCAAGCGTGCTCTCACTTGCGCTTCCACTTATTTTATTGGCTATACCCGAAATGTTAAGACGCGGATTGATTAAAAGCGGTCCCCTCGTTGCCCTAACTCTACCGGATTTTGGCGGCGAAGGGATGGGGCACGCGCTCCCAGCTGTTTCCGCCGTCATTGTTGCCCTCATAGTTGTAGAGGGCTTCCTGGTCTATGGGACAAGCTGGAGATACGCTGCATTCATCGGTATTGGAGGAGCAGGGCTTGCAACTCGAGTCGCAATGGGCCTTAGTCCAACCTTGTTTGGCTCTGGAGATCGAACGTTTCTTTTCTGTGATTTTGCGCTCATCGGACTATCACTCATGCTGATGTCTGATTATTCAAAACGGTTTAGCAAGATGACCCAAGCTGTAGTTTTCTCCATTGCCATCATTTACTGTGCATTTTGCGCCGTTAATACAATGGAATCCATTTGGTCGCTATCAGTTTAGGGGATTTACAAATGGCATTACCGCAGAGCAGGAGTTCCGCAGCTGAAGGTCTTCTATCAATCGTTGTTCCCTGCTACAACGAAGAGGAGAGTCTTCCAATACTTATTGAATCATTGTCCAGAGTGTTTGAAGAAATGCACGAGAGCTGGCACGAACTCTCCTTTGAGCTTGTTCTAGTCGATGATGGGTCAACAGATAAGACCCCGAGTATCATGCGTAATCTCGTTCCGCATGATACACTCCCATATAAAGTCCATTGGATTGTCCTGTCTCGCAATTTCGGCAAGGAGTCTGCCCTTTACGCAGGCTTATGCGCAGCTGAGGGCAATTGGGTTTGCACAATGGACGCCGACATGCAAGATCCACCTTCACTACTCCCAGAAATGTTTGAGAGCATCCTTTCTGGAGACTGGGACTCCGTGGCCACAAGACGAGCCAGTAGAACGGGCGAGCCCCCGATAAGGTCTGCATTCGCAAAGGCTTTTTACAAGATAATAAACACAATTTCTGACGCGGAGATTGTTGACGGAGCTCGGGACTTTCGGCTTATGAGCAGGTTGATGGTAAACGCCGTGCTCTCTCTTGCAGAACGGAATCGCTTCACAAAGGGTATTTACGGTTGGGTCGGCTTTAAGACGAAGTGGCTATCCTATGAAAACGTAGGGAGAGCGGCTGGAAATACAAAATGGAGCTTTTGGGGGTTAGCGCGATACGCGTTAAGCGGCATCATCGCCTTTTCAACTGCCCCCCTTGCCCTTGCATCTTTGCTTGGCGTTCTGTTTTGCGTAATAGCACTTACTCTAGCTGCCTTTGTATTTGTTCGAGCGGCTCTATTTGGTGATCCGGTTGCCGGTTGGCCATCGTTGATGGTTGCGATACTTCTTGTTGGCGGAGTGCAGCTCCTATGCCTTGGGGTTATTGGACAATATCTAGCAAGAACCTACGTCGAAACAAAACGTCGACCCATTTACCTAGTAAGGGATGAGGGTGAAATCTCTAAATCGGGATATGCGTCTCATGAATCTGAGAGCTTATAATGACTAATTTGATTGTACAGTTTGTGAAATTTGGAATTGTCGGCATTGTAGCAACGGCAATTGACTTTGGTGCACTTATCCTCCTCACTGAGCGGGTTGGGATTGACCCGGTCCTATCGGCAGGAATATCGTTCATTGCGTCAGTGACATTCAACTATTTCGCATCAATGCGCTTTGTCTTCAAAAGACGAGAGGATTTGAGCCGCTCAAGGGAAGTTGCTATTTTCTTCCTGCTATCTTTGGCTGGACTTGGAATAAACGAGCTACTCATGTGGACAGGCGTGAACTATGCTAACCTAAATTATCTACTTGTAAAGCTAGCTACCACCATCGTAGTTACCTTATGGAATTTCTTTTCCAGAAAAAAATGGCTTGACTCCGGCAAATAGTTGCACGTTCCACCTTTCTTGGACAAACGAACAGCGTTCTTTGGACATTACTCACTGGGACGTCTCGCAGTCTCAACCCGAGGAGGCATCCCAATGTTTTGAAACAAGCATATGCTGTATTGATTATTTAGTCGCGTCCTCGCATCTTTCGAACAAGGGCCTTCGCTATTTCGCGCCTACGCGAGCCAAGCGGAAGCAGCGGATCAAGAGCTCGAAACGCGCTATCCTCCCCAATCGCGCGCGGAGGCAGCCCAGTCTTCCCGTTTGTCGTTCCGCCTTTTGAGGTCAGCTTTAGTAGAGTCTCGTAGAAAGGAGTCTGGCGGGCGTACGACCAGTACAGCTCGCTGTAATCACAGCTTCCAGGCTTCCACGGCTTCTCGAAGCCCGCGTAGTGAATAACCTTCGGATTCTCATAAGCAGCGATATAGGTGTCAAAAATATCTGCGGGAGCAAAAGAGAATACTTTACGGATACGGCCCCCGCAATCATTCATCACGTTCCAAGCATTATCAAGATAGACAACACGACCCTGACACTCAGCGTTGAGGATGTCCTGATCGTCATAGATGTACTTTGAGTCAGAGGCTATTTCAAGCCAGCGCTCAATTGGATGAAGATTACGCATCTGCGCCGTGTTTAGCACCAGAACCCCCGCCTGGAAATAGTCGTACGGGTTCTTCATCCCCAAAGTCTCGCGAGCATATGTCATGCGCTTGCCATCGGGCATGTTGAGGTTCCCAAGGAAATCAATGTCCCGCGCAGCCGCAACTAGATTGTCGCAAAGTTCAGTCTCAAACAGCTCCGCAATGTCACCGAGTACAATGAGGTCAGAATCAAGGTAGACAACTTTATCGTAGTCGGGGAGAACATCTTGGATGAGGAAACGGTAGTAGGTTTCCACGCTGATGTGCTCGTTGTTCGTACGCAAATTATATGCACGAATTGATCCGCTTACGTCACAGAAACGAACCCTGGCATTTTCAAATCTTGCTAGAAAGTCAATTAGCATGCTTTGATTGCGCGGGGAGATGTCTTTCTCAAGTACGGTAATGTCATATATTCGGTTCGGGTCCGCATTACGCAGCATTGAAAAAATCGTCGTCGTAAGCATGGGGACATAGTTGTTGTCCGCGGCAAAAACCACCGGAATGCTTGGCATGGAACCGGCGGCCTCACAGGGATCAATCCTGATAATATGCGAACGCTCCGGTCGCTCGAAGTGAACGCATTGAAGTTGCTTCCAACGCAAATTCTGGTTTACGCGCCGTTCGTGCAGAAGAAATACGTTGAGCAGTCTCTCGGAGAGATGTCCTGGCGTGCGAAGGCCCTCATGACTATAAGTTGAACAATCCCACTCGCTAACGAATCGTTCCAGGATGGGGAACAACCAGGAGCAATATCGATCGAAGAGCTCCTCGCTCATTATGAACATATTACAGAAACACGACTTGCTTCCAGAAAGGAATGTCTGTATGTCCTGTGCAAAGTCAGGGTACATCCCTTCGGTGATTGACATTACCCGACGAAGATCGTCCACCCTAAGATGCGGTGCGTGCGCATAATGGTCAAGCGGGTTTTTATACCTCCCGGGAAAGAGGCTGAAATCCTTCACCTCTGTAGTGAGCACATCCAACCCCTCCACAACAGAGGCTATGGTCACATCATCGAGCCCATAACGTGCCTGAGCGTTCCAGTCAATCGTCTGGTCTATGATCTCGCCAAAGGAGTTCTCAAGATGGCGCTCATCTGAAAAATCGAAGTACCTCCGATAATGGCAGAAGCCGTAGTAGTCTGCGCGAACATTCTTCCACGCCCACCACTGAGTGGTGAGCTCGCAATACATCGGATTGAGCTCAGCAATATTATCACCCGTGTCGTCTTGGGCCGCCCAAGAATATCGAGTTGTCTTATTGCCGACCTGGACTGGTATGATGCAATTCGCCTGCGGGACATCAACCTCTTTGTGAGTAGTCGAAAAAAGCGCAATATGGCGCCGAACCCGCGGCGCACACAATCCCAACTCCCTAAGATGCGTAAGCGCAGCGTCTTTCATTGCGCGGTAACGCAACGACCCCTCCTCGGTCACGCTCACGTCCAGCGCTTGAACGGCATTCAAAAGCAACTCCAAGGCCCTGTCCTTTGGAGCGCAGTTCGAGCGCGCGGCTACATACTCGTAAGACTTATCTCGAATAAGGCGGAAAAGCTCTCCCGCCAAGGCATCCGCATCCCACTGCGCCGATATTGTAGACAGGGCTTCAGCCCAGTTCTCCAGACCCAGCTTGTCATTCATCTCGTTGGCCACGTGCTCCACGAGCCGGTCCCTGACATCAGAGAGCCGACTGCCCCAATCAATCCGATCGGAGTTTCTGCGGCCGTCTGCATACTTGACAACCAAGCTATACGCTTTAGAGTCACGCTCGCTCGTCTTAAGAAACGACGGAAGATCTACCTTGGCACCGAATGTTTCGCCTCGTCCGAGATGATAGACATACCAAGGCGAGTCTGCCAAAGCCAAATAGCTTTGCGCGCGTGACGCAAGAATAAAGCTCATGTACAAGTCGTCCGAGAGAGTGAGGCTCATATTCTCCGCCTCGCTCCAACAAGTCCGAGCCAGTTCTCCGCGATACGCTTTATGATGAACATTCCAATCAAAGCCATCCATTTCAGCAAACTGCATAGAGAGGATGTCTTCACCAGCGAGAGCCCGAGGCGTCGGGGTGAGATATGCGGTCATTCCAGCAAGCGCCTCACTCGCACCACTGTTATCTGCAACTATTTCAACACCAAAATGAAGAATATCGACCGGGTTGTCAGCAAGGATGGTATTCAACCTCGAAAGTGTTCCCTGGACAATTGAGTCATCTTGGTCCATAAGGAGGACATACTCTCCAGATGAGGACATAACTCCTTGCTTGCGAGCAAGAAGAGTTCCTCCGTTCACTCTCTGAGAAAGATGGGTCACGCGAGAATCGTGTGTGGAGAGACTCTCCTCCACCTCAAGGGACCCGTCCGTGCTCCCATCATCAACCAAAATGACTTCAAAATCACCAAAGTCTTGGTCAAGCACGCTGGCAACGCATTCCTCAAGGTACTCCGCACCGTTATAAACTGGAATAACGATAGAAAAGCGAGGCATCGTGCCGTCTCCTTATCATGGACGTTCCGACATAATCCGGAATCGTGGACTGAGCTGCTATCATCCGGACATTATATCAACTCTACAAGTCTGCAATCACCCACGCCCTGACAACGAGTAACGCCGTATGTTGGAAACTCACAAATTCAATTTCAAACCGTAAGGGTCGCTTAGTTTCCTTTCATGAAAGCTGCATCGTATACCTGAAACGTAACTTCAGGGTAATTTGTACGCCCAGCACTGCGTGGCTCAGCACCCTCTGGCGCCCATCAGCCGCAAGTCAGTCCAAGACCCACGGTACGCAGGTCCTATCCTCTTTTCATACGTAAGTAACGTCACGGTGCTAAGCGAGCAGGCTATTGAGGCACGGACTGCCACTCATACCCGACTTCATAGATCGAGTACCCCCCGTATGTCCTCAAAAGACTAAACTCGATTCCGCAATCATTGCTGTTTAGATAATTCAAATCGCCTTGCGTTAACACGTAGCCAACGTTTAGCTCTTTCAGATAGCTGACTGGCAGCGTAACTGATATGACATCAGTTCCAAAGAGCTCGATTGAGGGCTCGGCATTTTCAGCGATTGTCAGCGTTATCCGTGGATGAGAGAACCTATTATAGATTTCCTTATTTCTTGCCTCAGGATCGAGCGTCTCCCAAAACTCAAAGTTTGGATAATACTGGGTTGAATTGATTGTTGAAGCTCCAGCAAAGGCAGCAATGTTTTCCGCCCAATCAGTTTGGGTGATCCATTTCTTGTCGGACTCTTGCGCCAGCTCTCGTATATCTCTGATGAGAACGTTATCCTCAACAACAGAAACCCCAACTTGAACCGGATTGACAAGAACGCCAGAAAAGAGCGCAATCGCTATCGAGACGATAGCCATGCCCAAAGCAGAGCGAACAAAAAAGAAGTAAGCGAAACATAGGCAGAATGAGAACGCGATTACAATCTTGACAAAGTCATAGTAGCCAGGCTCGGCAACATAATTCAACAGTGAAAAGACGCCTGCAAGTACAGCGCTGAGGCAAAGTGCTCTTCTCGCGGATTCAATTTCAAACAAAGAGAGCGCTTTGACCATGAGAAGCAAATCTATCAGTTCAATTACAACCGCAGTTCGTTCCGGAATTGTAAAGCTCATCAAAGTCACACGTGCAACAATCTCCGGTAATCCAAAAAGGAAATAAACCGAATAGAACGCCTCAACGGCAAATAGAGCGATGAGCGTCGGATCGAAACGCCTCTTTTTTACAACCAAATAGGCAGCAAGCAGCATGCCCGTTGGGTATAGACACATAATTGACGAGATGCTGTCAGGACGATCTGTCGACAACCCCTCAACTGAAATCGGGGTGAATAGGCTTGTCAGCGATCTAAATAGATACGCTGGATCCCCTCCTCCAAAATCCGTTCTCGCCCCAGGATATGAAGTTGAGGACAGCAGCGTCATCGCATCGCTTGACAGCGACACAATATGCATGCCAAGAATAACAAGCATGAGAATTCCAGGGACACAGCACAGTAGCTGCCTTCTCGGAGAGAAGCACATCTCCGATTTGTGCTGCACTAGATAGGCAACTCCTAAGCAAAGGAAAAGCAGGGCATAAGGTACTATCCAGGCCGGATACAGCGTAGCAACAAGAGCGCCAAGGAGCCAGAAGAACGTAGCCGACCAACCCATCCAGCCAGCCGTGCTTCGAGATGAAAAGAAACGCACGCCCACAAGATACAAAGCTTCTGAATAAATGAGGATATCAGCCGAGCCCCACCAGCAGACCGCCGAGCTGAATGTGACCAGCGTAGCAATTGGGAATGCAAGCTTCTTTTTTTCGCCCATAAGGCGGAGCGCAACTTCAAATGTTAATAGAAAGAGCGCTACGCAACGTGCGCTCCAATAAAAGGCAAGCCCCCTCGACAATCCGAATAAAATATAACCCCATGAAAACGGCCTGATGATCGCCGCCAAATCGAACACCGGTATTCCCGAGACAAACATGTCGGTCTGGGTTCCACGAAAGACGGTTCCGAAATAGGGGAGATATCCAGAGGGGTCATTAAACTGCGCGAACACCTCTGCCATTGTTGTTGCAAATTCGTCAGTTCGAAACCACCTTGGAGTGCCCAGCACCAAGCCGTCAGAAGAGGCATCCGGAAGAGTCTTTGACCACATCCCGATTGACGAACCTGAGATTTCAAATAGTGTACATAAAACGACAACTATGATTCCGATAACAACGCGCCGCCTGTATAGAATGGGCACAATTTTATCCGCGTACCTCACGAAGCAGTATGTGGCGACCACCGAAAGAACGAACACGAGAAGTCCAGCCACCAGATACTTCCAACTTGAGAGCATCGAAATAATGCAGCTCTCCAGGTCCCCACCCATTATGAACTGGAGTGTAAGGCCGCGATACAAAACTAGAAATACTAATACTACGACAGCGACAGCCAAACTCGTACATATGGAAGCAGCTCGACCCGGGCCTTTGGCATCTTTACAGAAGCTCATAAATGACATACCGCCTGTCCGATCTTATAACTAGCCAACTTGTTTACTGTTCCACTGTGTGGGGAGTATAGGCAAAACATAACCATTGCTCAATCGACCTCGCTTGCCATCTTCTCCACCATCTTCATCGAAGCTAACTATATACTGTCAGAGCGTATGTCATTCGACCGGGAGGGGTCATGAACCCTACTGTATCTGTCATAATTCCCGTATATAATGCTTCGCGCTTTATATATCGCTGTCTCGACAGTGTCCTTGCTCAGACAATTAAGGACATTGAATTAGTTTGTGTTAATGATAAGAGTACTGACAATTCATTTGAAATCCTGACCCAGTATGCTGCTGACAATCCCGGCCGCATCACTGTCATTAACAACACGTCAAATATCGGCGGAGGACGGTCGCGCGAAAAAGCGCTGAGAGTCGCGCAAGGTACTTTCGTCACCTTTTTGGACAGCGATGACTATTTAGCCCCAGACTTTGTGGAAACATACCTTCGGGCCATGCATGAAAGTAGCGTGGATGTTGTCGTTGGAGGATTCACCAAAGACTATGGAAATCGACTTGTCAAAGTTCCTGCAACAAGCGGTCCATGGTGTCTCACAACATATTCGATTTCCTGTGCAAAGATGTACAGGAAAGACTTCTTGATTGAAAACGACATCCAATACAGCCCTATTAAATGCGGTGAGGATATCTATTTCGGTCTTGACTTGTTTATTCACAAGGCAAGATATAGGACTATTAATTACACTGGATATCATTATTTCTTTAATGAGCAGTCCACAACAAACACCATGACTGCAGACCGGAACATGGAAAGGAACGTCTCCGACATCTTTCGGCATTTTCTTGCCGCACACCACCTCGAATCTCTTTCCGAGGCAGATCAAGATGTAGTTGAATACACCTATCTTGCAAACATGATTAATGCACTCGTTGTCTACGACAGGGGCTGTGGAATTCGTTCAATGCGAGAAAGAGTTAATTTCTTCATATCAGACCTAAAAGAGCAATTTCCAAATTATAGAAGCAACGAGCACGTTGGTCTGACTAGGCCACAGGGCCAATCTGCGCGAATTCGAATGGCTGTCGGCACACTAATGGGGCTACATAAATTTGGCCTTGACCGACCGCTGTATTATCTTGTCTCTCTCCTGTAGCGAGCAACTTCTACAACGAATTACTTCGCTGACTTGAGGAATACACTTTTACCAAAACATGCGCAATCCACTTTGGCCAAAAGAGGGAAAACATGAAGAAATCTTCCCTACTTCTTGTATCATCTCGAATTAGCGCCGTTGTCTCTGAGCCCTCATGAACGCGATGCGACATGCAGATTGCTGGATCATAGAGAAAAGCGCCCGGAAGTCTAGAAATCCTCTCCCATGCCTGCCAGTCAAGGTCACACTTCAAATCATCCGTAAAGATAGGCGTGGACAGATTAGGTCGAACAAAGGTGACCGACGGGCAGCAAATGGGGGATCCCAGCGAAAGAATCCTTCTGCGGACAAATCTCGACCTTCTCAGAGTATTTACCCTAAGCGGAAGCAGCATTGATCTCTTAACACGAAGCAAGCTATTATTATCAACCTCTTCGCCATTTCGCAGCTCAGAGTAATTGCAGAAATAGATGAGGGACTTTTCATCCGAGTTGACCAGGCCGAGCATCCGGTCGACATATTGCGGCTTATACACATCATCCTGATGAGCAATGGTCACAAGAGGCGTCTTAGCCATCTCGAGTCCAAAGCTCCAATCCCTAGCAATGCCACTCTTGTGGTCTCCAACATATAGAGGAACATTGAAGCGGTTGCAGACTGATTCGATATGCTCATTCGGCGTGGAGGTTACCACTATGACGGAGCTCTGCCTGGTCTGGGATAGCAATGAGCCAATGCACTCGTTCAGGTACGGGCTCTTCTTGTATGCGCAGACAACGAATGTGTGGTCATGCGTCCCATACCGTACCGAAGACATCTCATTTGCCCCTGTTCATGAATCAGCTCAAGAATATAGGTCGACTTTATTATTGCCTAGCAAAGCCCATCTTTACAGCTTTTTCCTGAATCTCCAGGTAGACATATTGCCATGGAGAGAGCATGGAATAACCTTGGTTGGAACAGAGCCGTTCGAAGGTGAGAAATGAACTTGCAGCAAACCAAGACTGAGCTTGGGCTCAAGGAGAATATCTTCTGGAATACAGTGGGGTCTGTCTTCTATCAAGGGTGTATGTGGCTACTCACAGTTCTTGTTGTGCGTCTCAGCACTGATTACCAAAACTCAGGGATGCTTGCTTTCGCGATGTCCGTGGGCAACATATATTTTGTTATGGGAACCTATAATATGAGGACATTTCAAGTGTCCGATGTGAATGGGTCTTATAGCACAAGAAACTATGTCGCACTTAGATTCATCACCGTTTTTGGCTCGTATGCCCTCTGCCTGATATATTCAGCCCTCATCTCGCCTAGCCTGCAAACGCTACTCACAGTGATTGTCTTTTTGCTGTTCAAAGCAGACGAAGCTTTCTCCAACGTACTCTACGGAGTAGATCAAGTACACATGCGGCTGGACTATGTTGGAAAATCTCAGCTTGTCAGGGGCATCCTGTGCGTTACGCTCTTTTCGCTTGGAATGATCCTGTTTGATAGCCTGCCCGCTTCACTGCTCCTCATGTTTGCCGGCTGCCTTGCAATAACCATTATCTACGACGTGCAGAAGGCACGGTTGCTGTCCGGCTCCCTTGCCCCAAGCATCACTCGAGAGCAGTGCACAACACTTTTGCGACAGTGCTTTCCAGCTGCCCTCGGTATCCTGATTGGCAACTTTATCATGTCCTCCGCACGCCAATACTTTGGGGTTGCCTATGGAGAGTCCCCACTGGGGATATACGCTTCGGTTGCAACCCCATGCGTAATCATCCAAGTTTTAGCGCAGAATCTGTACACCCCCATGCTGGGTTCCATCGCAAATGAATACAAGACCGGAGAGGTACACAAGGCCCAACGCTCCGCCCTGAAGCTCCTCATTCTCGTTTTGGGAGTTGCTCTTGTTCTTTCTGCCATCTTGCTATTCGTAGGAGAACCGTTGCTCACAGCGCTGTACGGCGAATCCATCAAGCCGTACGTTGGGGTGCTCCCACTTGCTCTCGTCGTCGCAGCTGGTGCCGCAGAAACGATTCTGCTCTCCGACTTACTTATCGTCTTCAATGGACTGAAACTTACGCTCGCCATGAACATAATTGCCTTTCTTGCGAACTTGGCACTTATAGTTCCCTGTACGGCAATCTGGTATATGAACGGAATTAACATCTCGCTTATTGGAGCCTACTCAGCTGCAATAGTTTTCGGCGTTGCGTCAGTCCTGAGAGCCAAATAGCGCACGATCTCGACGTTTGATGCCCCGCCTGCGGAAATGAAGCATGCGCGTCATTTCTGCAGACGGAACGCATATTCAGTGCTTTGGATTGATGGATCAGACGGGCGTATCTAGTCGATAAAGCTAGCTCTCAAACTCGGTCCTCTTGAGTACTGCGCCTAGTTGGTA
>JFBN01432917.1_pt1 | contig 31068 bp, 35 predicted proteins | sample 768741 | NCBI WGS metagenome assembly JFBN01 (sample SAMN01983846, study PRJNA193217) | chicken gut metagenome | biome: terrestrial biome; isolation source: ceca of Broiler chicken | host: Gallus gallus | place: United Kingdom: England | collected 2010-09-07
ACTTTAAGAAAATAGTTTTTTATCTCTAACGTTTAAAAACTCGCTTCGCTCAAACATTTAAACTAAAAACAGAGCTAAAAAACTATTTTCTTAATAGCTAAAGCTACCATAAAAATCTCCAACGCAGAAAAAATTTTAGCATAACTTGCAAATTACAGTGTCAACAGCTCAAAATAAATTCCCACCGAGAACAAAAGGCACGAGCCAAATTCCAAACGTTTCGAGCCGTTTTACCGTTTGTACATATATAAGAGCCACAAAGGCTCGCCCAGTGCAGCGATAGCGAAACGTTAAAAGGGTTTTTTACAGGCCCTTATTACTTTAGTAATTAGAGCCTGTTATACCTTTAGGTGATTTTTGGTTCGTTTTTCTTTTGACTTCAAAGAAAAATGAACATATCTCTTATCTCATATGGTTAATCATGCTGGCAAGGCGTCCTGCGCCGAAACCGTTGTCAATATTCATTACGGCGACTCCGGCGGCGCAGCTGTTGAGCATGGCTAAAAGGGCGGAAAGTCCGCCGAATGATGCGCCGTAGCCTACGCTTGTCGGTACGGCGATTACCGGTTTATTGGCAAGACCGCCGACGACGCTGGCAAGTGCGCCCTCCATACCGGCGGCGACGATGATGACATTGGCGCTGTCGATTAAGTTTTTGCGGGCGAGCAGACGGTGAATACCGGCCACGCCGACATCGAAGCAGTATTCGACTTTATTGCCCATGAGTTCGGCTGTAAGACCGGCTTCGCGGGCAACGGGAATATCGCTTGTTCCGGCAGTCAGTACGAGGATGAACCGTTTATCGTCAACAGGCGTATTGTCGCGCCGTACGTAAATTATGCGCGCTGCTTCATCATACAGTGCAGTCGGCACTTTTTCCAGAACGGCGGCATAATTTTCTTGTGTGGCACGTGAAGCGATGATGTTCTTTTCGCTGTGATTGAATAAATCGAGGAAGATATCGGCTATCTGCTGATTTGTTTTACCGGCGCAGTAGATGACTTCCGGAAAACCCTGGCGGCTAGCTCTGCTGTGGTCGACTTTAGCAAAGCCGATATCTTCGAAACTGTCGTTCTGAATTTTTTCAAGAACCGTTTGTTCATTGATATTTCCCTGTTTATAGGAATGGAGTAAATCGAGTAATTCGTTGTTGTTCATTATTTAAGACCTTTTTTCTTGCGTTGATTGCGTTTGTAGCGGATAAAATAAAACAGGCAGACAAGCACGAGGAAAGTAGCGACGGCGAGGCTTGCTTCATGGCCGACATCGAGCATTTTTTTCCAGTTGTCGCCGAGTACCCAGCCGATGTATAAAATCAGCATTGTCCACGGCAGTGAGCCGATGAATGTATAAACGATGAATTTTTTCATGTTGACGCGGGCAAAACCGGCCGGCAGAGAGATGAAAGTGCGGACTACCGGCAGCAGGCGGCTGAAGAATACGGCCTTGATGCCATAGCGGTCAAACCAGCGCTGGGCTGTATCCACATGCGATTTTTTCATGAAAAAGTATTTTCCGTAGCGGTCGATAAACGGTCTGCCGCCGTGCGAGCCGACGTAGTACGTAACGATTGAACCTACCATACCGCCAATCATACCGGCGACAGTGGCATGGAAAAATTCCATTCTGCCGGCGGAAATCAGATATCCCGCAAAACCAAGGATAAGTTCGCTCGGGATTGGTATGCAGGCATTTTCAAGTCCCATAAGCACGGCTACGGCGACATAGCCCCAAGTGTCGATAAAACTCAAAAACATCGTTGAAAATTGTTCCATTAATATTATCCTTTCATTTGTAAAATGGTACGGAGTTAATCTTAATACAGATTTAAGATACCCATACTATTAAGAATACCTAAAATACCGAATAAAATAAAGATACCGGAAGCAATTTTTTTAACGACTCTATCCGGAACGTATTTGTGCAGCGCCGCGCCGAGAGCGATACCGATGCCGTCGGCAACGAGCATACCGGCTGTCGTGCCTATTAAGATGGTGAGAAGGTCGCTGCCGATTTGTGCGGAAAGCGCTACGGTGGCAAGCTGCGTCTTGTCCCCCATTTCAGCGAGGAAGAAAGCGATAGCGACTGTCCAGAAAATGCTGAAGCGGTTTTTTTCCGCCTCATTGCCCAGCTCGTCGTCTTTTAAAATCCACAAGCCGAAAACGATGAACGCGACGGAAGCGACGATTTCCACAATATGCTGCGGTACGAGCGTATTGAGATAAATACCGGCGGCGATGGCAACAAAATGATTTAGCAAAGTGGCGAACAGTACGCCGAGCATTACTTTTTTCCAGGGATACTTGGCGGCAAAAGCCATAGCCAGAAGCTGCGTCTTATCGCCCATTTCAGCCAGAACCACCATGATGAAAGCTGTAGAAAAAATAACCATACAGAAAATCTCTCCTTAAATTTAAATATATACACAGGCAAAAAGAAAAGACTTTCAGTACAGTTTCATGCCGGGCATGATTGAGCTGTACCAAAAGTCTCGCTGTTGATGGTTGCATCAACGAATAAGCCAGATGCGCTGCATCAGTATGTTGACTTATTCTAATAGCTACTCCCTTTTAGCCGATATACCAAATAAAATCATATATACACAAAAGATATGATACACAAAAAAATATTTTTTGACAAGACATTTGCGATTTATTTTTGCTGGGACTGCTTCTGCGCAAAATATTCGCGGTCCAGTATGCCGAGAATGATGAGATTTTCATAAACGCCGTCGGTCAAAATTGTTTCGCGGATTAAGCCTTCGCGGACAAGACCGGCTTTTTCGTAGACATGGAGCGCACGGCTGTTGTAGTCTTTGCAGTCGAGCCATGCTCTGTGGAATTTTAAATCATCGAACGCCCACGATTTGAGCATTTCCAGCGTTTCCTGACCGTAGCCTTTGCCTTTTACATCGAGGATGATGCGTGTCCATTCGATTTCTTTGGACGGATTGTCAAGCCCTGCTATCATCAGGAAGCCGACTTTTTCTTTCCCGTCGATTGTTTCAATGATTAAATGTGTAGCGGATTTTGTATCGAGCGTCTGCATGTGGACTTCGCGGGTATAGGGAATGACGTATTTGGCGTTTTCCGGAATGTATTCCACCTGCATGATATAATCCATATCGGCTTCGGTTGCCTGACGAAATCTCAGTCTTTTGCCTGTTTTTATTATTTTTTCCATAATATTACCACCTTTAATATAATTAACCAGTTAACATTTTTAGCTACGTTTATTAAATTTTTTTGTTAACTTTTTCGATTTTTAACTGACAGTTCACCAAAATTATAGTATACTTTTTTTAGTATGATAATTTGGGAGGGATATAAGTGAATTTTGAATATCTGTTCGATATATTGTTAATTCCTGTCTGTATACAGGTCGGCGCATTAATCATAGGCTTTTTGCTCAACAGACTGATTAACCGCTATCTGCATAGTAATATAAATCAGGGCTCTTGGCAATACATTTTTGTAAATGCGCTCAGAGGTCTGCCTATTTCCTGGTGTTCGGGCGTAGGTTTATACTGGACAATAAATTCACTTGATATACCGCCGACGGTAAATAAGCTGCTTTCATATTTATTGTTTGCAGTGATTGTGTTCACATTGACGCGCGTTGTTTCCAGAACGCTTTCCGGTGTCATCGACTTTTATACAATGCGTTCCGACCAGAACATGCCGAAGACGACGCTGCTCAACAATGTAATCAATTTTGTAATCTATGCTATGGGCGTATTGATAGTATTGCAGTATTACGGCATTTCCGTCGCACCTATCCTGACAGCTTTGGGGGTCGGCGGTATGGCGGTGGCTCTGGCACTTCAGGATACGCTTGCCAATGTTTTTTCCGGTATGCACCTTATTTTGTCCAAGCAGATACGTCTGGACGATTATGTGCGTCTCAGCACCGGTGAGGAAGGCAAGGTAACGGATATAACGTGGCGATTTACGACGCTTCAGTCGGTGAGCAACAATGTTGTCGTCGTGCCGAACCAAAATATATCGAAGGCGATTATCACCAATTACAGTATGCCGCGGCAGGATATAACGGTCAGCATAGCCATCGGCGTAAGTTATGACAGCGATTTGGAAAAAGTGGAGGCTGTCTGCATAAAAGTGGGCAAGGAAATTCTGGCCAAAATTGACCCGTCCGTGACCGTGGAACCGGTCGTGCGCTACAATCTGTTTGCCGACTCCAGCATAAATTTCAACGTGATAATGCACGTGAGCGAATTTACCAATCAGTACATCGTCAAACATGAGTTTATCAAGGCTATTACAAAGGAATTCCGCAAGGAAAATATCGAAATACCGTTCCCGGTTAGAACCATTATAAATAGTAATCAATAAATAAAAAAAATTTATATTAAGTTTTGTTAAAAATAAATGAAGAATATTGATAATAGGTCTTTTTATTTTGGTGCAGATTTGATAAGATATACTTGAACAGGCAATTTAGCGATTTTAGGAGTATAAATTATAATGAAGGAATTTTTATCTGTACGAGGCAGGAAACTGCTGCTGCAGATTTTGATTTGTACAATTATAATCGCCGCATCTTTAGCGGTGAATGAGAAGCTGTACCTCCTGACGGGAGTGTTTACGGGATATCTTCTGGCTGCAATCTGTATCTGGGTCATGGTTTACCGCACGTGGAAAGCGGCGCACCTTAGCGTCGGCAAGGCCAAAGGGCAGATGTGGCTCAGTCTGATAATGCGTCTATTAATAATTTTTATAGTCTTGCGGGCTGCCATAATGCGTTCGGAAGAACTGTTTTTTGCGGCGGTCGGCGGTTTTTTCCTGGCGATGATTGTATACATGATACACTTGGCGATATTTGTTTATCACAAAAATATGGAATAATGCCTATTTGTCAGGCATTATCTACATATAGCCGGTTTTCCGGCAAAAATATAAAGTAAAGAGAGGTGAGGACACTGTTACTTATGGACTTTGTAAGCAGCAGTGGGGAAAATGCATGAAATCGGTGTGCGTGAAGTAGTCACTTTTGCTGGCATGCAGTTTAACATTCAAACGTTAGAAATGACATGGCTGGCAATGGCAATCGTCATCATCATTGCATTTTTGGCGACGCGAGGCCTGAAAATGGTTCCTTCCGGTTGGCAGAATGTAATCGAAATGGTAATTGTCTGGCTAAATGAACAGATTGGCAATACAATCGGTTCGCGCGGACAGCTTGTGGCTCCGTTTTTAATCACGCTGTTTCTGTTCTTATTGGTATCCAACTGGATAGGGCTTATACCGACGTTGGCATCGCCGACAAACGATCTGAATACGACTTTGGGTCTGGCGCTGTTGGTAATAGTAATGTTGCATGTATTAGGTCTTTATTATAAAGGTTTCAATTATATAAAACATTTCTTCCAGCCGGTAGCTCCGTTTGTTATTATCAATCTGATTGAAGAAATAGCAAAACCAATTACACTTGCTTTCCGTCTATTTGGTAATATTCTGGCAGGGGAAATCTTAATCATAATCTTGCTTCTGCTGGTGCCAATATGGATGCCGGTGCCTAGTGTTGTTTGGCTTGCATTCAGTTTATTCATTGGTGCAGTTCAAGCATTTATTTTTACTATGCTCTCTATGTCTTACTTAGCTAATGCTATGAAAGACGATGAAAATCATTAATTAATATTTTTAAAATCTAAGGAGGATTTATTTCTATGGAAAACGCAATTATGGTTATGGCAGCATTGATTGGTGCAGGTATTACGATGGGTCTTGCTTCTATCGGTGCAGGTATTGGTGATGGTCTCGTTACTTCTAAATTCATTGAAGGTATCGCTCGTCAGCCGGAAGCTAAAAATACTTTGTTCATGAACACACTCATTTCCGTAGGTTTAATCGAAGCTATGCCTATCATCGCAACAGTTATTGCCTTGATTATGCTTTATGCTAACCCGCTCATTCAGTAATTTTGGTGTTTGATGTTTGGCATAAGGGGGCAATAAATTGATTGATATCAATATGACTCTTGTGGCTCAGGTTCTTAACTTTCTTATTTTAGTAGTGATTTTAAGAGCAGTGGCATATAAGCCAGTTATGAAAATGCTCAAAGCTCGTGAAGAAAAAATCGCTAAGAGCATTGATGCCGCAGAAGCAGATGAAAAAAAGGCCAAAGCATTGCTCGATGAATATAACAAACAGCTGGCTGACGCACGCATTAAAGCGCAGGAAATTGTGGACAAAGCAATGAAACGCGCTCAGGAAGAACGTGATGCCAGTGTGGCTGAAACGAAACGTGAAATCGAACAGATGCGGAAAGCCGCAAAAGAAGATATCGCTAGAGAACGCGACCGCGCAGCTATGCAGCTTCGCGCAGAAATGGTGGCTTTGTCCATGCAGGCAGCCGGCAAAATCATTGCTGCCAATATGGATAACAAAGCAAATGAAAAAATGGTCAGCGACTTTATTGACCAATTAGATAAAGATAAAATAGGTGGATTGCCATGCTGAATTTACAGTTAGCAAAAAAATACGCTGTGGCAATGTTTGAGCTTGCTCAGGAAGAAGGCAAACTAGTTGAATACGGCAAGCAGCTCGAGGAAATCAGACAGCTTTTTGCCAATCAGCCGGCACTGCGAGCTTTTATGGGCAATCCGCAAATTCAGCCGAAAGCGAAAAAGGAACTGCTAAACAGAATTTTCGGTGATGATATCGAAAAATCAGTGCATAATTTTATATTATTGCTGGTGGATAAACGTCGCATTACTATAATCGAAGAAATCGTCGGTGAATATCAAGCTCTGTCTAATGAAGTTTTAAATATTGCAGTAGCTCATGTTACTACTGCGGCTGTTTTGAATGAAAAACAGCAGGATGCCTTAACTGCAAAATTAGAAGCTATTACCGGCAAACAAATTCAGCTGAAAACGCATATTGACAAGTCTATCATCGGCGGCGTCGTCGTGAAGATAGGCGATAAATTGATTGATGGCAGCGTAACCAGCAAGATTAAATCTTTACAAAAGCAGTTAATGGCAAATTAAGTTATTTAAGTGGGGTGACAGAGTCGTTATGAAAATGAATCCAGAAGAAATAACAGCCATTATCAAAGAACAGATTAAAAACTACAATGTTGATTTAAATGTTGATGATGTTGGTACTGTTATTGAAATCGGTGATGGTATTGCACATATTCATGGATTAGACAAAGCGATGGCAGGAGAACTGCTCGACTTTGGTAATGATATATATGGTATGGTCCTGAACCTTGAACAGGACAATGTCGGCGCTGTTTTATTGGGCGGCGAAACGAAAATCAAAGAAGGCGACATCGTAAAACGTACGGGCAAAATCATGCAGGTGCCGGTCGGCGAAGCTATGATTGGCCGCGTTGTCGATGCTCTCGGCCGTCCGATTGACGGAAAAGGCGCTATTCACACGACGCAGACTCGTCCGGTTGAATATCCGGCTCCGGGTATTGCGGATAGAAAATCGGTTAAAGAACCGCTTCAGACCGGTATTAAGGCTATCGACGCTCTCGTGCCGATTGGCCGCGGACAGCGCGAACTTATCATCGGTGACCGCGGTACAGGCAAAACGGCTATTGCTGTAGATACAATTCTCAATCAGAAAGGTCAGAACTGTATCTGTATTTATGTAGCCATCGGTCAGAAAGCATCCACTGTAGCCCGCGTTGTTAAAACTTTTGAAGACCACGGCGCAATGGATTATACAATCGTAGTAGCGGCAACGGCTGCTGACAGCGCACCGCTTCAGTACATGGCGCCGTATTCCGGTGTTGCCATGGGTGAACACTTCATGTATCAGGGCAAACATGTACTCTGCGTATATGATGACCTTTCCAAACATGCAACGGCTTACCGCGCAATGAGCTTGCTTCTGCGCAGACCGCCGGGACGTGAAGCATATCCTGGGGACGTATTCTACTTACATTCCCGTTTGCTTGAACGTGCTGCAAAACTCAATGACGAACTTGGCGGCGGTTCCATTACGGCGCTTCCGATTATCGAAACATTGGCAGGCGACGTATCCGGTTATATCCCGACAAACGTTATTTCCATCACAGACGGTCAGATTATGCTCCAGACGGAAGCATTCTACTCTGGTATCCGTCCGGCTATCGACGTAGGTCTTTCCGTATCGCGTGTAGGCGGCAGCGCCCAGATTAAAGCTATGAAACAGATTGCGGGCCGTATGCGTCTTGACCTTGCTCAGTATCGTGAACTTGCGGCATTTGCGCAGTTCGGTTCCGACCTTGACAAAGCGACGAAAGAACAGCTCGACCGCGGCGTGCGCATGGTTGAAACATTGAAACAGGCACAGTATTCCCCGCTCAAGGTTGAAGAACAGGTGCTTGTAATTTACACAGCTGTACGCGGTTTCTTGACGGATATTCCTGTTGACCAGGTTGTCAACTTCCAGAGAGATTTCCTCAAATTCATGAATTCCAATCATCCGGAAGTCGGTCAGACAATCGCTGAGCAGAAGAAACTCGATGATGCGCTGGAAGCATCCATCAATAAATCTATTGAAGAATTTAAATCCACATATTCATATAATAAATAAGCAGCGAGGTGATTTAATTGGCTAGTTTGCAGGACATACGCCGCAGAATAAAAAGCGTAAAAAACACACAGCAAATCACTAAAGCCATGAAAATGGTTGCTGCTGCCCGTTTGCGCCGTGCTCAGGAAGCGGCCGTATCCAACCGACCTTATGCTGAAAAAATGTATGAGGTTATTGCCGATGTAGCCTCTAATGCAGGAAGTTTTTCACATCCTCTGCTGGAAGTACGTGAAGAAGGTAAAACTTTATATATTGTTTTAGCTTCGGATAAAGGTCTTGCTGGTGCTTATGCAAGTAATGTATTCAAAGAAACGATGGCGCATATTAAAGATAAAGCGAATACTTCTATTGTAACCGTCGGCCGCCGTGCAAAGGAATATTTCACGCCGCGCGGATTTGACATCGTAAATTCCTATATGGGCTTTACGGAACGTCCGGATTATCAGAATGCGCGTCAGATAGCGCTTGATGTTATCGAACGTTTTGCCGAAGGCAATTATAAAGAAGTATATCTGGTATATACAAAGTTTATATCTGCCATTTCGGCAGTGCCACAGGTAATAAAATTACTGCCGTTTACAGCACCGAAGACCTCTCATACGGAGATTGCTGCTGAATACATTTATGAACCGAATGCGCAGGAAGTGCTCGGCTACTTGCTGCCGCAGTATATTGTCACGATGATATATGCTTCGCTGTTACAGTCAGCAGCCAGTGAACTCAGTTCACGTATGAATGCGATGAGCAATGCAACAGATAATGCTGAAGAACTCATCTCTAAACTTGATTTGCATTATAATAAAGTACGTCAGGCTGGCATTACTCGCGAAATTACTGAAATCGTGGGTGGCGCGGAAGCTCTGAAGTAAGGAGGTTTCTAAGTGGCAAAAGGTAAAGTTGTACAGGTTATCGGACCTGTCGTTGATATAGAGTTTCCGGCGGAAGCACTGCCGGGAATTTTGAATGCTGTAACAATCAAAGGTAAATCGGGTGATATTGATATCGATTTAGTCGTTGAAGTTATGCAGCATTTGGGAGATAATGTTACACGTTGTATCGCTATGAGCTCTACAGACGGCTTGATGCGCGGCATGGAAGCCGAAGACACCGGCTCGCCGATTAAAGTTCCTGTAGGGGATGCTACGCTCGGCCGTGTATTCAATGTACTCGGCAAAACGGTTGACCATGACGATACTCCGGTCGGCAATAAAGAAGCATGGCCTATTCACCGTCCGGCTCCGAAATTTGATGAACAGGAAACATCCACGCAGATTTTGGAAACGGGTATTAAAGTCGTTGACCTTATCGCTCCGTATTCCCGCGGCGGTAAAATAGGTCTGTTCGGCGGCGCCGGCGTAGGTAAAACAGTTCTTATCATGGAACTTATCCATAATATCGCAACACAGCACGGCGGCTACTCCGTATTCTCCGGCGTAGGCGAACGTACGCGTGAAGGTAATGACCTTTGGAACGAAATGAAGGAATCCGGCGTTATCGACAAAACGGCTCTCGTTTACGGTCAGATGAACGAACCGCCGGGAGCACGTATGCGTGTAGCGCTTACCGGTCTTACTATGGCGGAATATTTCCGTGATGTGCAGAACCAGGACGTACTGCTGTTCATTGATAATATTTTCCGTTTCATTCAGGCAGGTTCGGAAGTGTCCGCACTGCTCGGCCGTATGCCGTCCGCCGTTGGTTACCAGCCGACACTCGGTACGGACGTAGGTTCGCTGCAGGAACGTATCACTTCCACGAAAAAAGGTTCCATCACGTCCGTTCAGGCAGTATACGTACCGGCCGACGACTTGACTGACCCGGCTCCGGCTGCGACATTTGCGCATTTGGATGCTACGACAGTTCTTTCCCGTCAGATTGCCGAACTCGGTATTTATCCGGCCGTTGACCCGCTCGATTCCACTTCTCGTATCCTCGACCCGCATGTAATCGGTCAGGACCATTATGAAGTAGCTCGCGGCGTACAGGCTATTTTGCAGAAATACAATGAACTTCAGGATATTATCGCTATCTTAGGTATGGAAGAATTATCCGACGAAGATAAACTTACCGTAGCCAGAGCACGTAAAATCCAGAGATTTTTATCCCAGCCGTTCTTCGTTGCGGAACAGTTCACAGGAACGCCGGGTAAATATGTACCGTTAAAAGAAACAATTCGCGGTTTCAAGGAAATTTTAGCAGGTAAATACGATGACTTGCCGGAAAGTGCCTTCTATATGGTCGGCAGTATCGATGAAGTTGTTGAGGCAGCAAATAAAATGAAGAAAGAGGGATGATTTATGGCTAAAATAAAGCTGGAAATTATTTCTCCCAACAAAGTAGTATATTCTGCTGATATAGATATGCTTATCGTGCGTTCAATCGGCGGCGACCTCGGCATACTGCCGAAACACGCTCCACTTTTGGCTGGGCTTTTGCCTCATGCTATGAAAGCGCTGATTGACGGAACGGAAAATCTCATTGCAGTCAGCGGCGGTTTCATGGAAGTGCAGCCGGATAAAATCATCGTATTGGCAAGTGCAGCTGAACTTCCGATTGAAATTGACATAAACAGAGCTAAAAGAGCATATGAACGTGCCAAAAAACGTCTGGAGGAATTTAATAAAAATCCGGAAGTGCATATTGACATTGATACGCTTCGTGCCCGTGCAGCTATGGCACGCGCAAAGGCTCGTCTTGTTGCTACAAAAACAGATGTTGGCTAATCCGGTCAATAAATGAATTAATAGCGGTTGATAGCATTAGCTACAGCCGCTATTTTTGTTTTGGAGGTGAAAAGATGATTAGCATGAATATAAAAAATATGGATGATTTGGCGTGGAATGAAGATATAAAATACTGTCTGGATTTTTTTCAAAAGCATGATATGGAAAATTATCCGGCGGGCAGATATGCTACAGATAAGGATTATATAAGTCTGCGCATTGACGAGTATGAAACGCAGATAGCGCAGGAGCGTTACTGGCAGGCGCATAAGAACCATATTGATATTTATATTTTAATTCATGGGCAGGAGCGCATCGACGTAAAGGATACGGCCGGACTGAAAACGTACCATTACGACCGAAACGGTGATACAATGATGATAGAGGAAACGCGGCCGAACAATATCAATCTGCTGACAAAATACGGCGATTTGGTCATATGTTATCCGAATGAAGCCCATAAAACGGGTATTCACGTGGAGCTGCAGAATAAGTTCAAAGCCGCGCTATTTAAAATTGACATAAAGAAAGAGGGATAATAATGAGCAATCATATTGAAGCGAAAAAAGGTGAAATAGCGGAAGCTGTACTTTTGCCGGGCGACCCGCTGCGCGCCAAATATATTGCGGAAAAGTTTTTGGAAAATCCGGTGTGCTATAATCACATCCGCAATATGTTCGGTTATACGGGAACGTATAAAGGCAAAAAAATAACGGTGCAGGGAACGGGCATGGGCATTCCGTCCATCTCCATTTATGCGCATGAGTTAATCTGCGATTACGGCGCGAAAAAATTAATCCGCGTCGGTACCTGCGGCGGACTGAAAGATGATGTGCATGTACGCGACGTGGTGATTGCACAGGGAACGACGACGGACAGCGGTATCGTAGTCAAAACGTTCGGTGCAGGGCTTCATTATGCGCCGCTTGCCGATTTTGAGCTTCTGGGCAAAGCGTATCATAACGCGAAAAAGATGAATATTCCTGTAAAAGTCGGCAATGTATACTGTCAGGACCGTTTCTACGATGAAGAAGTGGATTTGCAGAAATTAATCCAGTACGGCTGTCTTGCTGTAGAAATGGAAGCGGCGGCGCTTTACATGCTGGCGGCTCGCTATAATGTAAAGGCGCTCGGTATTTTCACTGTAAGCAATCACTTATTCACCGGCGAAGAAACGACGGCGAAGGAACGTGAACAGTCGTTTGATGATATGATTAAAATCGCACTGGAAACGGCGATTGACGAACGCGAAGTTTAAATTGCATATAAAAATATAAAAATCCCCTAATGAATTTAATCAGGGGATTTTTCATGTATGTTAAGGTTTATTGGAAAGTGTTATTTGTGTAGGCAGATATTCAATGCGTACTTTGGAATTAATCATATATTTGGTGAGCAGTTCGTACTGTTTATATTCCGGTGAAGTGATAAAATCATTGCATGTTGCGGCGTCTTTATACAGTTCCAGAATGTGAAATACATGAGGATTTTCCTTTTCGCTCGTTACCATCAAAGCAAGGATATCAGGATTTTTCTGCATGGAAGTAGTGATTAAATTCTGCAATGCGGTTTTAAAATCATCAAGTGCTTCCGGGCGGATATCTATTTTAGTCGTTATAAGATAATTTCCCGTGCCGTTTTCCTGGCTTTCCATGATGACCGGGTCCACTTCTATGATGCGCAGTTCTTCCAAAATAGTAGCGCGGGCTATCTGATACTGTTTAAAGCCTTCGCTGGAACGGTGCACCTGGTAGGCGTTTTCATCCTTATAGATTTCCAAAAGACGCTGGATATTCAGATTGTTTTTGTCAATGCCGCCGTAAATGATATACGTTCCGTCTTCCTGTGCAGAGTATGGAGCGACATATTGGGCAGCCATGTTCTGCATATTTTTCATTTCCCCGTCGGTAGAGCGCAGGACTGCCCAGTGAATGAGCGGCGCGCTTCCGTCGGGATTGGTGATGGTTTTGGCGTCAGCCTGCAATGGTGAAAGGCACAGCAGTATTCCGGCTGTAACACCTGACAATTTTTTTAAATTTAATTTCATAATGAAACACTCCCGTTAAATTTTCTATATCTAACCTGTTGCTAGTAAAATATTGAGTCTGTAGCCAGCAGTATAATACTTTATATTCGCTCGATGTTGTCACTTAACCTCACTAAATATAAAGTGTTATACTGCTATAGAAAATCAACTAGCATAATGGATTTTCTATATATAGTATAAAATTCGACGGAAAAGGCTGTCTAATACTTAGATTTCATTTTAAAAAATGCTTATAAAGTATCTCTAAAATTAAAATATACACGTTGACTTGAAGTCAACTTCAATTAGTATACTAAAGAAAAAAATTACGAAAGAAGGCGATTTCATGTATAAGAAATTACTGGTGGCAGGAGCACTGGCTCTTTCGACCTGCCTGACGGGTGCAGTTGGTTTTGCGGCGGATACGGCAAATCATCAGGTTATCACGAAAAACGGCGAACAAGCGGCAGTGAAGGGCTCGCTGGATATTTTCAACGGCAATGTAATAATTGAGCCGTTGTTTAATAATATCGATGATAGAAATATCGGCGGTGCGTATGTAACATTTGAACCGGGCACACATTCTTCCTGGCATACCCATCCGAAAGGACAGGTGCTGGTAGTGACGGAAGGTCAGGGGCTCACGCAGGAATGGGGACAGCCTATCCAGGTAATCAATCCGGGCGATGTAATCTGGTGCCCGCCGGGTGTAAAACATTGGCACGGTGCCGGATATAATACGAAAATGACGCATATTTCGCTTTGTGAAGCGGTGGACGGTGCTAATGTAAACTGGCTGGAACAGGTATCCGATGAACAGTATCACGGAAAATAGAAAATAAATATAAAAGCCTCTGAAGTCAGCTTTTAGAACTGATAGACAGAGGCTTTTTATTGTTAGTGATTTAATTCAGCTTTAACTTTTTCTTTGGGATTTATAAGTTCCTTGCCGCAGTGCAGGGCAACGGATATGGCGAGCACCATTAAGGCAATGGCTACGATAAGTTGCAGTCCGTCAACGGTGAATGTAAACTGACCGGCGGAAAGTTTTACGAAAATGCCGTATACGGCTTCAACGAGTGCCGTGAGCGTTACGCAGAACATTACAATCATCGGAATGTAGAGCATAAAGCCTTTGCGGCCGGTCGTTTTTAAAAATACAGCAAGAGAAATGAGCACGAGTGCGGAAAGAAGCTGGTTGGCTGCACCGAACAGCGGCCAGATGTTCATATAGCCGCCGAGACAGAGGAGATAACCGAAAACGAGTGTTATAATCGTGGAGAAATATTTGTTGGTGCATATTTTCTGCACGGTGTTCATTTCCTGCGTATTGTCAACAGTGAACAGTTCCTGAAAGGACATGCGGCCTATACGGGCAACGGCGTCGAGCGTGGTGAGCGCAAGCGCCGATACGCACATCGTCATTATGCAGTTGGCGATATCGTGCGGCATGCCGAACAGGGAGAAAAATCCGGCAACGGCTGTGGAGAAAATCTGAAACGGCGTACCTTCCGGCAGATGACCGCCCGTTGCCGCCGAGCAGACGATTACGAGGGAAACAACGCCGAGTACGGACTCAACGAGCATGGAACCGTAGCCGACGAACAGCATATCTTTTTCGTTGGAAATCGTTTTGGAGGACGTTCCCGAAGATACGAGGCTGTGGAAACCGGAAACGGCGCCGCAGGCGATGGTTATGAATAAAATCGGGAATAAATCTTTGCCGCCGACGGTGAAGCCGACAAATGCGGGCATGTTGATAGTAGGATTTACGGCAAGAACGCCGACAACGCCACCTAAAATCATGGCGAGCAACAAGAAGGCGCTTAAATAGTCGCGCGGCTGTTTTAAAATCCACATCGGCATGACAGCGGCGACGAAAATATAAATGAATACAATATAGAGCCAGCTCATGCGGTCGAGGTAAATCGGGAAGGCAATACCGACGGCGAGCATGATAAGTAAGAGCACGATACCGATGACAAAGCGTAGTTTTTCGCTCGGATTGACTTTCTTCGTGAAAATACCGAATGCTACGGCTACGAAGATAAACAGCATGGAAATAGAAGCTGCTGCGGCGTTCGGCGTAACAAGCGTTCCGTCAGCGGCAAATCCATTGAATGTGTTGGCGACGATATCGCCGAAGGCAGCAATGACGAGCAGGCTGAACAGCCAGCAGAACAAAAGAAAAAGCCGACGTCCCGTTTTGCCTATGTACTGTTCAATCAGCATGCCCATGGATTTGCCCTGATTTTTGACGGAAGCGTACAGTGCTGTGAAATCCTGCACTGCGCCGAAGAAAATTCCGCCAAAGATAATCCAGAGGAAAGCAGGCAGCCAGCCGTACATGGCGGCGATAATCGGACCGGTTACAGGTCCTGCACCTGTGATTGAAGTGAATTGATGAGAGAATACAGTGAATTTCGATGCCGGCGTAAAATCCTGACCGTCTTCATATTTGTAGGCAGGTGTTTTGGCGTTTGGGTCAAAGCCCCATGTTTTTAAAAGCCAGCGGCCGTAAAGACGGTAAGCTAAGAAAAAAATTATAATGGCAGAGCCGACAAGCATTATACCGTTCATAAAAAATCTTCCTTTCAAGTTGTATTATTCATATTGTTTCTGCTAAAATATTTGATATATTTGTCCGTATGGATAAGATATGGGAAATATACAGCAGTCGTCGAATATTTAGTATAGCATTATCACTGATTAGCGTCAATTAAAAAATGTAAATATGTAAACTCGATGCGCAAAATTGACAAAAAATATAACTCATGCTATGATTGAGCTATTCAGTTTTGGAATACAATTAAAGTAACGTTTAAGTCCTCCTCTCAAATACCAATGTGTGGAAGATTTTATTTGTTTTTTAGTTTACTCTCCGCACTGATTTACATTTTATTTACAAGGAGGCTTCTCAATAATGGGAACAGGTACAGTTAAATGGTTTAATTCTGGTAAAGGATATGGTTTTATCACTAATGATGACGGTTCGGGCGATTTATTCGTTCATTTCTCCGCTATCAACTCCGAAGGCTTCAAAACTTTGGAAGAAGGCCAGAAAGTAACTTTCGATACGGAAGCAGACAGCCGCGATGCAAGCAAACTGCGCGCTGTAAACGTAACAGTAGTAAAATAATCTAAGCCGATGAAAGAGCAATCAATCCAGGTTGCTCTTTTTTTGTACATAAATCAGGGAGGCGCTATTATGGAATTTCGTTTATTGAAATATTTTCTAATCGTGGCGCGTGAGGAAAATATCACGCGGGCGGCAAATTGGCTGCATATAACGCAGCCGACACTGTCGCGCCAACTCATGCAGCTGGAAGATGAACTCGGCGTAAAACTGTTCAAGCGCAGCAAGCACAGAATTATTCTGACTGATGACGGCATGATGCTGAAGCGCAGAGCGCAGGAAATTATGGCGCTGGTGGAAAAAACGAAGCAGGATTTCGTAGCAGAGGATAAAGAGCTGGCGGGAAAAATTGCTATCGGCTGCGGCGAAACGAGAAATATGTCGTTTTTATCCAAGCATATAAAAGCGTTTCATAAAATGTATCCGCGCGTAAAATACGAAATCTACAGCGCTACAGCGGATGATATCAAGGATGATTTGGAAAAAGGCATTCTCGACATGGGGCTTTTGACCGAACCTGTCGATATCGGTAAATACGCATTTATCCGCATGCCGGAAAAGGAACAGTGGGGCGTACTTGTGCGCAAAGACAGCACGCTTGCGCAAAAAGAGTTCGTTACACCGGAGGATTTAGCGGATGTGCCGCTGCTTATCGGCAGACGCGAAGAAGTGCGCAATGAACTGCTGAACTGGTTCGGCGAGTATGGTGAACGGGCAAAATTCATCGCTACGTATAATCTGATTTTAAATGCCGCCAATATGGTCAAAAACGATGTCGGCGTTGCTTTGGGCTTTAATCTCGGCAATATCTATGAAGATTTACAGCTCGTGCCGCTCAAGCCGGCGCTGGAAACGGGCGCAGTGCTTGTATGGAAGCGCAATAATATGCTGTCCAAGGCAACGCAGCGGTTTATTGATTTTATAAAAAATACAGATTGAGCATTTTTTGTAATAGAATATAGGTATTAGATATAATAAGATAAATGGCTTAAAATAGGTGTTAGAAGATAACACCTATTTTTTTTATTTGGTGCAATGTAATTGCACCAGGTACTTTTTCTTTGTTGCGCAAAGAAAAAGTACCCAAAAAGAAGACGCTTTAGTTCGTAGCCCACTAGAGATTTTCACTTTAAAAATAAAATTTATTAGCTGTAACGTTCAAAAACTCGCTTACGCTCAAACATTTGAACTAAAAGCACATCTAATAAATTTTATTTTTAATAGCTAAAGCTATCGTGAAAATACTCTAAATGTGGATGATAATTTTAGCATGATTAGCAAATTAATATAGCAACAACTCAATTTGGTTTTCAACTGAAATTAGAAGGCACGAGCCAAATTCCGAATATTTTGAGCCGTTGTACTGTCTATTTTTATGAAGAGCTGCGAAGGCTTGCCCAGTGCAGCGGTAGCGAAACGTTAAAAGGATTTTTTTACAGACTCTTATTACTTTAGTAATTAGAGCCTGTTATACCTTTAGGTGATTTTTGGTTCGTTTTTCTTTTGACCTTTCAAAAGAAAAATGAACAGCAAATAAGAGGAGATGATTGATTATGGAAAATCTTACAAGGCGTAATTTTTTCAAGATGGCAGGAACTGTTGCTGTGGGATTGGCGGCTTCGCAGTTTACCGGTTTTAAATCGGCTTTGGCGCAGGCGCCGGTAATCGGCAGTACGGATTTTACGCATACAGCCGATATAAACGGTTCATATGCCAAAGTTTATTTTACAAAGCACATTGATGCTCAGCATTTAATCAAATTATACGATTTAATCAATGAAGGCATTTACGGCAAAGTGGCGATAAAGCTGCATACGGGTGAACAGCACGGGCCGAATATTCTGCCGCGCGATATGGTGCAGGCGTTTCAGGCGCATGTCCCAAACAGCAATATAGTGGAAACGAATACGCTGTATGTAGGCGACAGGGATACGACGGAAAAACACCGCGAAACGCTGCGCGTGAACGGCTGGATGTTCTGTCCGGTGGATATCATGGATGAGGACGGCACGGCAATGCTTCCGGTTCGCGGCGGAATGCACCTGAAGGAAATTTCCGTAGGGAAAAATATGCTGAATTACGATTCAATGGTGGTATTAACGCATTTCAAAGGTCATCCGCGCGGCGGCTTCGGCGGTTCGATGAAAAATCTGGCTATCGGCTGCGCTGACGGACAAATCGGCAAGCGTATGGTGCACGGAGTAGGGCAGGTACTGCCGAAAACTTCGGCTGAATGGCCGGGTGAAGAGCGTTTCATGGAAAATATGGCGGACTCGGCCAAAGGTACGATTGATTATTTCGGCAAGCATATAGTTTATCTTAACGTAATGCGCCGCATGTCGGTCGATTGCGACTGCACGGGAACGAGTGCGGCAGAGCCGACCATTCCGGATATCGGCATACTGGCTTCGACCGATTTGCTGGCTATCGACCAGGCGAGCGTTGATTTAGTCTATGCTCAGCCGGAAAGATACCGCCATGATTTAGTGGAACGTATTGAAAGCCGCAAGGGATTGCGTCAGCTGTCGGCTATGCGTGAACTTAAAATGGGCAATGATAAATACAAACTGATTAGTATTGACTAAAAATGAATATAACAGGGGAAGATACGATGACAGGACATCTTATGACGAAACAGGAAGCAAGCGAGCATTTCAACATACCGATAGAAATATTGAACGAGTATGAGAGCTGGGGCTTGTGCGGCGCTGTGAAAAAAGTCATGGGCAACTGGAAGTACGACGACAGTGATTTGGAAAAGTTGAGCATGATTATGACGCTGCACGATATCGGTTTCAGCTCGGCAGAAGTAGAAACATACATGCGCCTTCTGCTCGACGGCAAAAGCATGGACAAGAAACAGCTGGAAATGCTCAATCAGAAAAGAGATGCTATTTTGGACCGAATTCATTTTCGGGAAAAACAGCTGGAACGACTGGATTATCTCCGTTATGAAATCAACAGAAATTTGAAGAAATAAAAGGTGATAAAAATGAAAACAAGATTTTTGGGAAAAGACAAGCTGGAAGTATCATCAATAGGCCTCGGCTGCATGGGCTTTACGCAGAGCTATCCGCCGTACCTGCCGAAAGACGAAGCGATAAGCGTAATCCGTCAGGCAGTGGAAGCGGGCGTAACTTTTTTTGATACGGCAGAAGTATACGGACCGTATACGAATGAAGAACTCGTCGGTGAAGCACTGGAGCCGTATCGCGATAAAGTCGTTATTGCGACGAAATTCGGCTATGATATCGAAAACAATAAAATGGATGCAGCGGGCAGACCGATTGCGCTTTCAAGCAATCCGAAAGTAATCCGCAGAGCGGTGGAAGGCTCACTCAAGCGGCTCAGAACGGACCATATCGACTTATATTATCAGCACCGCGTCGACCCGGATACACCGATTGAAGAAGTGGCGCAGACGGTGCAGGATTTAATCAAAGAAGGCAAGGTTCTGCACTGGGGACTGTCCGAAGCAAGTGCGGCGACGGTGCGCAGAGCGCATGCCGTATGTCCTTTGACTGCCGTGCAGAGTGAATATTCCATGTGGTACCGCAATGTGGAAAAGGAACTTTTGCCGACGCTGGAAGAACTGGGTATCGGTTTTGTGCCGTTCAGCCCGCTCGGTAAAGCTGTACTTACCGGTCGTTTCAATAAAGATACGAAATTTGACAAGACGGATTTCCGCAGTCAGATACCGCGCTTCAATCCGGAAAATCTGGCGCATAATATGGAACTTGTATCATATGTAGAGGATTTGGCAGAAGCGAAAAACGCGACACCGGCGCAGATTGCACTCGGCTGGCTGCTGGCGCAGAAACCGTGGATTGTGCCTATTCCGGGAACGAAGAAAATTTCGCGCGTGCAGGAAAATATCGGCGGTACAGATGTAGAGTTTACGCCGGAAGAACTTATGAAAATCAGAGAAAAACTCAATTCCATTGATATTATTGGCGCGCGTTATCCGGAAGAACAGGAAAAACTGACAGGCAGATAATGATATTGACTTTGAGTGTACTTAATGGTGTATGCTGAAGAAAAACTTTTAAAGAAGGTAATATTATGGATAGAACGAAAACAGCAGAAAAAATCGGTGCTAAATTTTTCAATCAGGAATTTTATGCTGAAAACAATAACGCAGATGAAGAATTTAAAGCGATAGCGCAAAATTTCATCTGCGGCGATACACTGGCAAGAGATGTACTCACGGATAAAGCGAAAATGCTCGTTATCTTAACGGCGCTTACGACGGTGCAGACGTTAAAACCGCTGGCTAAATATACAAAGGCGGCTTTAAATGCGGGAGCTTCGCCGGAGGAAATAACGGAAACGCTGTATCAATGCGCTCCGTATATCGGTATCTCCCGCGTGGAAGCTGCGCTTGAGGCAGTGAACGGCGTATTTGCCCAGGAAAATATAGCCTATCCGCTCAAAGGACAGGCAAGCGTTGATGAAACGACGCGCTTTGCTAAAGGTCTTGCCGTGCAGCAGCAGATTTTCGGTGCGGATAATATAAATAATATGAGAGTTAATGCACCGGCTGAATTGAAGCATATTCAGGATTATTTATCGGCATACTGCTTCGGCGATTATTACACGCGGGGCACGCTCGATTTGAAAATGCGCGAGCTGATTACGTTCAGTGCGATAATCTGTCTGGGCGGCTGTGAACCGCAGGCAAAAGCTCATGCCGGTGCCAATATAAGCGTCGGCAATACGAAGGAAATGCTCATTGAAGCGGCGACCCAATGCCTGCCGTTTATCGGTTTTCCGCGCACGCTGAATGCAATCGGCTGTATCAGCGCCGTCTGCAAATAAATCATGCTTATTGTGCTAGTAAAACATCGAACGAATATAAAGTATTATACTGCTTTGATGAACTAGCTGATACAACAAGAAAATTTTGATTTAAGTATGTCATGGAGAAAGGGAGAATTATAATGCGCAGTGTGAATTTCAGAATTGTTGTGGATATTATGCTTATAACAGCCTTGCTTTTATCCATGGCATATTTATTAATCGGCATAGACAATCATGAATGGGTAGGAACAGCGTTTTTCGTTTTGTTCTTCGTTCATGTGTATTTGAACCGCAAATGGTTTCTGAGCATATTTAAGGGAAAATATTCAGCGGTGCGCGTTTTTCGCACGGGACTTAATCTGGTCATATTTATTTTAATGCTGGGACTTATGTTTAGCGGCATGATTTTCGCCACTTATACGCCGAATTTTATCAAGACGGCCGACAGTATATATTTGGCGGGGCAGTTGCATATGCTATGTTCATATTGGTGCTTTGTTTTGCTGTCTGTGCATTTGGGCATAAATTTAAGTATGTTTTCCGGTGCAATTATAAAAAAATCCGTTTATCAGGATATTTTCCATTTTATTGGCATAATAGCGGTTTTTTGGGGCGTATTTGCCTTTATGCGGCAGAAAATACTGTCATATATGTTTTTACAGCAGCATTTTGTCGATTTTAGCGGCTCGTCGCTAATCGGTTTTTGTATTGATTATATTGCCATGATGAGTTTTTTTGCCTTAATCGGTTACAGTATCATGCGTGTATTTTCCAGAGTATCTGTCTGTAAAGTAAACAGGCAGATGAAAGTGAAGGGCGGTATGGAATGATGAAAAAGTGGATAGGACTAATCTGTTCCGTTCTGATGGTATTTTCCCTGACTGCATGCAGTGCGCAAGTAAATGAGAGTGAGAAAAATGTAAGTGAAAATACTTCGGCGGCAGCGGCGGAAAATGAAACGGCAGCGCAAGAAGGTACTGTCGAACAGGAAGGAAGTAATGAAAAAATGAACAGACAGATTAAAGTTACCGGTGCAAACGGCGAAACAATCGTATTTGAACTGAATAATACTCCGGCGGCGGAAGGACTGTACAATCAGCTGCCGCTCACGGTGGAAGTGGAAAATTTCAGCAATAACGAAAAAATTTTTTATCCGGCAAATGAATTGAGCACAAAAGATACGCCGCTGGCGCGCTCCGGCGTCGGTACGCTTGCCTATTATGCGCCGTGGGGCAATGTCGTAATGTTTTACAGAGATTTCAGCTCCAACAGCAGTCTGTACAGACTCGGTCAGGCAGTATCAGGCGGAGAGCTGATTGGCGAGCTGTCAGGTACGATTACCGTGGAAAAAGTTGAGTAAAGAGTGAGGTAATATGAATAGACGGGAATTTATCAAAGTCGGCGGAGCCGGTTTATTTACATTATTTTTAAGCGGCTGCGGTTTGTCCATGTTTTCAGGTGAAAATGCGGACAATGCCAAAGCTAATGCAGTATCGGAAGGTGGAAACATGAAAATCGTCGTAATAACGGGGAGCCCGCATCGAAACGGTACATCGGCGCTTCTGACGGACAAATTTATTGAAGGGGCGCAAAGCGCGGGGCATGAAGTATACCGCTTTAATTCGGCATTTGAAGAAACGCATCCGTGTCTTGCCTGCGGCCGTTGCGGCAGAGACGGAGCGTGCATTCAAAATGATGCGATTGAAAAGAATTTAATGCCGCAGCTTTTAGAAGCTGACCTTATTGTATTGATTACACCGCTTTATTATTACGGCATGTCCACGCAGATAAAAACAGTAATCGACCGTTTTTATGCACGCATGGACAAATTGCGCAATAAAAAATCCATTTTGATGGCGACGGCATGGAACAGCGCTGATTGGACAATGACTTCGCTTGTAGACCATTATGAATCGCTGGTGCAGTATCTGAAATGGCAGGATGTGGGAAAAGTTCTGGCTGTCGGCTGCGGCTACCGCTCTGCTATAGAGCGCAGCGAATTTCCTAATCAGGCTTATCAGATGGGAGCAAGTTTATAATATAATCTCTTGTGCTAGTAAAACATTCAGCCTATAACCGGCAGGATAATAGTTTATATTCGTTTGATATTGTCACTTAACCGCACTAAATATAAATTATTATTCTGCTTTAGAATATCGACTAATACAATGGATAATAATATGTTGGAGAAGGGGTAAGGAAAATGAAAATAGCAGTGATAACGGGCAGTCCGCATAAGGACGGAACAACGGCGCTTTTGGCGGAACGATTTATTGAAGGAGCGCAAAGTGTGGGCCATGAAGTATACCGTTTCAATGCGGCGTTTGAAGACATTCATCCGTGTCTGGGCTGCGACAGATGCGGCATGGACGGCGACTGCATTCAAAATGACGCTATCCAGAATACACTTATGCCGCAGCTGTTGCAGGCGGATTTGATAGCACTCGTTACGCCGGTGTATTTTTTTGCGATGACGGCACAGATTAAGACGATAGTTGACCGTTTCTATTCACGCACGGGCAGACTGCACGGCAAAAAATCGGTGCTTTTAACGGCGGCAGGCAGTGATACGGATTTAACCATGCGGGCGATTGCGAGCCATTATGATACATTGGTGCGGTATATGGAATGGGACGACAGCGGCAGAGTATTAGCGCCCGGCTGTCCGACAAGAGATGTGATAGAAAAAACGGATTATCCTAATCAGGCGTATAATCTTGGTGCAAATTTATGACATGAAAAAAGAGAAGCATATAAATGCTTCTCTTTTTGTTTATATGATATGTGATTAAAATAGAAGGCTTAATTAGCAGTGCTCGATAGTCGAACCGAGATATTTGTTGACGATTTCCACTGCGCAGTAGTCGCCGCACATGGAGCATGCGGTCGTACCTTCCGGATTGCGGGAGGCGCGTTTTTCGCGGGCTGTCTGCGGGTCGATGGCGAGATTGAGCTGAGCTTCCCAGTCGAGCTGTTTGCGGGCTTTTGCCATTTGCAAATCCCAATCTTTAGCACCCGGTACGCCTTTGACGATATCAGCGGCATGAGCGGCGATGCGTGTTACGATTACGCCGTCTTTTACGTCCTGATTATTCGGCAGGGCAAGATGTTCAGCCGGAGTTACATAGCAGAGGAAATCAGCACCGTTAGCGGCAGCCATTGTTCCGCCGATAGCGGCCGTGATATGGTCATATCCCGGCGCAACATCTGTTACGAGCGGGCCGAGTACATAAAACGGAGCATTATGGCAGAGGCTTTTCTGCAATTTCATATTAGTGGCAATCTGGTCAAACGGCACGTGGCCCGGGCCTTCCACCATTACCTGAACGCCTCTGTCCCAGGCGCGTTTTACGAGTCCGCCGAGATTTAGGAGCTCCTGAATTTGCGCATGGTCGGTAGCGTCGGCAAGGCAGCCTGGACGCAGACCGTCGCCGAGACTCATGGTTACGTCGTATTTGGCGCAGATATCGAGGATATCGTCATAGCGTTCATAAAGCGGATTGTTCTTTTCGTTGTAGAGCATCCAGCCGGTGATAAACGAACCGCCGCGGCTGACAACGTCCATATAGCGGCCTTCGGCGCGCATGCGGTTGATGACGTCCATCGTAACGCCGCAGTGAATGGTCATGAAGTCAGCGCCGTCTTTAGCCTGTTTTTCGATTGTGTGAAGCAGGTCGTCTTCCGTCATTTTGACAACGGCACCGCGTTCTTTAATGGCTGTAACAGTTGCCTGATAAATCGGCACTGTGCCGACCATGACAGTGGAATTATCCAAAATGGCGCGGCGAGAAGCGTCGATATTGTTGCCCGTACTTAAGTCCATTACGGAATGAGCACCGGCAGCTATGGCGATATTGAGTTTTTCAATTTCCGGTTCCGGGTCGGGAAAGGCGCTCGATGTGCCGATGTTGGCATTTACTTTCGTGCAAAGGCCTTCACCTACGCCGTACGGATGCAGATTTTTATGGTTGATATTGGCACAGATGGCAATTGTTCCGTTAGCTACACGTTCTTTCAGAACATTGATATCCATTTTTTCTTCCTGTGCCACGATTTTCATTTCATCAGTGATTTTGCCGGCTCTGGCAGCCTGCATTTGCGTCATTGTCATGAGATGTCCTCCTAAAAAATTAATGTATGTAGGGAAAATAAAAAGCCGGTCTGCAAGTCGCAAACCGGCTGTGATTTCCGTTTGCCACTTCCCTACGCTGGTATTAGCCATGTCAGGTTCTAAGGGTCAGTTTCTAACTTCTCAACCGTACGGTTCCCCTAGTGGTTTTTTAATAGTGTATATATGTGTTGTTATTATTATAAGCCTAAATCATTTTTTTAACAAGAGCTTAATTAAAATTTAGCGTCATGCAGCCAAACATAGCGTTCGTCTTCGCAGCGGTCCGTCTGGAGCCAAGGATTGCCGTCGAGGTGGCGTATCATCCAGCAGGTATACATCTGGTAGCCAGGAGCTACTGCCTGCGGATGGAGTTCGCCGCCAGGGATAGCGGAGAAGCTGCCGTCCGTGCTCTTGAATACCTGGTCGCCGACGAAGCTTGCGCCGAATCCTTCCGGATGGTCGAATTTGAAGTAATACGTTTCAGGCTGCGGATGTCTGTGCGGCAGATAACCGGACCAGTTGCCGCGGTCGTTCAATACTTCGCCGAGAACCATGTTGGAGTACGGAGCGATGTCGTGGTCGAAGATAGTGTTTACACGGCGTTTTGCCACGTTGCCGAATTTGCCTACGCAGGAATATCCCCAAGGAGCATCTTCCGGAGCGTACAGTTTAGCAGGGAACTGTTTGTCGTTTTTCGTGCACTGAACGAGAATTTCAGCGTCAGCATCTGCTTTTACGATGACTTTCGTACCGCCGCATACATGAACGCACCAAGGTCCTTCAGTGAATACGTCTTTTCTCGTTACAGCTTTTTCCTGTCCGTCGAAAATGTATGTGATTTTGCCGGAAAGAAGCAGTACGGCAACTTCTTCGCCTTCACGGCAGAATGTTCTTTCTTCGCCGGCTTTCATTTTGTAGACGCGGATGTCCATCAGCATATCGCTGTATTCGTTGTCGTAAGTAGTGAGAATTTTTTCGCCGGAAGCGTCAAATTCAGGATAACCAAAAACTTTTTTAGTCATGAAAAACCTCTCCTTTATATAATGAAAATGAATGTATATGATTTAGCGTTTATTTATCTTTATGATTGTATTATAAACCAAAAAATACCAAACGTAAATATTAAATACGAAATTTTGGATATATTTTTTGTATTTTTTTATTATATTTTGATTAAGTTTTAAGAGTTATGTAATGATTTTTTGGTAAAATAAAAACCGCTCCGATTTTCACCGGGCGGCTTATGATAGGATTTTGATTTTAAATTATGCTTCTGTTTTCTGATGCGTTTTAATGTAATCAATGATTAAGTCGGCAGCTTTTTCCAGAGAAATCTGGCTGGTGTTAATCATCATATGGAAATGTTTCGGGTCGCCCCATTTTTCACCTGTGTAGTAAGCGTAATATTTTTCACGGTTTTTGGCTTCTTTGTCCAGGTCAGCTAAAGAGTGGCTGCCGTAATGGTCTTTGGCGCGGGCGGCGCGGAATTCGTCATCGGCATAGATGAAGAAGAAAAATGTGTTCGGTACATCTTTTAAAATGAAATCGGCGCATCTGCCCAAAAATACTGCCTTGCCTTTTTGCGCAAGTTTGAGCATGGCAACAGCCTGCTGACGATACATTTTATTGAAATACGGAATTCGTTCAAAAGCAAAATCGCCGAGATTGCCGAGCTGATTTTGCGGCAGGTCGTACGAGTCTTTGAGAAGTTCGTCGACATCAATATCGTAGCCTTCCTGCTGGCTGAGTTTTTCAGCCGCCATTTGAACGATGGTGCGGTCATAGCGGTGAAAACCGAGTTTTTTGGCTAAGATAGAAGAAACTTCTCGGCCGCCGCTGCCGTATTGTCGAATGATTACAATATTTGTATTGTCTTTCATAGTAAACTCCTTCCTGTAGAAAAGCTTGATTGAACTACCAAACTGCTATCATCATACTACAATCCAAGTAGTCATACAAGAAGGAGAAAAATAGATGTAATTATTTCAACTGTTTATACAAATTGACAATTTCCACAACCATATCTTTCATGATATACGTGGTCATCAAATAATCCTGTGCATGAGAGATAAGCACATTGAAGGAAAGTTTTTCGCCGTTGGCTTCGCGTGTTAAAAGCTCCTGTGTCTGCAATTCGTGCGCTTTTTGCAGCTGCGGCGCAGCTTTGTCGATTTGTTCGCGCGCCTTGTCGAATTTTCCTTCGTGGGCAAATTTCAGTGCTTTTTGCAGTTCAGCTTTAGCGTCGCCTGCCAGAGAGATGATATCAAATGCGATTTTTTCAGTGTTCATTGTAATCAACCTTTCATAAAATTATTTTGTTTCATTGCGGAATTTGCGTTCAATTTCTTCAATGGACAAATGCTTCGTTTCCGGCATGGAGGTTCTGACGAAAATCAGCGAGCAAATGCACAGCGCGCCGAAAATGAAGAAGGTGTTGGAAATGCCTACAATGCCGAGCAGTATCGGGAAAACCAAAGTTACGATAAAGTTCGTGCACCATAAGCACAGAATAGTCAGACCCATGCAGGTGGAGCGCATTCTTGTCGGGAAAATTTCGGAAATCATCAGCCATGTAGCAGGAGAAACGCATGACTGCTGGAAGCCTAAGAAAATTACGGTGAGTGTCAAAATGAAATACGGCAGAAGCGGTGAACCTTCGAGTGTGGAGGAAATTACGCCGATGAGGATATTGGCGGTGAGTACGCCGCAAAGACCGATGGTGAGCATAGTACGGCGGCCGATTTTGCCGACGATATACAGACTAAACAGAGCACCGGCTACGGAAATAAGACCGTTGCCGATATTGCCGACAAGTGCAGCATCGGTGCTGAACCCGGAGTGCGTGAGAATTTGCGAGCCGTAAAACATGATGCTGTTCACGCCCGTTACCTGCTGTGTAACGGCTAAAGCGATGCCGAGGAAGAAGATGCGTTTCATCCACGGTTCGGTAAAATCTTTGAAAGAAAGATTTTTGGCGGCACTTTGTTCTGCCAGTACGTCTTTGATACTGTTTAATTCGGCAATCGCCTGAGCCTGCGTTTCATGCGTGCATTTTAAAACTTCAAGCGCTTCCGAAATACGGCCTTTGGCAACGAGATAACGCGGAGATTCCTTAGCGATTAACATGCTTAAAAACAGTAAAACGGCAGGGATTAAAGTAACGGCCAGAATATAGCGCCATACGTGCGGGTCATGACCGAGATTGATGGCGATGATGGCATTGACAATATAAGCGAGAAATTGTCCGAAAACAACGACAAGGTCCATCAAGCCTACCATGCGTCCGCGATACTGGCTGGTGGCGATTTCCGCCAGATAACCCGGTACAATGGTGGAAGAACCGCCGACAGCAAGACCCAGGAAAAAGCGGCAGACAATCATCATTTGTGCGTTTATGGAAAGTACGCAGCCGAGGCTGGCTAAAAAGAACAGTATGGATAAATAAGAAAGTGTGGTTTTTCTGCCGTAAGCATCAGAAAGGCGGCCGGAAAGAAACGAACCGATGGCGGCGCCGATACAGATGGCACTGCCGACAAGACCTTCCAGCGCCGGTGTCAAGTTCAACTGGTCGGGACGGGCCATATAAGGCAGAGCACCGTTGATAACACCGGTGTCGTAACCGAATAATAAAGAGCCGAATGTAGCAAGCAGCCCCATGAAAACCATAGTCCGCTTGGCGTTAGGATTTATTTGTTCCGCAGTCATAAAATATCCTCCTCTAAAAAATAATAATATTATAAATATTAAATTTATTAGTTTGGTGCAATGTAATTGCACCAGGTACTTTTTCTTTGTTGAGCAAAGAAGAAGTACCCAAAAAGAAACTCTTAAGTTCGCGCACTGCTAAAATATTTTCACTTTAAGAAAACAATTTTTTAACTCTAACGTTCAAAAACTCGCTTCGCTCAAACATTTGAACTAAAAACAGAGTTAAAAAATTGTTTTCTTAATAGCTAAAGCTACCGTGAAAATATTCAACGCAGACAAAAATTTAGTATGACTAGCTAATTACAGTATCAACAGCTCAAATTAGGTTCCTGCTGGAAATAGAAGGCACGAGCCAAATTCCAAATGTTTCGAACCGTTGTACTGTATGTTCATAAAGAAAAGTTGCGAAGGCTTGCCCAGTGCAGCGAAAGCGAAACGTTAAAAGATTTTTTCTTTTTGGTTCGTTTTTCTTTTAATCTCAAAAGAAAAATGAACAATAAAATTATTTATATTCAACCCATGTTGCACCGTTGTCGGCGGAACGGACGCAGTTTTCCACCCAGCGGACGCCTTCTACACCGGCGTGAATGTTCGGATACCAGAAGTCGACTGTTTCACCTTTGTCGGCTGCTACCATAGCCTGAGCAAAGCGGCTGTAGAGATTGCTCCATGCTTCAAATAATCCTTCCGGATGACCGCCGCCGATTCTGTCATCAGCAAGAGCCGACGGAGCAAGGTATCCCATACCGCGTTCGAGGATGCGTACCGGTTCGCCCTGAACTTCAAAAGTCAGTTGATTAGGACGTTCATCCCACCATTCGATGGAAGCTTTTTCACCGATGATGCGTACTTTCTGACCGTGCATGGAACCGCAGTTTACGCAGGAGGACCAGACATAACCGATAGCGCCGTTGTCGTATTCCATGATAGTCATGGCGTTGTCTTCGAGCGGAGCGCGCGATTCAACGAAAGACTGGCGGGAACACATGAGACGTTTGATTTTCATGTCAGGGCAGATTACTTCGGACAGATAGAGCGGATGTGTGCCGACATCGCCGAGTACATAGGACGGACCGGCCATTTTCGGATTTACGCGCCATTTGGTGGAAGCTGTATTTTTTTCTACGGCAACATTATGGAAACCGTGAGCGAACTGAAGCTGAATGATGCGGATTTTGCCGAGTTTGCCTTCTGCTACGAGCTGGCGGGCTTCTTCAATCACTTGATGACCGGCATAGCCGTAAGTAATACCGACCACTTTATTTTGTTTTTTAGCGAGAGCTTCCAATTCTTCGGCTTCTTTTGTCGTGAAGCAGAGCGGTTTTTCGCAAACAACGTGCAGTCCTGCTTCCAGAGCCGCTTTAGTGATTTCGTAATGAGTACCGTTCGGTGTAGCGATGGATACGGCCTGAATGCCGTCGGCGCGTTTTGCTTCTTCGGCGAACATGGTTTTATAATCAGGATAAAGGCGGTCTTCAGCTATATGCAGTTCTTTACCGAATGCTTTGCCACGTTCCGGATTGATATCGAAAGCGCCGGCAACGAGCTGGAAGTTAAAATCTCTGAGAGCTGCGGAGCGGTGAATATAGCCGATTTGGCTGCCGATACCGCCGCCGACCATAGCCCAGCGAATTGGATTTTCAATTTTTCTTTGTCCGTAATACATGATAAAAACATCCTTTCATTTTTCGTATTGTTCATTTGTGATTTTATTTGTTGTAGATTAAATTCTTTGTTCTTACAGTTAATATTATATAAAATTTTGAGAAAATTACCTTTAATATACTGCACAAGTTATGGGTATCTTTTGTTAATAAATGAATGTATTTGCTGATTTTATAAAGAAAAATTTATATGTACTATAAAATTCTGCATAATAGAAAGTGCTGTTCGGCGCAATATAAGATAAAGAGAATTAATTTCTTAATTTATCTTTATATTGCGCCGGGCAATTTTTCTTTGCTGGCACAAAGAAAAGTTGCCGAAAATTCACCTTACGGCATAAGATA
>JFBN01307239.1_pt1 | contig 30996 bp, 15 predicted proteins | sample 768741 | NCBI WGS metagenome assembly JFBN01 (sample SAMN01983846, study PRJNA193217) | chicken gut metagenome | biome: terrestrial biome; isolation source: ceca of Broiler chicken | host: Gallus gallus | place: United Kingdom: England | collected 2010-09-07
CTCGGCCTTCATGCCGTTGGCCCGCCACAGGGCTCTCGCTCCGGCCATTCGACGGCCTTCGGTGCTGGTTGCGCTTCGTAACTGATGTTTCATAATCTGCGTCGTTATTCAAAAGAAAAACCTTTCCATGCGGGTGGAAAGGTTTCACAATTACTTTTGATTCCTATATCTATAATTAAGTAACCACATACGCCTTTCCACCTTACCGACTCACGACAATAAGTTCGCTAATGACCGATAGAGAAATGACGTGTAGTAACAGAATATTCATGCAATACTCAATTATTGTATTGCAAATGTATAACTATTTTGTGAGATAAACAAATGTTTTGTAAGAAAAATAGAGCTTCATATTTAAATTTGTTCCTATTTCACACATTTTCTTATCATTATTAAATAAGAGACTTCACGGGGCATTCGGGAGATAGACACGTGTTATCCTTGGGGGCAGCATCTTACCTTCAAATGGCGGGTTTTGAAAAAATAAAGTGTATATTTGCAAGGTTTTATTGACAGAAAGAAAATCGGTATAATCAAACTTATTCGGGGAATATTGCGTATGCGTCGAGTTCTAACAGCGTGTGGAGTAGCCGTTGCCGTCGTGGTGATGGTGGCGTGCAGCCCTACGCGTCATGTCCCCGACGGCAGTTATCTGCTCGACCACGTGAAGATAGAGACCAGCGACAAGGGGGTAAAACCGTCGGACCTGAAATCCTATCTGCGGCAGGAACCCAACCACCGCATGTTCGGCCTCTTCCGCTTTTCGCTGGGGTTGTACAACCTCTCGGGCAACGACTCGACCAAGTGGTTCAACCGATGGGTACGCAATGCCGGTACGCCGCCGGTCATCTATGATCCGATGTTGATGGAGAACTCGCGCTTGCAGATGGAGAAGGCCATGTTCAACAAGGGTTATATGGCGGCGCGGGTCGAGGCCGATACTACCTCGCACGGCAAGCGCATGGACGTGGTCTATCGGGTGCAGGCCAACGAACCGCACTACATCGACGATGTGAATTACCAGATTGGCAACGATACCCTCGCGCGACTGATTGAGCGCAGGCTCTCGCGCCATTCGCTCTTGAAGAAGGGCGATAACTTCGACCGCAACGTGCTCGACGAGGAGCGGCAACGCATCTCCGACATTTTGCGGCGGGGCGGGTTCTACGCCTTCAACAAGGAGCTGATTACCTACACTGCCGATACGGCCGACCGCTCCAAGGCGGTGGACCTGACCTTGACCATCAGGCCCGACTCGCTGGTCAACACCGAGCGCTACCGCCCCTATGAACGCTATTACATGCACAACATCTACTTCGTGCTCTCCTACGACCCCGCTGCGGCCGACCGCATCGATGTCTCCAATGCCGGCATGTACAAGAACTACTACTTTATCGAGGGGGAGCACCCCTATATCCGCCGCGAGACGTTGGTCGAGAATTGCTTCATACGGCCGGGGCTCCAATACAGCAGTCGCGATGTCGACAACACCTATACCGCTTTCGGCCGCCTGCGCATTGTCAAGTATGTCAACATTCGTTTCGAATTGGCCGGGCAGAATGAGCGGGGCGAGAATCTGCTCGACTGCTACATCTTGCTGAGCGAGGACAAGCCCCAGTCGGTTTCGCTCGAACTGGAAGGAACCAACTCGGAGGGCGACCTGGGCTTTGCCGTGGGGGCCACCTACGAACACCGCAATATCTTCAAGGGGTCCGAAACCTTCTCGACCAAGGTGCGGGGCGCTTACGAGAGTCTGTCGGGCGATTTGAGCGGACTCATCAACGACCGTTACACCGAGCTGGGCGGAGAGGTGGGCATCACCTATCCGAAATTCCTCTTTCCCTTCTTGCGTACCGACTTTCGCCGCCGCATGAAGGCCAGTACCGAGTACAGCGTGAATCTCAATTTCCAACAGCGACCCGAATATACCCGGGTCATTTGGGGTACCGCCTGGAAATACAAGTGGACCACCAATCGGGGGTTCTTCCGCCATAACTACGATCTGCTCGACATCAACTACGTCTATCTGCCGCACAAGACCGAGGGTTTTCTCGAAAGCATTGCCCCCGACAATCCTCTGTTGCGCTACAGCTACGAGGACCACTTTATCATGCGCATGGGCTATACCTTCTACTGCTCCAATCTCAACCCCTCCAATCCCGTGCAGCGGCGCACCAACGTCTACACGCTGCGAGCTGCCGGCGAGATAGCGGGCAACCTGCTCAATGCCATTTCGCACCTTACCTCCAAGTCGCAGCCCGAGGACGGATACACGCTCTTCGGAATCCGCTACTCCCAGTATGCCAAGTTCGACTTCGATTACAGTATCACCCACATCATCGACGACCGCAACTCGGTAGCCTTCCATGTGGGGGGCGGTATCGGTATCCCCTATGGCAACTCCGATATATTGCCCTTCGAGAAACGATACTATTCGGGTGGGGCCAACAGTGTGAGGGGTTGGTCGGTGCGGACGCTGGGGCCCGGCAGCTACAACGGCAACAACTCGGTGTCGGAGTTTATCAACCAGTGTGGCGACATACGTTTCGACATGAACCTCGAATACCGGGCCAAACTCTTCTGGAAGGTCGAGCTGGGAGCCTTTATCGATGCCGGTAACATCTGGACCATTCGCAACTACGAGGCACAGCCCGGCGGACAATTCCGACTCGACTCGTTCTACAAGGAGATAGCCTTGGCCTATGGGTTGGGTATCCGTCTCGATTTCAGCTATTTCCTTCTGCGGTTCGATTTGGGTATGAAGGCCTACAATCCGGCTGCCGGTCAGGAGCACTGGGCCATAGCTTCCCAGAATTTCAAGCGCGACTCGGCTTTCCACTTTACTGTGGGCTATCCCTTCTGACAGGGTGAGGTCATCTTGTCGGTTAAAAAAAGTGGATTTATATATTGGAAAATCGCGAAATATCCCTAACTTTGCAGCACTTTTTTATGAAAGGTCGGTTGAGTAGCTCAGCTGGATAGAGCAACAGCCTTCTAAGCTGTGGGTCTTGGGTTCGAATCCCAACTCAATCACCCCCGAGGGAGCAAACGTCGTTTGCTCCCTTTTTTTATCCCTATGAAAACAAGAGGCCTCGCACGGCAGGTGCGAGGCCTCTGTGTCAACTGCTTTGAGCAACGGTGTCGGACTATTCAAAGTCGCTTTGTTGCTGTTCCACCTCTTTCAACTTGAATCGGTTCAGCTCCTGTTGCAGTTTCTCGATGCGCTTCTCGCAGTCGCTCGATACCGAAGCGCTCTCTTCGCGGGCAATTTGCAATTGGCTTTCCAACCGTTTCAACTCCTCGGGGCTGGCGATTATCGGCAGTTCGGGACGATGTGACCGGATTGTAAGTTCGGCCGAGACAGGGGTGTGTTTGCCCGCCCATACAACCGAAGCCCTCACCTTGACTTCGCCCGGTGTCGTGGTGGCTCTGACCAGGACGGGAGCCGTGCCCCATGATACGGGCCGGGGATTGGTGAAGCTCTTGGCATCGGCAACCAGTTCGCCGGGGCCCTCGATTTCAAATTTTATCTCGTAGTTGTTCAGTCGTTTGATATTTCCGTTATCATCGGCCACGGCGGCTATCACGGTCACCAGGTCCGAGCCGTCGGCTGTCATCTCGACCTTCTCGTTATCGGCCCACAGCAACAGTCGTGAGGGGCGGCGGGCAGGCATCACCTTGTGGGTGGCCACCACCTGTCCGTCGATTAATCCTTCGGCCAGCAGGTACGAGTCGGCATGTTTCCCGCTTCGGGCCAGCTCCTTGTCGTGCATCACATCAAATACCCCCTTGAAGGTGATGATGGGTGAGGGCATTCCCCCCTGGGTCGTGTCTTTGTGGTAGACGAGCGGTTTTCCGTCGCGACAAAAGGTGAGTCGCACCTCGTCGCAGTTGCTATATACCGTCACGTCCTCGGGCGAGAAGGGCGTCATGGCATTGGCGATATAGACCATGGGACCCGTCTCGGACAAGAGTTCGGGGTTGTTCCGGGCCGGACGTTGGGCGCAGAACATGTAGTACGACAGTTTGGGTTGCCGGAAGGCGTCCATGATTCCTCCGTAGAAGGGGTCGGGGTGGTAGCCCCGCTGGTGGTCGAACGAGTGCCACAGGCAACCGCCCATGTGTTGTCGGGGATTGCGGTAGAGTACATCGTAGCAGGTGTATTGGTAGTCGGTCTTGGCATAGCCCTGGGCCTGTTTGAGCATGGGCATTTCGCCCCAGCCCCGGTGGACCCGACTGGGCGAGTTGTGCGAATACCAGTCGTCGACGTTGTCGCCCCACTCACGGGTGAAGTAACTGATTTTGGGATCGAGGGTATCGGTGTTGAAGGCTCCGCCCTTGCCGTTCAAGGGGTGGGTGAAGTGTACGGGAAAGTACTGGTGGCCGAGTGCCGTGACGTCGCAACCGGCATAGCAATAGGGATAGGGGTACTCTTCTTGCAGAATGTCGACCACGTTTTTGGCAAAGTCGTCGGGATACCAGGTTTCGTTCAGGATAGGTTCCCACAGCCACACCGAGGGGTGATTGCGATCGCGGCGCACCATGTTGCGAATGTCGCTGTACACGCGTTGGGCGAAGATGGGTTCCTGGTTCCAGAACTGCCACCCCGGGGTGTTGACGATGACAAAGAGACCCAGCTCGTCGCAGGCGTCCATGAAGGCCGGGTCTTGCGGATAGTGGGCGTTGCGAATGACCCGCAGACCGGCATCGCGCAATTTCTTGGCATCGCGCCAGTGCAGACTGTTGGATAGGGCATTCCCGATGACGGCGAAATCCTGGTGGCGATTGGCTCCGATGAGGGGCTCGGGATAGGGCTTGCCGTTCAGCCAAAATCCGTCCTTCCCCTTGAATTCGATGCTGCGAATGCCTATGCGGCGGTAGTAGCCGTCGATGGTTCTTCCCTGGGCGTCTTGAACATAGACGTGGAGTTTATAGAGATAGGGCGAGTCGGGCGACCACAAGTGGGGCGATTCGACCCGAGCCTTGCCCGATACCCGGTTGGCTTTCCCGGCCGGGAGCGAGAGCCGTTTTTCGAGGTCGAAAACAATTCGGCCGTCCCGGTCGTGGAGCTGCCACACGACCCGTCCGCTGAATTTCTTCTCCGAGAGGTTGCGTATGTGGGTATCGATATGCACCAGTGCCGAGCTCTCGGACACCTGGTCGTACGATACGAACAATCCGCCCGAGGCCTTCTCGTTCTCGTAGTTGGGGTCGGTGATGAATACCGGGTTGTGCACAATCAGCCAGCAGTCCCGATAGATACCGCCACAGTAGGTAAAGTCGAGCATGCTCTGTTCCTTGCCGGGGGGATAGCTGGGGTCGTCGCTGTTGTCGGCCCACACGGCAATGACGTTGTCCTGCCCGTATTTCAGATAGGGAGTGATGTCGACAATGACCGGCAGGAAGCCCCCGTAGTGTGTTTGGAGCGGCTCGCCGTTGATCCACACCTTCGATTTACCCATGATTGCCTCGAAGTGCAGGAATTGCCGTTTCCCCTTCCACGACTCCTCGGGGGTGAAATGTTTGCGGTACCATACTTCGCCCTGGTAGTTGATGCAGCCGCTGGCTTCGGTGGGCAGGAGCTCGATGCCGTTGGGCAAGGATACCAGTCGCCAGTTGGTGTCGTCGAAATCGCTTCGTTCGGCTCCGGCTATATTCCCCTGGTAGAAGCGCCAGGCTGGATTCATGTTATAGACCGAGCGACCGGTTTCGGGAAGGGTAAAGAAGCCTGCCGTGGAGAACGAGGGCTGATAGTTTTCAGCTCCCCGGACAAACAGCGTGGAGAGAGCCGTCAGAAGCAGTATGGCGGCTGTACGTTTTACATCGGGTTTCATGGTAATAATCGAAGATGAAAGTGAAGATTGGCCAGTCAGTTCCAGAGACTACCCGTTTTTTTTGAATGTTCAAAAATACGCAGAAAGATTGTATTGTAAAACAATCGGAACTCTTTTTTTACTTTCTCGGGAGGGATTGAACAGAAGGGTATAGATATTAAAATATGAACCAAAACGGGGAATCGGTTGTATATGCCTTGTGGGGCTTGCCGTGTGGCAGAGTGGCCCTTTGGAAAGGAGAAAGATTATGAGGCGGTGGCTGTGTGTGCTGTTGTGTGGCTTGTGTGCGATGCCCTGGGCTTGGGGTGCGCAGACCTATTCGGTGAAGGGACGTGTGTTTTCGCGGGCGACCGGCGAGGAGGTGCCCTTTGTGAGTGTGGGCATCTGGAATACGTCGTGGGGGACCACGACCGATTCGGTAGGGAACTATCGCATCGGCAACCTGCCGCCGGGCATGTATCGGGTGCAGGTGTCGTCGGTGGGGTACAAGACCTATGTGTCGCCCGAGTTTCACATCACGACCTACGACTATACGCTCGACATCGGGCTCGACGAGTCGCAGGTGGCGCTGGGCGAGGTGAGTGTGGTGGCGGCTCCGTTCAGGCGCTCGGTCGAGAGTCCTGTTGCCATGCGGGTCATCGGGGTGCAGGAGATAGAGAAGAGTCCGGGGGCCAATCGTGACATCTCGAAGGTGGTCAACGCTTTCCCCGGCGTGGCTACGGTGGCGGGCGGAGGCTATCGCAACGACTTGATGATACGGGGCGGCGGACCGGCCGAGAACAAGTTTTACCTCGACGGGGTGGAGATTCCCAACATCAACCATTTCAGCACGCAAGGAGCTTCGGGTGGCCCGGTGGGGATTATCGATGCCGACCTCATTCGCGAGGTCGATTTCTATACGGGGGCTTTCCCGGTGAGCCGGGGCAATGCGTTGAGTTCGGTTTTCGACTTCAAATTGCTCGACGGTACCCCCGACCGCTATACCTTCAAGGGAACGGTGGGGGCTTCGGAGCTGGCCTTGGGTTCGAAGGGGCATATCGGGAGCCGCACAACCTATGTGGTGTCGGTGCGGCAATCCTATCTGCAACTGCTCTTCTCGTTGCTCGACATGCCTTTCCTGCCCCAATATACCGATGCGCAATTCAAGATAAAGACCCGCTTTTCGCAGGCACACGAGCTTACAATTCTGGGGTTGGGGGCTATCGACGACATGAAACTGAATACCGGGACCGACCCGGCCGACGAGTCGAAACAGTATCTGCTCAACTACCTGCCTACCATCAAGCAGAACACCTATACGCTGGGGGCCGTCTACAAACACTACGGAGGCAATCATATCCAGACGGTCGTGCTGAGTCGCAGCTACATGGACAACAGCAATGTGAAATATCGCGACAACGACGAGTCGACCGACGAGAATCTGACCCTGCGGCTGAAATCGAGCGAGGTCGAGAATCATCTGCGCTTGGAGAATAGGTCGTCGCTGGGGCTGTTCCAGGTGACGGCCGGGTTGAATGCCGACTATGCCGTCTATACCAACCGCACCTTCCAGCGGGTGTTTGCCGATGTGCCGCGGGTGATACGCTACGACACCGATTTGGGGCTGTTCAAGTGGGGCGCTTTTGCCACGGTGGGATACAAGTCGGCCGACGAGCGGCTGTCGGCTTCGCTGGGTTTCCGGCTCGATGCCTGTGACTACTCGTGGCTCACCGACAACCCGTTTGATCAGTTCTCACCCCGGCTCTCCTTCTCCTACAACATAGCGGGCAATTTCTATGTGAACGGCAGTCTGGGGCGCTATTACCAGTTGCCGGCCTATACGACCCTGGGATTCCAGGAGAACGAGGTGCTGGTCAACCGCTCGCGGTTGCGCTATATCCGATCCGACCAGGCGGCTTTGGGGGTGGAGTATTACCTCAACCGATGGGCCCGGCTCACGGTCGAGGGCTTTTACAAGAGCTACACCCACTCGCCGCTCTCGCTCTCCGATAGCATTCCGCTGGCCTGCAAGGGAACCGACTACGGCGTGTCGGGTAACGAAGCGGCCGCCTCGACAGCCCGCGGGCGCGCCTATGGGGTGGAGGTGATGCTCCGCTGGCTGGGCATGGGGCGCTTTACGGCGCTTGTCTCTTATACCTGGTATCGCAGTCAGTTCCTGAATCCCGCAACCGGGCGTTACCTGCCTTCGGCCTGGGATTATCGCCATCTGTTTACCCTCTCGGGTACCTACAAGCTGCCCAAGAATTGGGACATCGGCATGAAGGTGCGACTCATGGGCGGGGCTCCTTATACCCCTTACGACGAGTATGTGTCGTCGCTTGTCCCGGCCTGGAATGCCACGGCCCGACCCTATTACGATTACAGCCGCTACAATTCGGGGCGGTTGAAGACGTTTTACGAAATCGATTTGCGGGTCGACAAGTCGTTCTATTTCAAGGGAGTGATGCTGGGCTTTTATATCGACTTGCAGAATGTGCTGAATTTCAAATACGACAATCAGCCCCTCCTGATCAGTACCGGCGAGACCTATGTCGATGAGGCCGGGACGGAGCGTTATCGCATGAAATACATTGCCCAGCAGAGTGGAGTGATTCTGCCTACGTTGGGTATCACGGTCGAGTTTTAGCCGTGGGGGAGAAAGTCTGTTGGACTATTTGCGGGGACGCATTACCCGGCGGTTCTTGTAAATCGTGTCGGTTATCTTGGCATCGAACGAGGTGCCGTTGTGTTGCATGAAGCGTACCCGTATGGGCAGGTAGTAGAGGGCCCGTTTCACCGGTTCGTCGAGTGCGGCCGAGCGCAGGCGGGCAGCATCTTTTTCGGTGGTGATGATGTAGTTCTCCTCACCATGCAGCGAGGCCAAGCGGTTGGCTATTTGATGCAGGTCGTTATCGGTAAAGTTGTGGTGGTCGGGGTATCGCAGCTCCTCCTGCGGGGTGAGGTAGCGGGCGAGGTATTGTTGCATGGGGCGGGGGTTGGCAATGCCCGTGAGCAGCATCACACCGCTCTTTTTGGAAAGCGTGCTCAGGTCAATCTCGCGGGGCGTTCCCGGCTGGGGAAATACCGCTTGCAGGTTGCCGTAGTCGAGCGTGGTGAAGTAGAGATGCTGGTAGGGGAAGAGGTGCAGCCACCGCGAAATGATGTTGAACTCGATGGGCTTCATGTCGGCGGGGCATTTGGTCACAATCACGATATCGGCCCGCGACAGTTCGTGACGCGACTCCCGCAGGCGACCGGCCGGCAGCAACTTGTCCAGATGCAACGCCCGGTTGTAGTCGGTGAGCACAATCGAGATGAGGGGCGAAACATAACGGTGTTGGAAGGCATCGTCGAGCAGAATGACGTCGAGGTCGGGCAATAACTCTTTCAGTTGCTTGATGCCCCGGCGCCGGTTGGCATCGACGGCAACGGCAATGTCGGGGAATTTCCGCTTGATTTGGTAAGGCTCGTCGCCGATGTCGCTGGCGGTCGACTGCGCATCGGCCAGGACGAATCCCCGGCTCTTGCGCTTGTAGCCCCGGCTGAGCACGGCCACCCGGTATTTGGGTTGCAGCAGTTCAATCAGGTATTCGATGTGCGGGGTCTTGCCGGTGCCGCCCACGGCCAGATTACCCACCGAGATGACAGGAATGTCGAACTCTTCGGCCGGGAGTATACCCCAGTCGAAGAGTCTGTTCCTGACTCCCGTGGCAAAGCCGTATAGCCAGCTGAGCGGGAGTAACCAACGGTTTATCCTGATTGATTTGCCGTACATGAGAATCGGTATCAATAGAGTTCAATCTCTTCCATGCGGCATTGCAGGGGGTCGAGATTCTTGCACTGTTCGAGCGTTTGCAGGTATTTGTAGCTCTCGCCCAGATAGACTGCGGCGATGCGGGCCTGCACGTTCTTGTTGAGCTCTTCGAAGAGCTGTTCCACAGCCGTCTTCTGTTGGGGATAGGAGCTGGTCTTGTACTGTTCGAGACCGGCTTTCTGAGCTACCCAGGCAATGGCGTCGTCGAGGTCGCCCAGTTCGTCGACCAATCCGATTTTCAGAGCGGTCTGTCCGTCCCACACCCGGCCTTCGGCAATCTTCTTGATGGCATCGAGGCTCATGCCGCGGCCCTCGGCGCAGCGTGTGGTGAAGAGTTCGTAGCCGCGTTCGATGTATTGTTGCATCTGGCGGTGTTCATCGGGGGTCATGGCCCGGTTGAACGAGCCGAAGTTGCCGTAGCGGTTGGTCTGTACCCCGTCGAAGGTGATGCCCAACTTATCGGTAACCAGACCCTCGAAGTTAGGTATCATGCCATAGATGCCGATTGAGCCGGTGAGGGTAGTGGGGTTGGCAAAGATGCGGTCGGCGTTGCACGAGATGTAGTATCCGCCCGAGGCAGCCACATCGCCCATCGATACGACTACCGGCTTGCCGGCCGCCTTGATGGCCTCGATAGCGGCCCACACCTGTTCCGAGCCGTAGGCGCTACCGCCCGGTGAGTTTACCCGCAGCACGACGGCTTTTATCTTTTTGTCCTTTTGAATCTTTGTAAGGTCCTCGACCAGTTCGGCCGTGTTCACGCCGTTGGTTTCGCCCAGGTCGATACCCCCTTCGGCATAGACGATGGCAATCTCGTCCTTGGCCTTGTTTTTGGGTTGCTTCATCGAGGCCACCTCGTTGGCCGAGGCGAAGATGAGGTCGTCGTCGGAGTCGATGCCCACTTTATCTTTGAGGAATTGTTCCATCTGCGGGCGGTAGAGCAGGGAGTCGATAAGTCCGCGGTTCACCAGCTCTTTGGCTTCAACGGTAATCAGCAGCGTATCGGCCAGGTTGTTCAACTGCTCGACCGACAGGTTGCGGTCTTTCGACAGCTGTTCCAGCAGGTGGTTCCAGATGGGAGTCATGTAGGCGATGGTCTGTTCGCGGTTGGCATCGCTCATTTGGGTGTTGACATAGGGCTCGACGGCCGACTTGTAGGTTCCTACCTTCAAGATTTGCATCTCGATGCCCAGTTTGTCGTACAGCCCTTTCCAGAACATCACCTGTCCGGCCAGACCTCTGAAATCGACAGCCCCCACGGGGTTCAGCATCACGCTGTCGGCAGCGGCACTCAACAGGTATTCCCGTTGCGAGTAGGTGTCGGCATAGGCGTAGACAAATTTGCCGCTCTCCTTGAAGTCGATCAGTGCGCGGTGTATGCGGTCGAGTGTGGCGATTCCCATGTTCATGCCGTGGGCATCGATGTAGATGCCGTCGATATGGCGGCTGGTCTTGGCCGTCGCGATGGCTTTGAGTATGTTGTCGAGTCCGTCGCTCTTTTCCTGATTCCCCATCAGGAGACCCATTACGTCTTCCTGGCTGCGTTCGGTCACCGTGCCCAGGTCGAGTTTCAATATCGTGTGAGGTTGGGCTACATATTCGGTTTCGGTAGTTGCAACCATGCCGGTTAATGCTACAACCGACAGAATCGACAGTAGCACGATGGCAATCATGACGCCCAGCACACAGGCGAAGGTCGTGGTGAAAAATTTCTTCATGGAGTTATCCTTTATTATATGGTTTTTACGTCATTTGGTTTGGCAAAGATAGGCTCTTTTTCCCAAGAAAAAAGAGTCGAGCCGTTTATCTTCGATTTTTGAACTGGACAAACATACATATAAAATTTTGAATCGACAAGTGAATCAATAAAAAATTATCGTTTTTCGATAAAATTAAAGTCGGAATTTATTCCCGGGGTGACGACAGCTTGGCGGTAAAATGGGCAGCGCCCTGCCCCGACTTTGTGGAGAGTCGGTGGGCAGGGCGCTGCGGTGTGGAATGGAAGCTGATAGTGTACACTATCGGATCGATTGCCTGTCACTCCTTGCGTAGGTGACCTGTTGTCCGGGCCTCATTGAGCGGCCGGGACTATCGGGTCACAATCAGTTTGGTCGTTTCGACGCGGTTGCCGGCTACGATTCGCACGATGTAGACTCCGGCGGGCAACTCCCGCACGCTGATTACCTCGTGGGCGGTGTAGCGCGATACTTCGTGACCCGACAGGTTGAGTATCGAGAGGTAGTCATATTCGCCCGATACGGTCACCACATCTTGGGCCGGATTGGGGTGGACGGTGAGGCTGTTCGCCTGGTTGCGGGCGATGCCGCTCTCTTCGTCTACCTCAAATTCAATCTCGGTGAGCGGGGTGGTAACCGATGAGAATACCGCTTTCACGCCGGCTTTGTGCGTCCCTTTCGAGAGGCCGGTGAAGAGGTAGCTGCTTTGCGGGGTGGTATTCACGCGCTCGCCGTCCAGGTAAACCTCAAACGAGATGTCGTCCTTCATCTTCTCCAAGTCGACCCCGTCGGGCAATTCCAGACCGATGAATATGTCGTCGACCATGAAGATGAAGATGTTGTCCGACACGCAGTTGATGGTTACGTAGCGGGCCTCGGCCGGGATTGTGTACCGGTATTCGTTCCATTGGCTCATGGGTACGCTGATGGGTCCCTCTTCGTTGAGCCAGATGAAATCGGTGGCCTCTTTGCCGGTTGTGGAGTAGCCTACATTCATCTGCTCCTCACCGTAATCGTCGGTATAACTCTTGGCATAGAATCTCAGAACGAAGTCACGGTTGAAATTCAACTTGGGTGAGATGACGTAGTCGTCGTTGGCACCCGGGCGGGCCGGGAACGAAGCCAGGTATTTCTCGCCGCTGTGCGGCCGGATATTCGAGTCGAAGAGGGCTATGTTCGGGTCGGTCGTGTAGGGGTTGAAGACGATGTAGGCCTTGGGCAGCTCGTCATTGATGAAGTCGACCCCTTCTATGCCATAGGTCTCGCGGCCGTCGCCGTCGATGTAGCTCCAACCCACACTGCCCGGCGAATTGATGGCAAAGTCGGTGTGCGACTCGAAGTCGTCGAAGAGGTAGTCGGCCACGTTCCAGTTGAAGATATAGCCTTGTTGCTGGTCGTCTTTCACCACTTCGAGGTTGAAGGGGTTGACGATGTATTCCTGCAAGGTATAGTCCGAAAGGGTGTAGCTGTTCTCGGTCGAGAAGTCTGCGTTCTGGGCCGTGAAATCGTTGAAGCCTTTCAGCGTAATCGACACGTTGTAAAGCCCTTTCCACACCCGGTCAAAGACTACCTGACCAGCCTTGTCGGCCGTGCCGGTGTAGACGTGGTCGGCATTCCCGTCGACGTGGGCCAGTACCACTTGGGCGCTTTGGGCCTCGTTTTGGGGCGTATTGGTTTTCAGGTTCAGGGTAATCCGAGTGTACATGTCCTTGTCGAGCGGTTGCGAGAAGGCAGCCGGAGAGACGATAGTCCCGTCGTTGTAGCCGGTAGTCACAGCATAGCGGTAGATGCCTTGCGTCAAGGCGTTCCACGTGTTGTCGGTGTAGGTGAGACCTTCGACCGGAGTAGCGGTTAACAGGGTCCATTCGCTCGGGGTCTCCTGTTGACCGTCGGTCAGCCGCCATACCGAGTAACGCTTGTCGGTCGTGGTCGAGGGTAACTCGTCCTCACCCAGCAGGATACCGATGCCGCGAATCATCAGCGAACGTCTGATGTCGTGCTCCTCGGTATAGGTGAATTGTCCCGTGGTGTAGTCCTCGGCATAGCAGTTGGTCTGTTCGGTGAAGGGATAGTCGGGACCTTCGCCGTTGTCGAGACCCAATCCCACGTGACCCTCGTAGCTGATGGCCAGCATATATCCGTTGGGGGCATCGATCGGTTCGGGGAAGTCGAAGGTGGTCCATTCCATATCCTTGTTCGGCACGTTCATCTGCGAGAACAGAAGGGTAGAGGTGGGGTTCCCCTTGGCGTCCAGGTCGAACACGAATACGTTGACCGTGGGGTGAGTGGTGAGGTAGTTCTCGGTGAACCAAGTCATTTGCATGAGTTTGGCCGGGGTGCGGAACACCGCGCCATAGACGCTCTTGGCGGTTGAACTGGAGGTTCCCAGTCGGCCGCTGTGTATGCCGTTGTCGTGACGGAACTGCCGGGTATCGACGGGTTCTTCCCAGGCGATTACCGTCGTTTCGCCCTGGCGGGTAGCCGATACGGCGTGGGGCGGCAGCGGCTTGTCCGTCAATACGATGTTGTTCAATACGAGGTCTCCGCCCGTTACGTTTATCGTCAGGGTGGTGTCGCTCATGCCGTACCGTTCGATGGACAGGGCATATTGCTCGGCCTCATACACCTGCGGGAACGAGAAGGAACCGTCGGTGCCCGACTGGGTCGAATAGTCGGCATAACCGGTTATCGAGAGCTTGGCCTGGTCGACGGGTTTGTTCTGCGCATTGACCAGTTTGCCGCTCACCGAGTAGACGGGTAGCAGCTCCATCGTCTGGTTCACCGTGGTGGTTTCGCCCATCTCTACGGCGATGCCGGTCTGTTCGGCCGGGCGGTAACCCATTTTGTCGAAACGGAGGGTGTAGCTGCCGCTTTCCAGCTCCTTGAAAGTATAGGCTCCCGATTCGTCGGTAGTCTGTTGCAGGTCATGGCCCTGAATCGACACGGTAACCCCTTCCAGCGGGTTGGTACCGTTGGTCACGATTCCCGAGATGCTACCCTCGTTCACCTCTTCCAGTGTGACGTCGGTCAGGTAGAGGATAAACATATAGGGATCGGAATAGCAGTGGAACGAGATATAGTAGTTGCCTGTTTCCAAATCTTGCGGAAGAATTACTTTGTGCTCGGTGAATGTGAACTCCTCGACCAGGTAGTCGCCCAACTGTACGGTTTGCCCCTCGATGCTGGCATCGGTTCCCAGGTAGACGGCCACCTTCTCGGGGTAGCTCGAATCGTAGGCTTGGAGCTTGAAGCGCAGGCGGTAGCTCTTCCCCTTTTCCAGGTGAATGGGCGAGGAGATGAGCCAGTCGTCGCCACCTGTCATGCCGTCCTCGTTGTAGTAGTAATAGGCGGCGTCCATGGTGGTCTCGCGTTTCCAGGAGTATTCGTCGTGGTTGGCGTCGATGACGCTCCACAGGGCAAACTGGTCGTCGGTGGCGAAATTACAGAAATAGGGTACGCTCAGCGCCGGGCCCAGCACCAGCTTGTCGGTTGTAACGACCGGGCTCTCACCATCGGACGTGATTGCCTGTATCTGGTAGGCATAGTAGTCGCGCGAGTCGATGGTGTTGTCGGTGTACTCGGTGGCAGATATGGATTCGGCAATAATGTGATTTCCGGGTTGGCGGGTAATTTTGTAGGTCATCGACGAGGCATCTATCCAGCCGCCGTTTATACCCGATTGGGGCGCTTGCCAGCTGATTCGGGCACTGGTCTCGTCGAGTCGGGTCACGACAGGTTGGGCAGGTGCCGCCGGCAGGTCGCGTCCCACGAATACCGCTTGGGCGGTAGTGAGGCTGTTGCCTTTGCTGTTGATGGCCGAGAGGCTGTAAACTTGGAGCCCCTTTTCGGTGATTTGGGTATCGGTCCAACTCTCTTTTTGTCCGATAACCGGGTTGTCGATGGAGTGGACGAGTTGGTCGTTGCGATAGATTTCCAGGCGTGACAGTTCGGTCAGACTGCCTCCGGCAAAGGTCGTGGCGGGGTTGGTCCAGCTCAGCTGGGCCGACAGTGCGCCCTGTTCGCCGGGTGTTACGGTCAAATCGGTTATCTCGGCGGGCGCATCGGCGTTGGTCTTTTTGAAGGGAATATAGAGACCTACCACTTGGGCATAGTTACCCAGCCAGCTGATTTGTTGGGCGGCACCGGTGTTGGTGTCGACAGTGCCCCAGAAGTTGTCGCCGGCCCAGTAGAGCAGGTTGGTCTCGTGGTCGAACTCCATCGTTTGTAAGTAGTCGCTCACGCGTTCGCCGGTATTGCCGATGCTGGTGGCCGCACCGGTCGACTTGTCGATGCTCCACAGGTCGCCATAGTCGATGTCGATGGCATAGAGTTGCCCTTCGTAGGAGCAGGCCAGGGTCATGAATTTGTTCTCGCCCATCTCGCCTACGGTGGTAGCCTCGCCCGTCGTCAAGTCTATTTTGAGCAGGATGGCGGTATAGACATTCTCGTCATAGGCGGTGGCAAACATGGTTTGCGTGGAGTAGTCGTAGGTCATGTCCTGGAAAAGAAACGGCATGCCCCGATAGTCGGCTACCTGAGTCGACTCGCCGGTGGCGAGATTGATGCGGTTGAACGAGTAGGGCGTGGCATTGTAACCGTCGGTCTCATACAGGTAGACGTAGTAGAAACCTTCGGCATAAGCTCCGGCGCAGGCAACCCGGGCGGGGTCGTAGGGCCATACCGACTGGATATTTTCGGCGTTGTCGGTTGTAAATTTGCAAATGCCATAGTCGCTTTGGTTGTAATCGTCGTACCGCAGCCAGCCATAGACTTCACGGCTTTCGGTTTGGGCATTCGTCGGCAGGGCAAGGAGTAGGGCGCCCAGGAATGCCAACAGGGAAAGGAGTCTTACTTTTCTCATGGGTATCTGTTTTGTTTTTTTGACAAGCAAATATAGTGGATAAGCGTTGTTTGTCGGGGAAAACACGATGGACAATTGGTGGACAAACATCTTTTTTACTATCTTTGTGTCATGGAAAGAGGTATTTTGATTGTCGTTTTGTTGCTTGGCTTTTTAAGGGGCTTCGCCGAGAAGCCGGTCAGCTCCTATTGGAAGCCGGTCGACCCTGTGTTCGATTCGATTGCTGCCGTGCTGGAATTGGAATTTATCGAGGGTGATGATGCACTGAGTCGTGACTCGCTCATACAGGAACTTTACCGAAAGGCCGGGGACAATCCCGGGAAAAAGGTGTATCGCTGGCGAGCCAAGTTCTGGGACGCCCGGGCCCAACTCAAAAAGAACAATTCCGACTCTACCCTCCGGTTGATCGACGAGGCTTATCACGAGGTGGATTCGGTGAGATATACCTATGATTTCATGCGCATTTTCCACTTGTGGAGTGTCATGAACAAGGAGCAACCGCATGTGACCTATGGCCATCTGAAACGGATAGCGGGGTATTATGCCCACACCGGCAACCTCTTCATGCTGGCCCATGCCTATATCGACATGGGGAATATATTGAGCCGGGTGAAGGATTACCCCAAGGCTTTGGAGTATTTCCAGAAGGCCGATGCCTACTATCGGGAATTGGGCGAGGCGATTTATCGGGCGAAAAATCAGTTGAACATATCGAATGTACTGTTTTTGATGGGCGAGACCTCCCGTTCCGACCAGATTCTGCACGGGTTGTTGCGCAACCCCGTGTGTGTAGGGGATACCGCTTTTCATATCAGCACGTTGCTGTCGTTGACCGAGCATGATATTGCCCGAAGCGAAAAGTATGTTACCGAGGCTTACCGCTTGTCGACGGCGTTTGCCAACCGGGGGCTCTCGATTCAATCCGAATATTTTCTGGGACGCTATTATCAAGATGCCCACAATCCGGCCCGGGCTTTATCGTATTATCGCATGGCAGTTCGACAAATGGACAAGCGTAATATCGACCTGGTGGTGCCGGCCATGAAGAGTATGTCGGACTGCTTTGCCTCTCTGCATCAAACCGATAGCGCCTATTTTTATCTGAATCGTTACGAGCACTACAAGGATTCGCTGGACCAGATCAACAGTCTGGCCGAGATTCGGCATTTGGAGATCCGGGCAGCCATCGAGAAGCAGGAGATGGAGTTGCAGCAGGCCGAAGAGCGAAACCGTTTCCGGCTTGTACTGGTCGGGGTGGGGGGAGCCTTGATTCTTTGTCTGGCTGTTTTCATCTGCTATGTCTTTTGGAAGAGATCCCGCGACGAGCAGGTGAAAAAGCAGATGAAGGAGCTTGAAAACAAGGAACTTACCATGCGGCTGGAACATGAGACCCTACAAAAGGACTATTTCAAGATGGAGGTGGAGTCGAAAGACCGTGAACTGGCCTCCAATTCGTTGATTATCATGGAGAAGAACCGAGCCTTGAAGTCACTGGTCGAGGAATTGGAACGGGAGAAGGCGATGGGGAACATCACGCCGGGCGTGGCCTCGCAAATCGGGCACAATGTGAAGATTCACCTGGGTAGCGGCAACGAGTGGGACTTCTTCAAGATGCAGTTTGTCAAGGTTCACCCCGAGTTTTTCGTACGCTTGAAAGCCCTGTGCCCCACCATTACCGAGGGGGAGTTGAGGTTGTGTGCCTATATCCGCACCGGCATGGAAATCAAACACATTGCACAGATGCTCTCGTTGCAGCCCGAGAGCGTGAAGAAGAGCCGTTACCGGTTGCGACAGAAGTTGCAACTCGGCAAGGAGGATTCGCTCGAAGACTTTTTACGGGGCATTTAACCCTCTCTGCTCTCTTGTTTCTCTTTATATCCTTTTACCTCGCGTCGCTGAAGATTATCGTTTGCACAACAGTTTGAAGTCGCAATACTGGCAGTGCGATTCCTCGGTTGTCTGGGTGAAGGGGCGGTCGAGGTCGAAAATTTCGTCGAGGCAGGCGGTGAGGCATTGGTCGAAATCGGCAGCCACCCGGTCGAAATCGGTAAACGGCTCCTTCTCGTACTTGATGTTCCACTCGAACTTGTCGAAGAGGTTGCGTATGATGTAGATGGCCGGGTATATGGGCGATGCCGGGTGGTAGTTCTCCCGGTACAGTTTGCAGTAAAGCAGCACTTGCAGTATGGCCTTGCGGCGCTCGGTCGCCGAGCTGTCGAAGAGCTCCCCGACCGACTGGAAGTCGAGCCGCTCCTTTCCCGTCTTGTAATCGACAATGCGGATACGGCCGTTGCACTCGTCCACCCGGTCGATAAACCCTTTCAGTTGCACGGCCCGGTGGTGGCTGATGGGAGCCTCGCCCGTGATGCGCAACTCGGAAGCCCGGTAGACGAAGGGGGTGAGCGCACGATCCTTTTCGAGAGTCTTGTCGATGAGTTTGAGGATAATCTCGCCCGTGAGGTAGTCGTAGCCCGTGAGCGCCTTGGGGTGTTGCGGCGTCTTGTAGTAGTCGTTGGCAAAGCAGATTTCGAGGTAGTGGGTGAGCAGGGCTTTGTCCTTGCGCACGGCGTCGATGTGGTCGGCCGTGATGGTCACCTGCTCGCGGTCACCCTTGATGCGGTCGTAGATGCGTTGCATCATGCCGTGGTAGATGCTGCCGAAGGTGCCGCTGTCGACACTCTCGGCCACGTCGTCGGGACGTTCGAGCCCCTCGATGTATTGCAGGTAAAATTGCAGGGGGCAGTTCAGATAGCGGTTGATGGCACTGGCTGAGAGGGCACTCTTCCCGCCCGAGAGGAAATCGGCCAGTTTCTGTTCGATGCCGTAGCGGTGCTTGTCGACCGTGATGGTCGTAGGCGAGAAGGTGGCGATGTCGCAGTTGACCTGAATCTCGCGAATAGGCACGCGGTAGTGGTATTTCAACTGGTAGATATAGCGGCTCACCTCGCCGCTTTTGAGCCCTTCGGCCCGGCTGTCGTAGAGCAGATACACCCGCTTGGCCCGGCTAATCATGCGGTAGAAATAGTAGGCGTAGATGCTGTCCTGATGTTCGGTCGTGGCCATGCCGAAACCGCGTCGCAGGTTGTAGGGAATGAAGGAGGCCGCCACCTTCTTCACCGGGAATACCCCCTCGTTCATCGAGAGAATGATGAGGTTCTCGAAATCGAGTGCCCGTGTTTCGAGCACACCCATGATTTGCAGACCCGAGAGGGGCTCGCCCCGGAAGGGTATCGAAATCGAAGCGGCCATCTTCCCCAACAGCCGGAAAAAGGTGTCGACACTCATGGCGATGCGTTGCTCGGTCATCACGTCGCGCAACCGCTTGATGGTGATGTAGTAGTGGTACATGAACTCGCGCTCTACGGCCGAGAAGCCTACGGGTGAGTTATCGTCGTCGGTCGCCTCGTCGGCCGGGGCATCTTGTTGCAGGTATTCGAGCAGGCGGGTGAGGTAGTCGGCCGCCTCGTCGGCTGTGGTGGGAATGCGGAACAGCAGCTTGATGAGCGGGTGATGTCCCAGTTCGCCGGGCGAGACGAACGCCCGGTTGTTGTCGTTGATGAATGCAGTGATGCGATGCGCCTCGTCGCCCAGACGCGAGGCGATGAAGCGGTGCCCCAGCAGTTGCTTGACGTCGATGTGATAGAAACGCGGGTCGCCCTTGGTGAAACGTATGTGGCGTTGCATCTGGAAGACCGAATCCATGAGAGCCGCTACCGTGGTGTGTTGAAGCGTGTAGCCCATGGTGATGTTGACCGTCGTGATGTCGGACGGAATGGAGTAGAGCATGGGCAGCAGCAACTCCTCGTCGGGGAGGACGATAGCCGTGTCGATGGCCCGCTCGGGCGACAGCAGTTTTTCGTCGATGAGTTGTTGCAGAATGTCGGTCGCCTGCTTGGCCTGCCCCACGGCCGACGGTATCGAGATGAGCTCGATTTGGGGTGTCTCGTCGATGCGTTCGTCGATTACGATTTTCGAAGGGAAGCGCCGCTTGTTGTCGTTGAGGAAGAAGGCCGCCTTGTTGTACGAGTCTTGCAGGGTAGGGGCGTAGTAGTCCCAGTAGAAGTCGCCCTGCCCCGTGTCGCGCAGATACTCCATGAATACCCGTTCGGCCTCGGTGATGGCGTTGAATCCCACGAAGACCACCTGCGTGTAGGGCAGGTCGAGCGACTCTTTGCGGCGGCACCGCTCGGCCACCTCGCGGAAAATCATACCCTCGTAGGCCTTGTTCCGGTCGGCCAGGTCTTGCCGCAGCCGGGTGTAGAGGTCGTAGAGAATCTGCCACAGTTGAATGAACTGCTGCTTGTTGTCGCTCTCGGTCGAGGGGAAGAAGAGGTGACCCCAGAAGCGTTTGATGATTTCAATCTGTTCGTCGGTAAGGTAAAATTCGTCAATCTCTTTCAGGTCGTGAATGTTGGTGTAGAGCTGGCGGGCGTCGACCATATACTTGTCCACGTCGTCAAAGTCGCCCAGCAACATGTCGCCCCAGAAGACAAAGTTGTCGAAGGTCTCGTCGCTCTGTCGCAACTCGATATACCGCTTGTAAAGCATCACCAGCAGACTGATGCGGTCGATGGCCGTGTAGGGCGACAGCTCGGCCAGGAGGTCGTTGATGGTGGTCACCCGGGGCGAGAAGAGCGGCTTGCCCGCCACCTCGGCCAGGTATTTCTGGAAAAAGATGCCGCTTCGCCGGTTGGGAAAGACAAAGGCGAGTTGCGAGATTTCGGAGCCATAGCGTTGATAAAACGCCTGGGCTATGCGGTATAGAAACGGAGTCATATCGGGACGGTACGGTTTTACCCTACAAGTTTACGGTTTTTTATCCACATGGTGAAATCTGCGGGCAAAAATGAAAGAGCTCCGATCCCTTTATGACCCGCATTGTTCAATTTCTCAATCGGGTTGTTGCGGGTGTCGTGGTAAAAGTTTTACCTTTGTTTTTACAAAAACTTGTAGAGGAGGTGAATTGGGTTATATTTGAATAATTGTGTATGATTCTGAAATAATCCCGATTATGAATAAAAAAATAATTTCACTGTTGGCCTTGTTGCTGGTGTGGTGTACCGTCGGCGCGCAAGAGGCGTTTAAAAAGAGAGTCTATGTCTCGTCTGCGGGCGACAGCCTGTTGTATCGGGTGTTGACCCCCGAGAATTTGAAGCCGGGCAAGAAATATCCGCTGGTCCTGTTCCTGCATGGAGCCGGAGAGCGGGGTAATGACAATGAGAAACAGCTGACGCACGGCGGGCAGATGTGGCTCAACCCGGTGAACCGCGAGAAACACCCGGCTTTTGTGCTGTTTCCGCAGTGTCCGTCCGACGGATATTGGGCCTATATGGCTCGCCCTACCTCTTTCATGCCCGCCGAGATGCCGGTGGAGGTACCCCTTTCGCCGATATTCCAGGCCGTGAAGGAGCTGTTGGATACCTATCTGGCCCGGCCCGAAGTAGACAAGAGCCGCATTTACGTCATGGGACTCTCCATGGGTGGTATGGGCACGTTCGACATGGCCGTGCGCTATCCCGATATTTTCGCGGCCGCTATCCCCATTTGCGGCTCGGTGAATCCTGAGCGGCTGAAAGCGGCAAAGCGTGTGAAGTTTCACATCTTTCACGGCGATGCCGACGAGGTGGTTACTCCCGAGGGCTCCCGTCAGGCCTACAAGACCTTGAAGTCCATAGGAGCCGATGTGGAGTATATCGAGTTCCCCGGCTGTAATCATGGAAGCTGGAATCCGGCCTTCAACTATCCCGGTTTTATGGACTGGCTGTTTGCCCAGAAGAAAAAGAAATAAGAGTATTTTATTTGCGGCAGGGAGCTCCCGGTGAGGGAGCGCCCTGCTTGTTTCCCGTAGTTTTTTATCAATCGTCCTTGCTCCCCGCTCACCTTTCACTATATACAGGGCGACGGCGCGAGATAAAAAATATCTGAAACGATGTTTCGATATTTTATTCTCCACTCATCTTTTCGTATCTTTGTCGGCTGATAAAACGAGAAATATGATATCGATAGAAGGACTTTCGGTTGCTTTTGGTGGAAATACGTTGTTCGATAACATCACTTATGTCATCAACAAACGTGATCGCATCGCCTTGGTCGGGAAGAATGGGGCGGGCAAATCGACCATGCTGAAAATCATAGCCGGGTTGCAGGCGCCTACCTCGGGCCGGGTGAATATGCCGAAAGATCTTACCGTGGGGTATCTGCCTCAGCAGATGAACCTGACCGACTCCCGCACCGTGATGCAGGAGGCCGAGCAGGCTTTTGCCCACATTTTTGAATTGCAGGCGCGCATCGAGCGCATGAATGCCGAGTTGGCCGAGCGCACCGATTACGAGTCGGACGACTACCAGGAGCTTATCGAGCGGGTCTCCAACGCCAACGAGCAACTCTCGCTCATCGGAGCGGCCAACTATCAGGCCGAAATCGAGAAGACCTTGATTGGCTTGGGCTTCACGCGCGACGATTTCAATCGCAATACCTCGGAGTTCAGCGGGGGCTGGCGCATGCGCATCGAGCTGGCCAAGCTGCTGTTGCAGCGTCCCGACGTGCTGCTGCTCGACGAGCCTACCAACCACCTCGACATCGAGTCGATACAGTGGCTCGAAAATTTTCTGGCCACGCGTGCCAATGCCGTGGTGCTGGTTTCGCACGACCGCGCCTTTATCGACAACGTGACAACTCGCACCATCGAGATTTCGATGGGACACATCTACGACTATCAGGTCAACTATTCGCACTACGTCGTTCTGCGGCAGGAGCGTCTCGAACAGCAGCGCCGGGCCTATGAGAACCAACAGAAACAGATACAGGACACCGAGGCCTTTATCGAGCGTTTCCGCTACAAGGCAACCAAGTCGGTGCAGGTGCAGTCGCGCATCAAGCAACTGGCCAAACTCGAACGGGTGGAGGTCGACGAGGTTGACACGTCGCACCTGAATTTGAAATTTCCCCCGGCTCCCCGCTCGGGCGACTATCCCGTCATTGCCGAGGGGGTGGGCAAGAGCTATGGCGACCACCTGGTCTTTGCCGATGCCACCTTTACCATCAAGCGGGGCGAGAAAGTGGCCTTCGTGGGCAAGAACGGCGAGGGAAAGTCGACGATGGTCAAGTGTATCATGGGCGAGATACCCTTCACCGGTACCTTGAAGATAGGGCACAACGTGAAGATAGGCTACTTTGCCCAGAACCAGGCGAGTCTGCTCGACGAGTCGCTCACCGTGTTCGAAACCATCGACCGAGTGGCCGTGGGCGATATACGCACCAAGATACGCGACATCTTGGGCGCCTTCATGTTTGGCGGCGAAGCGTCGGACAAGAAGGTGAAGGTGCTCTCGGGTGGCGAACGTACGCGGCTGGCCATGATACGCCTGTTGCTCGAACCGGTCAATCTGCTTATCCTCGACGAGCCTACCAACCACCTCGACATGCGCACCAAAGATGTGCTGAAACAGGCCATACGCGATTTCAACGGCACGGTGATTGTCGTTTCGCACGACCGTGAGTTCCTCGACGGACTGGTGTCGAAGGTCTATGAGTTCGGTGGCGGACGGGTGCGCGAGCATCTGGGCGGCATCTACGACTTTCTCGAAAGCCGCAAACTCGAATCGCTGCGCGAGCTCGAACAGCGCAATCCCGCACCGCCTGCGGCCGATAAAAAGGCTACGGCTCCGAAAGCCGAGGCCTCGGCATCTGCCATTTCGGCGGGCAGTGAGGGCTCGAAGCTCTCGTATGAGGAGCAGAAGGAATTGGCACGACGTTTGCGGAAGGCAGAAAAGGCGGTGGCCGATGTCGAAAAGGAGATTGCCGACCTCGAAGCCCGTATTGCCGGCCTCGAAGAGAAGCTGGCTACCCCCGACGGGGCTGCCGATACCTCCCTCTATGAAGAGCACGGGCAGTTGAAGAAACAGCTCGATGATGCCATGTGGCGGTGGTCCGAGGCCTCCGAGTCGTTGGAGCAGTTGCAGAAACAGAGTAAATGAGACACATAAATATAATGTAACATGAAAAAAGTAATGATTTTATCGTTTGCAGCAGCCATGATTGCTACGGGCTGTACCAGCAAATCGGTGACGAAGACGCCGGGTATCGACCTCACCAACCTCGATACGACGGTAGCCTGCGGCGACGATTTCTATGAGTATGCCTGCGGCGGCTGGATGAAAAAGAATCCGTTGAAACCCGAGTATGCCCGCTACGGTTCGTTCGACCAGTTGCGGGAGAACAACCAGGAGCAAATCCGTGTGCTCTTCGAGGAGTTGGGCAAACAGAAGGCCGAACCGGGCAGTGTGGCCCAAAAGATCGGCGACCTCTACAACATGGGGCTGGACAGTGTGCGCTTGAATCAAGAGGGTGCAGCTCCTATCGCCGACGAACTCAAACGCATTCAATCACTCTCGGGCAAAGAGGCTGTGAGCGCCATGATCGGTGAGATGCACCGCACTATGTCGGCTCCGTTCTTTGCCATCTATGTCGATGCCGATGCCAAGAACAGTTCGATGAATCTGGCCGGTTGGTATCAGGCCGGCATGAACATGGGCGACCGTGACTACTATGTGGTTGACGACGAGAACAACCGCAAGATTCGCGACAGCTACCGCAACTACATCAAAACCCTCTTTACCCTGGCCGGGTACAGCCAGGAGGCTGCCGAGCAGGCTGCCGCTACGGTGCTGAAAGTGGAGACCGCTATTGCCAAGGCCGCTTTCACCCGCGAAGAGTTGCGTGATCCGCAGGCTGGCTACAACGTGATGACGGTGGCCGAGTTGAAGAAACAGTGCGACGGACTCGACTGGGACGTCTACTTCAATACCGTAGGCCTCGACAGCTTGCAGAAGATCAACATCGGTCAGCCCCGTACGCTCAAAGCCGTGAACGAACTGCTTAAAACCCTGAGCGAGCAGGAGATGCGCGACTATCTGGCCTTCAACTGCATCGACGGTGCAGCTCCCTATCTGAGCGACGATTTCGTGAATGCCCGCTTCGATTTCTACTCCAAGACCCTGTCGGGTAAAGAGCAGATTGAACCGCGTTGGAAACGGGCTCTTAATGTAGCCAACGGCGTGCTGTCGGAGGCTGTGGGCGAAATGTATGTAGCCAAGTATTTCCCGCCCGAAGCCAAGGAGCGCATGGTACAGCTTGTGGCCAATTTGCAGACGGCTTTGGGTCAGCATATCGACAGCCTCGAATGGATGAGCGACGAGACCAAGGCCAAAGCTCATGAGAAGCTGAATGCCTTCTACGTAAAAATCGGTTATCCCGACAAATGGCGTGATTACAGCGGCCTGACCATCGACCCCAAGGAGAGCTACTATGCCAACGTGCGCCGTGCCGCCGAGTTTGAGACGCTCTACTCGCTCAAAGATGAGGGAAAACCCGTCGACAAGACCAAGTGGTTCATGAGCCCGCAAACGGTGAATGCCTACTACAATCCCAGCTCCAACGAGATTTGCTTCCCGGCCGGTATTCTGCAACCGCCCTTCTTTAATTTCGATGCCGACGATGCCGTCAACTACGGTGGTATCGGGGTAGTAATCGGCCACGAAATGACCCACGGGTTTGACGACCAGGGCCGTCAATTCGACAAGGACGGAAACTTGAACGACTGGTGGACTCCTGCCGATGCCGAGCAGTTTAACAAACGGGCCGAAATTCTGGCCAAACAGTACGACAACATCATCGTGCTCGACACGGTTCATGCCAACGGTCACTTCACCCTGGGTGAGAATATTGCCGACCACGGAGGTCTGCGGGTAGCCTATACCGCCTTCCGTAATTCGCTCAACGGGGTAGAGCCTGCTCCGATCGACGGCTTCACGGCCGACCAGCGTTTCTACCTCTCTTATGCTACGCTGTGGGCCGGGAACATTCGCGATGCCGAAATTCTGCGTCTGACCAAAATCGATCCCCACTCGCTGGGTCGCTGGCGTGTAAATGCCGCTCTGCGCAATATCGACTCCTTCTTCAAGGCGTTCAATATCAAAGAGGGTGACCCCATGTATCTGGCTCCCGAAGATCGGGTAATCATTTGGTAAATCGCATAGCTTGATTTCTATGATACGTCAAGGGCCAACCGGAATATTCCGGTTGGCCCTTTTTATTATATCTGTCGGTTGGTTAATCAGGTGGTGTATTGGAGTATTTGCAGCAAGTCGGCCTCGACGAGGTTGAGTCGCTTTTGTATGCGGTATAGCGGGACATTCAACTTTTCCGATATGTCTTCGTCGCTGAACCCTTTTTCCCGCAGTTGGCAGACGAGGCGTTGCAGGTCGTCCATCTTTTCGGCGATGAGGAGCAGCTCCTGGTCATATAAATCTTCGGCTGTGACGGCCCGCAAATAGGGCTCCATCTCCGATCGCGTTGCGCAAGACTGGCGGTATAACTTCACTATATTTTTATAATCGTGAACGAAAATAGAGAGAAGTATTTTGAAAAAAAATGGCTTGAGTCTTGGAGACAACATAAACTTTTTTATATTTTAGACGTATATATAAAGACCTTCGCCTAATGCATTCGTAAAAAGATGTCTTACTTGCTTTCCTCGAATGTCGTGTATTACACTTATTAGGCGAAGGCACTAAAAAATCCTTCTTCCCACGTGGTGTGCAACACACGATTTTTTCCCAAGATAAGCAAGTAAGACGATTCAAAAATAAAAAATAGATTTGAATAAAAAGGGGAGCTCGATTCCCTTTTTTCAAGAAAAGTGGGATTTTATCTCATGTGTACTAATTAAATAGATTGAAACTTATTTCGATGGTTTATTGTGGCGAGGGAGAACATGCCGCTTCTCCCCTGGCAAGGGGTACCGTCCGTGATGAACCGTCTGGCTTTAAAACAAGAATCCCGGCCCTGTGGGCCGGGATTCTGTATGTCTGGGAGGGTCATACTGCGATGACCTTCTGATGGGTTATTGCGACGGTTAGAAAACGATAGCCTTTACACCGTTGACGATATAGATGCCGGCAGGCAGGCTGATGGGGTTGCTACCCTCGACGATTTGTGTGCGGAGCACCTCCATACCCGTCATGGAGTAGATGGCAATCTCTTCGGCTTTGTCCGAGAGTACAACAATTTCGCCTTTACCGCTGATGACCTTCATCTCGTTCAGGGTTGCGCTGCTTACACTCAAATTCTCGCCTTGGGCAGACAAGTCGGTAATCTCCCATTGGGCCGAGTCATCGGAATTACCTCCACCAATGTATTTGAAGGCGATGCGGACCGGAGCTTGCAGCTCGTTGTGCGATATGATGCCCGATTCGGTCCATTTTCCTTGTTCAGTGGGCCATTGGGCTTGCGAGGTAATATCGGTCCAGGTAGCTTCGTTGGGATCGTCCATGGTGAGGGGATCGAAATCGAACGAGATGAGCATTGCCAGAGCCGGGCCTTCGTATTTGGTCCACGATGAGAAGGAGAACTCGATGCTCGAAGCTGCTACGGCAGGCGATACCAACCAGGTTTCGCTCTCGCCCTTACCAAAACCTTTGGCTACTACACCATATTTCGGATCGGACTCCCAAGCCATGTTGCCTTTTACCGAATAGTTGAGCCAGTCGCCCAAGCCGCTCTTGAAGTCGATGGAGTAGGGCAGGGTTACCGAGTTGTTAATGACTTTCAACGTATAGCTGACAACTGCACCCTCATACGAGTCGTTGGCTGCCACTGAGGCCGAGATTTCGGTTTCGCCGGCAGCTACCAACGTCACGAGGCCTTTGTCGTCGATGGTTGCCACACCGGTGTTGGAGCTGGCATATACGATGGGACTTGTCGATACCGTGGTGGCCGGGCTTGCGAATGTAGCTCCGGCAGTAAAGATTTTGGTCTTGTTGCTGCCGTCGGTGAAAGCCAGTTGGGCCGAGGGGAGTCCCGATTCTGACAATTTGAACAGGGTGGGAACGTAGTAGCCTTCACTGGTAGCATTACTCTCGGCATAGGGACCGAATGCGTTGCTGGTTGCACCCGTGTTGTTCACCGAGTTGTTCAATAAGATGCAACGGGTATTGGCACTGACATTTTTCAGCAAGATGCCGTTGTCGCTGTTCTCGGCCGTCCACTGGTCTTTGGTTGCGTCGCTGTTGGCCGTCGTGTTGTACGTGAAATTGGTACCGCTGGCATATCCTACAATGTTGTTACCGTTCTTGATGGTGATAACGCCATTGGCTACCTCAAATTCAAATACAAGGCTCTTGTCCGGGTCGACCATCGATGATTCGTCACCGGTGATTTCGAGGTCTACGGGGACCAGTTTTTTATTGCCACCGAATTCGTTACTCATGGCTTTTTTGTTGGCGATGAGCATGTATGAACCAGTTGTAATCTCGTCCGCCGAGTTCACTTTGTTGAACGTGCCGGCACCCGAATAGGCTGCCTGCGAGGTAAATGTACCCACCGAGAGGGCGGCGAGCAATACCCATGAAGAAAGTGTAAAGTTTTTCATAAGCTATACTTTTTTAGTTAGTGTAGAATAAGTAGTTTAATTGCTACAAATATATTAAAAAAAGAAAATAAATCTCCATGCAGAGAGATTTATTTTCTGTGACAAAATCGTGTTAATTCGGTGACGCCGTTCAAAGCCCCTTTTCCAGCGTAATAAGAGGGGTTTCGGGGGCCTGATAGAGTATGATATGCGTGTCGTCCACCGGATAGAACCCGGTCACTTGGTCGAGTGCCGAGAGAAAGTTTTGCTCGGTATCCATTTCGGAACACATTTTGCGGGTAGCCGCCACCTGAGTAAACGTGATGCCATAGGGGGTGTCGTCCAGCGCGATGTGCCCGAACAGGCGGTTGCAACCGGCAAAACCCGAGAGTTTGGCCTCGGGAATGTCGATAACTACGACCGGCTGCTCGTCGGGAACCGGGGTGCCGTTGATTGCGGTAACCTTCCAGGGCCCGTTCAAGAGATAGGTCATTCGCTTGACAAGGGTCATGACCGTCCTGCCCCGTCGGTTACAGAGCTTGATGCTCAGGTCGTGGTTGTCGGCCCGTTTGTAGGAACGGGTGTGGTTGAGGGCATTGAGCACGGCCCGGTCGGTAACCTCGGGGCGGCACACTTTTGAGGTGGAGATGAGCGACCCGAATTGCAGCTCGTTTTCGTCGCCGAGGGTGAAGGTGCCGTTTATCACGTTGCACCCGTCGCTGCCATAGAGGCGGCCGTTGGTCAGGTCGAAAGTGAGTTCGACCGGTTCATCACCCACCACTTTGTGGCGCTCGGCACTCTTGACAATCCAAGTGCCGTCGAACTCTTCGCGGGATATGGCGGGCGCTTGGCGGACAGTGGTGGTAGCCTCGGCTTCGGGCTCGGGAGAGGCCACGCTTTTTTGAGCCGTTTTACACGAGGTCACCGATGCCAGCAGGAGTGTCGACAGGAGGAGAAGACTGTATTTTGTCATCATCTGTTTTGGTTTGGTCGTTGGGTATGGTTTGTGGAATTTCCCGGGTTGCGCAGCGTGATTTACTCTTCGTTCCGTTTAGGGAATCGGGTAGGACGAATGAGCAGCCGCAGGGTGGCGTTGTAGGTAAAGTAGTACCAGCACCAGTTGAGCAGGGTGATGATTTTGTTTTTCATACCCAGTATGGAGACGAGGTGTATTCCCATCCAGGTGAACCAGGCGGGACGTCCGTGCAGTTTCAGGTAGGGCAGGTCGGCCACGGCTTTGTTGCGGCCGATGGTGGCCATGCTCCCCTTGTCCTTGTAGCGGAAGGGGGTGTCGAAGCTCCCCTTGTTGAGGTTCCTGGCCAGCAGTTCGCTCTGTTGGATAGCCACCTGAGCCACCTGCGGGTGACCCTTGGGGTAGTTCTTCTCGGTGAGCAGGGCGATGTCGCCAATGGCAAAGATGTGGTCGCACCCCTTGACGCGGTTGTATTCGTCGGTGAAGATACGCCGTCCCCGGCCGATGGACTCCTCGGGAATGCCCGGCAGCGGTGCGCCGGTGATTCCTGCCGTCCAGATGAGGGTGTGGCATTTCAGCTGTTCGCCGTTGTCGAGGTTCACATAGGTGCCGTCGAACGATTTCATGGTGTGTCCCGTGATGACCTCGACTTCGAGCTCTTCGAGGTATTGCCGCGATTTGGCCGAGGCTTCGGGGCTCATATTCTGCAAGAGGCGGTCTGAACCTTCGACGATGACGACGCGCATGTCGCAAGGACTGATCTCGGGGTATTCCCGAGCCAGAATGTACTTCTTCATTTCACCCAAAGCACCCGCAATCTCTACACCGGTGGGACCTCCCCCCACGACGGTAAAGCAGAGCAGCGTGCGGCGCGATTCGGCATCGGCGCAGGTGCAGGCGCGCTCCAGACAGAATAGTATTTCGTTCCGCAGCCTGATGGCTTCGGCTGTCGATTTCAGCGTATATACCCGTTCCCGCAGTTCGGGCATGTTGAAAAAGTTGTTGGTCGTTCCCGTGGCCAGGACCAGGTAATCGTAGTGGATTTTGCCCGTGTTGGTCACCAGTTCCTGTTTCTGGGTGTCGACCGAGAGTGCCTCGCCCATGTGGAAGCGCACATGGCGCAGTTTGCGCAACTCTTTCCGGAAGGGGAAACAGATGGCGGCCGGCTCGAGACCCGACGAGGCGATTTGATAGAACAGGGGAGGGAAGCCATGAAAATTCTTCCGGTCGACGAGCGTGACGCTGTATTTCGTGTGGTCGATTCGCTTGGACAAGAGAAACCCGGCAAAGCCGCCTCCCACGATGACGATATGTTTCAACTCTTTTTCTTCGGTTTTGTTTGTGGTCATGTCAATGCAAATTTAGTCTGCAAAGATAGTGAAAGGCGAGA
>JFBN01310682.1_pt1 | contig 30788 bp, 26 predicted proteins | sample 768741 | NCBI WGS metagenome assembly JFBN01 (sample SAMN01983846, study PRJNA193217) | chicken gut metagenome | biome: terrestrial biome; isolation source: ceca of Broiler chicken | host: Gallus gallus | place: United Kingdom: England | collected 2010-09-07
TGTAGAGGTTTGATTCTAGGATTCGGGAATCTAATCATTAGAAGATTTATCTAAACTTTGGGGTTGAATCAAGAATCTTTAGAGTTTGTGGAATCTTGATTCTTGATGAATTATATCTATCATATTTAGCCTGTATTTCTAATCCCTTGTGCGATTCCAACAATAGTTGTAATGATTTGTTTGGCTATGCGTTGTCGTTGTTCTTCATAGGTGGCTTTTTTGTATTGCTCCATTAAATAAAATTGAAAAAAGCTAAGAGTAGTCAAGAAAGATTTTCTAAGCAAAATAGATTCTTGGATACATTTTTCAGAAGTTAAAAGTTCTTTTTCTTGTCGGACATAAAGTAGCCATTTTAGCGTTAGATTGTATTCACTCTCAATCATATTCCAAATTTTTTCTCTTAGGGAAATATCCTCCACAAAAGCATTATAATGCCGTGCGATTTCTAAATCCACCTTTAAAAAAGCTTGTGAAATATTGTCAATGGTTGTTTTAAAAAATAAATCTTTTGTGTAGCATTCTTGCAAAATTGCCTTATCACAAATTTTGCTTGCTTCCTCTAATCCGCTACCAAGCCCATACCAAGCAGGAATAATTGAGCGGTTTTGTGTCCAAGCAAAAACCCAAGGAATCGCACGCAAATCTTCTACATTTTGAGTATTTTTTCGCTTTGAGGGGCGAGAACCGATATTTAATTGTTGGATAAATTCAATAGGGGTGGCGGATTTGAAGTATTCGATGAAACCTTCTGTTTCATAAACAAGTTTGCGATAAGCCTTGAAAGATTCTTCGCTTACTTTTTGCATAATGGTTTCAAAATCTCTATTGCAAATTTGTTGGTTGATTCCGTATTTGTCATAAACGGATTTTTTGAGAAGTGTGGCTAAAGCACTTGAGAAGCTGTATTCTGCCTTTTTGGGATTAAGATATTTTTCGCTAATTACCTCGCCTTGTTCGGTGGTTTTTAAAAATCCTGCTACGCTATTATCGGGTGAGGAAAGTAGAGCATCTTCTAATGCACCACCACCGCGACTGACACTTCCTCCACGCCCATGGAATAATCTAAATTTGATTTTTAATTCGGATTCTAAGATGATTAGATTGTTAATTGCTTTTCGCAAAGAGTAATTGCTGGTAAAAATTCCGCCATCTTTGCTAGAATCTGAATACCCTATCATAATTTCTTGGTTGTTTTTGCGGGATTGTAGGTATTCTACATATTGAGGATTTGCACATAATTCACGCAAAATAGTGGGGGCGTTTTCTAAATCTCCGATGGTTTCAAATAATGGTGAAATAGAGATTCTTGTTTTTTTGCCCTCTCGCCAAAGTCCAGATTGTTTGGCAAACCACAATACACAAAGCAAATCATTAGAGCTTTGGCACATAGAAATAATACAAGAATCAATAATATTGTCACTAATTCTTTCTTTTGCCCATTTGAAGTTGATAAATGCCATAAGCAGTTCTTGAGATTCTTTGCTAAGTTTGCCATAAAGAATATTCAAATCCAAAAGCGGTGCATTTAAGGCGGTGTTTAGAATTTCTGTTTGTTCTTTTGGTGGGAGCAATGAAAAATCCCCTTGAGTGTAACCAAGAAGTGCAAAAATTTCTGTTAGGGCTCTCCAAAATACATCGCGATGTTGTCTAAAATCAAGCTGCATAAGATGAAAACCGGCTAAAAGCACGAGATTTTTTAGCTTTCTTAGATAGATTCCGCTGCGTTTGTCTAAAGATTCAATCATCATATCAATGTCTTTTATAAACTCTTTTGAGTTTTCATACATATAGGGTTTGTTTTCATAAAGTGCGGATTGTGGGAGATTCAAAGCTAAGATGCGATTTTGTAATTTTTGACGCATACAAGTGAGTTTTGCCCTAAAAGGTTCTTGCAAAAAGAGTTTTTTTGCCATATCATCAAGATAATCTTTCTCTCTCTCTAGGCTGTCAAGTAGTTCTTGTGTGGGTTGTGAGTATTCTTGTGCGATAGATAATTCTCGGCTTAGCTTGTCAATTTGTTTGAGATAATGTTCGATGATTGTTTGGTGCTGACGCTTCATTACTTCTATCATAACGCCATTGGTTACATAGGGATTCCCATCTCTATCTCCCCCTATCCAGCTGCCTAGTCTAATGGGCGATTTTTTGAGTGGAATTTGCAAGGTGTTTTGCACTTCTTCTAAAACATTCACTCCGCTTTGTAGAATCGAGCTTTCCATAAAATACAATAGATTGTCTAATTCAAAAAGGACTTCGATTTTTTCACTTCGCACAATATGGCTATACCATAATAGATTTAAGCGGTATTTTAAATGTTCTTTGGCGTTATTGTCTTGGAATTGAAACCAGCAATTCAGGTCATCATACATTTCATGATAACTTTCTAAGAAAGTGCGGCGTAGGGATTCTGTGGGGTGTGCAGTAAAAACAGGATAAAATTTGATTTTTCTTAGGACATTTTTAATATCTTCTTCATCGTATTGTTGGGATTTTAGCTCTTCTAGGGTAGGTTTGATATGTGCTTTGGAGTTTAGGCTAATAAAATATCGTTCATCAATGATATTGAGTAGCAAATAATAAATGGTAAAAGCTTTGATGAGTTTTGAGATGTCTTTGGACTCTAAAGAATCTAATAATTTTCTTTTGAGTTGATAATCTATTGTCGTATCTTCTTTGAGGGAGATAAAATCCTCTTTGATCTCTGGTGCAACTTCTTGTAATAATTCACACATTAAAGAAAAAATAAAATCCGCTTCTTTGATTCTCCTATTTTTCATTTTGCATTCCTTAGGATAAATTTGCTTAAAATTATAACGCTTTATTGTAAAGGAATTGTAAAAATTGTCTTTTTTGTTGGTTGTTTTAAAAACCATTTTTATTGATTTTTTTGTAAAATGTTAAAAAATTAAAAGGTGAATTGATGGTAGCTACAGATTTAAAGCAAATGGATTTGGATTATGTTTTGCATACTTATGGGCGTAATTATACGCATTTTGTGCGTGGAAGTGGAGCGAAGCTTTTTGATGATAGTGGGCGAGATTATATTGATTTTGGTGCTGGAATTGCGGTTTGTAGTGTAGGGCATGGCAATGAGAGATTGGCAAATGCAATTTGTAAGCAAGCAAGGGAGCTAATCCATACTTCTAATCTTTATTTGATTGAGCCACAAGCGAAATTGGCTAGAGAATTGGTTTTGCAAAGTGGCTATGATATGCGAGTGTTTTTTGCAAATTCTGGAGCGGAGGCTAATGAGGGTGCTATTAAAATAGCAAGAAAATTTGGCGAAGTAGATGGCGAAGTTAAACGCTATCAAATTATTACTTTGGATTCTTCTTTCCATGGACGCACTATTAGCACATTAAAAGCTACTGCCCAAAGTAAAATGCACCATTATTTTGGACCTTTTCCTGATGGCTTTGTCTATGCTAAAGATATTCAAGATATTCCAAATAAAATTAGCGATGTAACTTGTGCGGTGCTTTTGGAGCTTGTGCAGGGGGAGGGCGGCATTACCCCTTTTGATAGAAGTGAAATTCAAGCTTTGGCTAAATTACTCAAAGAAAAAAATATTTTGCTTATGATTGATGAAGTGCAAACCGGAATTTATCGCAGTGGAGAGCTTTTTGCATCTCAATGCTATGAAATTACGCCTGATGTGATTACAACTGCTAAAGGTTTGGCAGGTGGAGTCCCTATAGGTGCAGTTATGACAAGGCTTAAAGATATTTTTGCTCCCGGAGATCATGGAAGCACCTTTGGAGGGAATTTTCTTTCAACAAGGGCTGCTTTGGAGGTTTTGGAGATTCTAAAAGAAGAAAAACAAAGTGGGAGATTGGATAAAACTATCCTTTATTTTAGTCAAAAACTTCAAGCATTGCAAAAAAGCTATCCAGAGATTTTTATAGAAGAAATAGGGCTTGGGCTTATGCGAGGTTTGCGAGTAAGGGATTTGGATACATTGACGCATTTTTTGCAAAAAGCTTATGAAAATGGAGTTTTGGTTCTAAAAAGTGGCAAAAATACCGCGAGATTCTTGCCTTCTTTGACTATCACAAAAGAAGAGATAGATGAGGGGTTTAATAGGATTGAAACTGCATTAAAAACAATGTAGTTTGGCGTAGAATCTTGCAAGAATTTCTTGCATTTATTCTACTGTTACACTTTTGGCAAGGTTTCTTGGCATATCCACATCATTGCCTAGCTTGGTGGCGATTTCTAGGGCTAGGAGTTGCAAGACTACCATCATCGCATAAAATTCCTCCATATACTCGTTACACTTAGGGATATACACCATATCATCGGCTTCTTGTATCTCCTCACTACAAATCGCACAAATTGTCGTATCACGCGCACCTAGTTCTTGGACATTGCTTTTGATTTTGTCAAATAGCAGGTGTTTGGGTAAGAGTGCCAGACAAAATAGCTCGGCATCAGCTAGGGCAATAGGTCCGTGCTTCATCTCACCGCTTGGGTAGCCTTCAGCGTGGAGATAACTAATCTCTTTGAGTTTGAGTGCGCCCTCTAGTGCAAGAGGATAGAAAATATCTCGCCCGATAAAGAAAAATCCATGCCCGTGCAAATACCGCTTAGAAAGTCGCTTCAGTCTATCGTGGAGTTGAGAATCTACCTCTGTAAGCTTAGTGGCATTAAGCATTGTTTTGGCGTGGTGTTTGAGCTCCTGTGTGCGAATATGTCCGCGTAAATGTCCCAAATACACACTCAAAATCCAAAGCACCATTACTTGCGTGGCGAAAGCCTTGGTGCTTGCTACACCCTTTTCTATCCCTGCACGTGTGAGGATTGTTTTGTCCGCTTCACGCACAATGGAGCTATTATCGACATTGCAGATGGCGAGGGTTTTTAGCCCGCTAGATTTGGCGAGTTTGAGGGCTTCGAGTGTATCGGCAGTTTCACCACTTTGGGAGATACATACAAAAAGCTCATTTTTGTGCATTACAGGCTGTGCATAGCGAAACTCACTAGCAAACACGACATTGGTGCGGACTTTGGCTAGTCGCTCTAGGAGGTATTTGGCGCTAAGTCCTGCGTGGTAGCTTGTCCCACACGCACAAATCGTGATTTCTTCAATACCATCAAAAAACTCACCCCCCACTTCTTCAAATCCGATAAACTCATCACTCACGCGTCCCATCATCGTTTCTAGCAGGACTTTGTGCTGCTCATAGATTTCTTTTTCCATAAAAAATCGATAACCATCTTTTTGTGCATACGATTTGGTAATGGTAAGTTCTTTAATATTGGGTAGAGATTCAAAGCTTTGGAGATCCATACGCCCAATCGTGCCATCTTCTACATAATGCACTTTATTTGCAAGCCCTATAAGTGGGGCGTCCGAGCTGGCAAAATACACGCCATCACTGCCTTTGGCGATGATGAGTGGCGAGCCCTTTTTGGCATAGAATATCGCATTTTCATCAGCTTTGGTAATAAGCAAGATTGCATACGCGCCATGGAGAGATTCTATAGTGTGCGTGAAAGCTTCTATTGGGGTTTTGTGTGTTTTGAGATTCTCTTCAAACAAATGCACGATCACTTCAGTATCGGTTTGGCTAATGAATTGATGTCCTTTGTCTTGAAGGGCTTGCTTGATTTGGGCGTAATTTTCGATAATGCCATTATGCACGACATTGCTAAATTCTGCAAAATGTGGGTGGGCATTTGCCTCTGTGGGTTTGCCATGGGTAGCCCAACGTGTATGCCCTATGCCTAGCCCAAAGCCTTGTGAAGAGAAGTCTTTGCATTTTTCTTCAAGATTGGCAATCTTCCCCACTGCCTTGAAAGTTTGGATTTGAGTATTGGCTAATACCGCAATCCCTGCACTATCATAGCCTCTGTATTCTAGTTCTTTTAGCCCATTTAGAAGGATTTGTTTTTTTTCATTATTGCCTATGTAACCGACGATTCCACACATTGCTATACTCCAAAATAATGATTATAAATCATATTATGGCATAAAGTCAGTAAAAATAAGGTAAATATTTGAAAATAAGGATTTTAAGATTGTTTGTGATTGCTTAAAAAGAGTGAGAAAAGAGGGCTAAATTTTTGCCTCTTCTCTTCTTTGGAGATATTCCCAATACGCATCCACATCTTTTTGCCATTGTTCTATAATGTGTTCGTTTTCGGGCTTAAAGAGGTGCTTAAATCTTGCTTGAGCACCTAAATAATCACGAACAGGGATAACATTTTTGGGGCGATAGGTAATTCTTAGTTCTCTTCCATTGATAATTTCATAAAGCGGAAATACAAGGGAATCCACAGCTAAATCACTCATTTCAATAGTTTGATTAGAGGGGAATCTCCATTCTGTTGTGCAGGCACTCATGGCATTAATAAAGGTTGGACCTTCTGTTTCAATGGCGGTTTTGATTTTTTTGCTCATATCCTTCCATTTGTTTGGAGCGACTTGTGCAACATAGGGTGAGCCATGGGCTGCCATAATAGAAAGCAAGTCTTTTTTCTTGTCTTTTTTACCATAGCTTAAGCGTCCTGCTGGTGTTGTTGTGGTGGAAGCACCAAGGGGAGTAGAGCCACTTCTTTGACCTCCGGTGTTTGCATAAACTTCATTATCCAAGCACACATAAGTGAAGTTGTGCCCTCTCTCAAAACAGCCACTAATAAATTGAAATCCAATATCATAGGTAGAGCCATCCCCGCCAAAGGCTACAAATTTTGGCTCTTTGTCGCTATAAAGGCGTCCTTTGCGTTTGAGTGCTTTATACATTGCTTCAGCACCAGCAATAGCAGTAGAGCTATTTTCAAAACCAATATGAATCCAAGGAACATCCCAAGAAGTATAAGGATAAACAGCAGTGCTTACCTCTAAACAACCTGTTGAAGTGGCTATCAGTAATGGGTAATCTGTGGCGTTTAAAACTTCTCTTACAATGATACCATGCGCACAACCGGGGCATAATAAATTTGCACCTTCAAATCTCTCTGCTGCTTTTGAAAATTGTTTTAGATTTTTGATTTCACTCATAATTCCCTCCTTAGATATAGCCCAATTTTGGACCACGAAGTCCAATGAATTGTTGTGTTTTGTGGGTAAGTTTTCCTGCTTTGCAATCAGCATCTAATTCTTTGAAAATCTCTTGTAAATGGTTTTGTGTCAAATCTCTACCGCCAAGCCCATAAATATAATTGCTAACAATAGGTTTATTTGCCATTGCATAGAGTGCTGCAACTCCTTCATTAAAGAGCATTCCCATAGCACCTGCTGGCAGGCTTCTATCCAAAAATGCGACAGCTTTGCAGTTTTTTAGCGCTTCCCCTAAGGCTTCATAAGGGAATGGGCGTAATACGCGAATACTAACCACTCCTGCTTTGATTCCATTTTCTCTAGCTTTTTTGGCTGCGATTCTAGCGGATTCTACAGTTGTCCCCAAAGCGACGATAATAACTTCTGCATCTTGAGTATCGTATTGTTCTACAACATTGTATTTTCTGCCGGTTAATGCTTCAAATTCTTTGAAAGTGCGTTCAATGATTGGCATTGAATTCATTATGGCATTGTGGAGTTGTGCTTTGTGTTCAAAATGCCAATCTTCTTCTGTTTGAGCACCATAAGTTGCAGGTTTGCTAAAATCAAGCATTGCATTTTTGGGCTTGTAATCTCCGATGAATTTATAGGCAATATCATCTTTGAGAGGACGCACACTTTGTGCAGTATGAGAACAGATAAAACCATCTTGATGCACCATTACAGGAAGTCTTACATCATAATCTTCTGCTATTTTAAAAGCCATTAGATTAAAATCATAAGCTTCTTGTGGATTGTAAGTGCAGAGATTAATCCAGCCTGCATCTCGCCCTAAATACATATCTGAATGATCGCCATTTACATTTAATGGGCTTGCCAAAGCACGATTGACGACATTTAGGACAATAGGCAAACGCATACCAGAGGCTTGATAAAGCACCTCTACCATAAGGGCAAAGCCTTGAGAACTTGTCGCAGTAGCTACTCGCCCTCCAGCTGCTGCTGCCCCAACACAGCCACTCATAGCGGCATGTTCAGATTCAACCATTACAAATTCCCCATCAATGTATCCATTTGCCAAAAAACTTGCGTAATTTTGGACTATGGGAGTTGAAGGGGTAATTGGATAGGCTGAAACAACGTCAATTTGTGCTTGTCGCATAGCATGGCTTGCCGCCATATTCCCATCCCATACTTCTACTTCTTGTAATTCATAAATTTCTGCCATCTTTAATCCTTTTTCTTTTCTTCTTTTGCGGGCCATTTTGAGAGTGCCACTTCATTGCTTTCATAGTCATTGAACATTAAAAGTGATTTTGGATTTGTAGGGCAGACATCTACGCACACTCCACAGCCTTTACAATGCACATAATCAACCCCTGTCATTTTCTCATCACGAACAAGAATAGAGGAATCAGGGCAATAAACCCAACAGAAATAACAATTAATACAATGTTGATTGTTATAAACTGGTTTTTCAACTCTCCAATGAGCTACACTTGCTTTATAAGAGCTATCTGGGCGATATTCTCTCTTGTCTGCATGTTCTTGCACAATTTCATCACCCTTTTTTTCAAAAGGAAATAATACAGAACCTATTTCAAATTCATTCCAACCTTTATATTCCATTTCTACTCCTATTTCACTTCATTGTAAGCTTTTTTGATAACTTCCATATTTGCATCAATGATTTTTTGGGGAAGTTTTTTGCCTAAGACTTTTTTGAAAGATTCTAAGAAGAAATCTAAATCAAGAATTTGAGAAATTTTTAAAAATGCTCCAAGCATTGGTGCATTGGGAATAGATTTACCAAAAGCCTCTAAAGAAAGTCCGATACAATCTAGGGTATAAACCTCTTTGTTTTGAAGCTCTGGCTTTGTTTTAAGAAATTCCTCTTTGCTAAGATGTGTGGTAATAATGTATTTTGTGTTAGATTTTTCATTAGCGCAAATATCAGTAATATAAACTAACCCCGGATCAATCACCAAAACATAATCTGGAATCATAAATTTTTCGTGATTTAAAATGGGCTGTTCATCAATGCGGTTATATGCAGTCATTGCTGCACCTCTTTTTGCTGAACCATAGAAAGCAAAGGCTTGAACTTCTTTGCCTGTTCCTGCAACCACATCTGCTAAACCTTTGGCGCCTGTTACTGCACCTTGCCCTGCACGGCTATGCCATCTAATCTCAAGCATATTATCTCCTAAAATTTTATTGCACTTCTAATTATAAAAAAACAGCACTTAAAAATGACTTGTTCTAAGCAATAATGGTAAAAAAATATTTTTCTTTTTTGGCAATAAATAAATTTTGCTTTCTATGGCATTGTGCTGAAATTCCCTAAAAAATGGATTGAAATAGCTATAAATGCTGTATTTTGCAAACTGCGTCTAAAGAATCTTTTGCAAGATTATTTGTATATTTTTGTAACAATTCCAAAGATGAATAACCACTTAATACTCCAAAAGATTTTATTTCTGCATTATCTGCTGCTAGAATATCTAATGGAGTGTCCCCAATCATAAATGTATCTTGCTTTGCAATGTTTTTTGGGAAAGATTCTAAAGCTTTTAAGATGGGTTCTTTATGAGGCTTAGCATATGTTACATTTTCTCTACCTATCACACATTGGAAATATTGTAACACATTAAAGTGTTCTAGCAACGCTTTGGAATATAAGCCGGTTTTTGTTGTAACAATTCCCAAATACGCAAATTCATCGGCTTTTAAAATAGATTCTTTGGCATTTTTTAGCAAAGTGGTTTTTTTGTTACAAATTTTCCTATAATGTTCTTTGTAGATATTGATATATTTTTCGCATTCATTTTTTGGTATGCCTAGTGAGTGAAACATATCTTCAAGTGTATGTCCGATGAGTGTGCTGACAGATTCTTTGTGTGGAATTTCTTTGTTGTGGTGCTTAAAAGCTTCGCAGAATCCTTCATAAACGGCTTCTGTAGAATCAATCAAAGTCCCATCTAAGTCAAATAAAATGATTTTATTTTTTGTCATTTTGAGCCTTGAATTTAGTAATTTTGAGTTATCAAATAAAATAATATCTTGAAAAACTTTAAGATTCAAAAGGTTAATATTCTATATACATTAATAATAGATTTTGATTTTTGGGAATGAGATGCCACACCGCTATGATAAAATTATTTCTAAGCTTAAAAAACGCCCGCTTAGTCAGAATGAATTTTGGTTGTTATTAGATGAAGTAGGGGGATTATTTGGCGATAGAGAGAGTGAATTAGAGATTATTAAGTCTTCTGGAATCCCTTTGATATTTGCACACAATAAGGTTTATTTGCAAACTACTCTTACTCCCATAAAAGAGCAAAAATTTTGTATTGTAGATATTGAAACAAATGGACATAATCCTTTTTTGCACCAGCCAATAGAGATTGGAGCTATTTTGTACCAAAATGGTATGGTGCAAAAAGAATTCCAAAGTTTTGTCTTTTGCGAAGAGATTCCAGAATATATTACAAAAATTACAAATATTACCACAGAGATGTTGAGGAATGCCCCACCTATTCATCAGGTTTTGGAATCTTTTAGGATTTTTTTGGGGGATTGTGTTTTTGTGGCACATAATGTAGGATTTGATTATGGTTTTTTGAGCAATTCACTGCATCATTATGGTTTTGGGTATCTTTATAATCCCTCTCTTTGCACGATTAAGCTTGCACAAAAAACATTTCAAGCCCCTCGTTATTCTTTGGAATTTCTAAATGGATTTCTTAGTATCAATCATAGTCCTTTGCATCGTGCTTTAGAAGATGCAAAAGTAGCATTAGAGGTTTTTAAAACGGGATTAAAAAATTTAAACAAAAATATTTATACAAGTGAGGATTTGATAAAATTTGTATCATAAAATGATTTGGAGAAATTAATGCTAACTAAACATTATCCTAAGAATTTTAAAGAGATTCCAAGCCCTTGTTATGTGTTAGAAGAAGAAAAGTTTATTAAGAATCTAGAAATTTTAGATTCTATTCAAAAGCAAAGTGGAGCAAAGATTTTGCTAGCACTCAAGGGTTACGCACTTTGGAGAAGTTTTGAGATTGCTAAGAAATATCTAAGCGGTGTTACTGCAAGTGGATTGTATGAAGCTAAGCTTGGGTATGAAACTTTTGGCGGAGAAATTACAACCTTTAGCCCTTCTTATAAAAAAGAAGAAATGCAAGAGTTGGTGAAGATTTCTAATCATATTATTTTTAATTCTTTTGTGCAGTGGCAGACTTTTAAACCTATGATTGATGAAGCTAACAAAATGCGTGAAAACAAAATTGAAGTTGGATTGAGGGTGAATCCTCTTTATAGTGAGGTTACGCCAGAAATTTATAATCCTTGCATTGAAGGATCAAGGCTTGGGATTCCGCCAAAAGAGTTTAAAAAAGGTGTAAAGAAATATGGTTTGGAGGGGATTAGTGGATTGCATTTTCATACACATTGTGAGCAAAATAGCGATGCACTCAAGCGAACTTTGAAGCATTTTATCAAGCATTTTGGAGATTATATTCCGCAAATGCAATGGATTAATTTTGGTGGAGGACATCATATTACACGGAAAGATTATGATAGAGAACTTTTGGTTAAGATTATTAAAAATTTTAAGGATAAATTCCACACAGAAGTTTATTTGGAGCCGGGTGAAGCAGTAGGGTGGCAGTGCGGGTTTTTGATAGGGAGTGTAATAGATATTGTCCATAATGGAGTGGATATTGCAATTTTGGATGTGAGTGCTGCAGCACATATGCCAGATTGTCTTGAAATGCCTTATCGTCCAATGGTAAGGAATAGCTATGGAGTAAAAGTGGTGCAAAAAAATGGACATTTGAAGCTAAAGGGTGAAAAAAAATATTCTTATCGTTTTGGCGGTCCTACTTGTTTGGCAGGAGATATTATAGGGGATTATAGTTTTAAGGAGCCTCTCAAAATAGGTGATAGAATCATTTTTGAAGATATGGTGCATTATACAATTGTCAAAAATAATACCTTTAATGGAATCCCTTTGCCAAGTATAGGTATGATTGACAAAGAAGGAAAATTTCAGATTTTTAAGAGTTATTCTTATGAGGATTACAAGCACCGAAATAGTTGATATTGGTGGCATTTCAAATGAATCTTTTTCAGATTATTTTAAAAAAAAAATGCTACTATTACGCTTCTAAAATTTAATGTAATAAAAATTACATTATCTTAATATATTGACAGATAGTTACTCTAAGGTAGTATAATTATCAAAATGTTAATTTTATTTTGAAAAAGGAAGTTAGATAATGAAAAGTTATCAGAAATTTTTATTGGGAACATTTTGCAGTTTGGTAATGTTTGCAGGATGTGGAGAAAAAGATAAGCAAGCCCAACAGCAAACTATGGTTATTCCTGTTAGCACTTATGTTGTCAAAAAGCAAGATACGCCTGTATCTTTTGAATATCCTACACAGCTTACAAGCCCTCAAAGAGTGGATATTTATGCAAGAGTGGAAGGGACACTTTTGGAGCAAAATTTCATAGAAGGTGGTGTAGTCAAAGAAGGGCAGAAGCTTTTTAAAATTGATCCTGCAAAGTATCAAGCTAATGTAAATATTGCAAAAGCTCAATTACTTTCAGCACAAGCTACTCTCAAAGAAGCTTCAAGAGATTGGGAGCGTTCTAAGAAATTGTTTGAACAAAAAGCATTAAGCCCCAAAGAAAGAGATCAATCCTTATCAACTTATGAAAATGCAAGTGCGAATGTAGCAAATGCAAAAGCAAATTTGGATAATGCGATGATAGATTTGGGATATACAGATGTAATTGCAACTGCAAGTGGAAAGATTGGACTTACAAATTATGATTTAGGGAATCTTGTAGGGTCTGCTTCTAGTAATAATGCACTTGTAACAATTACTCAGCTTGATCCTATTCAAGCAGAATTTTCAATTCCGAGCAATGATTATTATTTTTTGAGAACATTAAATCGTGATAATTTGAAAGTTTCTTATATTTTGCCAAGTGGTAATCTTTATGATAAAGAAGGAAAGATAGATTTTATTGATAGTGTTGTAGATTCAAGCACAGCGACAATCAAGGCTAGAGCAGTTGTAGAAAATAAAGATTTTCTTTTGGTGCCGGGTGAATTTTCAAGAATCAAATTAGAAGGTTTTATCGCAAAAGATACTATTACAATTCCACAAGCAGCATTATTGCAAGATGCACAAGGAAGTTATGTCTATAAAATTGTTGATGGTAAAGCCACTCAAGCAAAAGTAGTCTTAGGGCATAGTGTTGGGAATACCTTTTTGATTCAATCTGGTTTGCAAGAAGGCGATGTTATTATCACTAATCAGCTTGTAAAGCTTCGTCCGGGAGCCCCTGTCAATCCAATTAATAATCAAGCAAATCAAGCTCAATAAATTCAAAGGTGAGGCATGTTTTCAAAGTTTTTTATTAATCGTCCTGTTTTAGCAATGGTAATGTCTATTATTATTGTCATTGCTGGAGGATTATCAATTTTTTCTCTTGCGGTAGAGGAATACCCACAAGTTACCCCTCCACAAGTTGTTGTTCAAGCAACTTATCCCGGAGCGAGTGCAGAGGTTATTTCTTCGAGTGTAGCAAGTGTATTGGAAAATAGCATTAATGGTGTTGAAGGAATGATTTATATGCAATCCTCTTCAACTTCAAGCGGTAGTTTAAATATTAATATTTATTTCACTAATGAAACAGACCCCGATCAAGCAACAATCAATGTCAATAATCGTGTTCAAGCTGTGTTAAGCTCTCTTCCTCAAGAAGTTCAAAGACAAGGGGTAACAGTCGATAAAAGATCTTCTACGATTTTGGCGGTTTATTCGCTTTTTTCAGATTCACCAGCACATGATAGAATATTTATTGCTAATTATGCAGCTATTAATATTTTGGAGGAATTAAAAAGGGTCCCCGGAGTTGGTGATGCGGCACTTTTTAGCCGTCAAGAATATTCAATGAGAATCTGGCTTTCTCCTGATAAACTCACCAAATACAATCTCACTCCCGCTGAGGTGATTGCTTTGGTGCAAGAGCAAAATTCGCAATTTGCAGCAGGATTCTTTGGGCAAGAGCCAGTGAGAAAAGATTTGGACTTTACTTATACTGTAACTACTCAAGGGAGATTCACAACTCCTCAAGAATTTGAAAATATCTTGATTCGCACTAATTCTGATGGTTCTTCTTTGCGTTTAAAAGATTTAGCAAGAGTAGAGCTTGGTGCAGAGGATTATAGTGTAAATGCGTTTTATAATGGGCGTCCAGCGGTTGCTTTTGGATTGTTTTTGCAACCGGGGGCAAATGCGTTGAATGTTGCAGAAGGTGTTGCTAAAAAATTAGAAGAATTATCTCAAACTTTCCCAGAAGGTTTGCAATATGCAATCCCTTATGATACAACTTCGTTTGTAAATGTTTCTATTAAAGAAGTAATTAAAACTTTTATTGAAGCAATTATTTTGGTTGTCATTGTAATTTATTTCTTTTTGCAAAATTTTAGAGCAACAATTATTCCGGTATTGGCTGTTCCAGTTTCGATTATAGGGACTTTTGCGGGAATGTATATGTTGGGATTCTCTATTAATCTATTAACGCTCTTTGGGCTGATTTTGGCTATTGGTATTGTTGTGGATGATGCGATTATTGTTATTGAAAATGTTGAAAGGCTCATTCATGAAGAGAAGCTGAGTGTTAAAGATGCAACGATGAAGGCAATGGATGAGATTGCAAGTCCTGTTATTGCTATTGTATTGGTGCTTTCTGCGGTATTTATCCCAGTAGCATTTATTGGTGGTTTTAGTGGAGAGATTTATAAGCAATTTGCAATTACCATTGTTATTTCTGTGGTAATTTCAGGATTTGTTGCTTTGACACTTACTCCAGCACTTTGTGTATCTATTTTGAAGACACATGAACCTAAACCTTTTTGGATTGTAAAGAAATTTAATGACTTTTTTGAATGGCTTACACATCAATTTACAGATAAAGTTGCCCATGCTATTAGACGAGGAGTATTTTATGTAATTTTGTTTGTTGGGTTGATTGCTGTAACTTATGGATTATTTACTAGAGTGCCAACGGGGCTTGTCCCAGCAGAAGATAAAGGAATGTTGCTTGTTTCAATGCAGCTTCCACCTGCTACTGCACTTAGCAAGACCACAGAGATGGCTTCTTTTATGGAAAGCACTATTAGAAATAATCCTAATGTAGAAGCTGTTATGGCGTTGGCAGGGTATGATATGCTCTCAAGTGCTGTTAGGACATTTGGAGGGACTGCTTTTGTGAAGCTTAAAGATTGGGATTTGCGTAAGGAAGATAACCAAAAATCTCAAGCTTTAGCACAAACTTTTACAGCGCAGTTAATGCAAAATCCTAATGCAGTGATTTTTGCTTTGAATCCTCCGCCAATTATGGGGCTTAGTTTGACAGATGGATTTGAGATGTATATCCAAAATCGCACCGGAGGTTCTATACAGGATTTACAAAAATACACCCAACTTGTTTTGCAAGAAGCACAAAAGCGTCCGGAGCTTACAGGTGTCCGAACGACTTTAAGTGTAAATGTGCCACAATACAATGTGCAGCTTGATAGGCAAAAAGCAAAATCGCTTGGAGTAAATGTAGATGATGTTTTCACGACACTTCAATCGACTTTTGGTTCTTATTATGTGAATGATTTTAATCTCTATGGAAGAACATTTAAGGTAAGTATGCAGTCTGAAAGTGAATTTAGAGAAACTCCTAATGATTTGCGTAATGTTTTTGTGCGTTCAAGCAATGGGGATTTGATACCTATTAGCTCTTTGGTAACTTTTGAGAGAGTAATTGGTTCAGATATTTTAGAAAGATTCAATCTATTCCCAGCGGCTAAACTTATGGGAGATGCAGCTAGTGGATATTCTTCTGGAGATGCGTTAAAAGCGATTGAAGAAGTGGCAAATCAAGTCTTGCCTGATGGCTATACGGTTGCATTTTCTGGTAGCTCTTATCAAGAAAAAAATGCAGGTGGGACTGGAACGATTGCCTTTATTTTTGGGCTAGTGTTTGTATTTTTGATATTAGCGGCTCAATATGAGCGTTGGCTTATGCCTTTGGCGGTTTTAACAGCAGTTCCATTTGCTGTATTTGGAGCGATTTTGGCGACTTGGCTACGAGGTTTGAATAATGACATTTATTTCCAAATCGGGCTTGTGATGCTTATCGCGCTTGCTGCAAAAAATGCAATTTTGATTATTGAATTTGCAATGGAAGCTAGAGAAAAGCAAGGTAAAAATATTTATGATGCAGCAGTTGAGGCAGCTAGATTGAGATTCCGCCCTATTGTAATGACTTCTTTAGCATTTACTATCGGTGTTTTACCGCTAGCAATTAGTAGTGGAGCAGGTGCAGCTAGTCGTCATGCTATTGGTACAGGGGTCATTGGGGGAATGTTGGCAGCAACCTTTATTGCGACTTTCTTTATTCCATTGTTTTATACCTATTTTGCAAGGTTGAGTGAATTTATTTCCAATTTAAGGAATAGACATGAATAAAAGTATATTAGCTTTAGTCTGCTTAGGGATATTAGTAGGAGGTTGTTCGCTTTCGCCAAAATATGAACAACCAAAAACTAATTTACCACAAGATTTTGGTGTAGAAGCTTCAAAAGAAAGCATTAGTCAAACTTGGTGGAAAGACTTTAATGATGAATATTTGAATAATATTGTTGAAGAAGCTTTGAAAAATAATTATGATTTAGCGGTGGCTATGGAGAGAGTTTCACAAGCAAGAAGTTCTTGGAGTTATGCTAGAAGTGATAGGTATCCTACTATTTCTGCTCAAGGTGAAGCCACGAGAAATAAAGAGAATCCTAGTCAGGGAATGTATGATAATTATAATAATTTTTCTTTGAGTGGTGTTTTGAGTTTTGAGCTTGATTTGTGGGGGAGAGCTAGAGATACTGATAGGAGCGCTTATGCAACTTTGTTAGCCAATAAAGCTAATCGCGATACGGTTCGTTTGAGCTTGATAGCCAATGTTGTGGAGAGTTATTTTGGTATTTTAACACTGAATAATCAAGTGCAAATTTCTCAAAATACCTTAAAAAGCCGTGAAGAGAGCTATGAATACCGCAAAAAAGAGTTTGAAGCTGGGAAAATTTCTGAAATTGATATGCAACAAGCAAAGTCCGAAATGGCTTCTGTAAGAGCACAATTACAAAGTTTGTTGATGGAGAGAAATTCTGCACAGACTTCTTTATTGATATTGCTTGGTAGGGATCCTCAAGGAATCTTTAATGTGGAGCTTCCTACAGAGGCACAAATGTTGCCTAAAGCACCAAAAGTCCCAACAGGATTGCCATCAACACTTTTGGAGCAGCGTCCAGATATTGAAATGGCTACTCAGAATCTAAAAGCTGCAAATTTTTCTATCGGAGTAGCTAGGGCAGCTTACTTCCCCACAATATCCCTAACAGGTCTTGTGGGCTATGTAAGTCCAGAATTAAATGAATTATTCCAAAGCTCTTCTTCTACTTGGAATTATGGCGGGACTTTTGTAGGAAATGTAATTGATTTTGGACGCACAAGTGCAAATGTAGAGCTTAGTAAATCTCAATATAGAGAGATGTTATTAAATTATGGCAATACTGTGAGGCAGGCATTTGGAGAGGTGAGAAATTATCTCTATAATTATGGTATGAGTGATGAGAGATTGAAAAGCCTTGATGAGCAAGTAGAGGCATTAAGACGCACTTTGGTGTTGGCAGAAATGCGATATAAAGAGGGCTATACTAATTATTTGGAAGTTTTAACAACACAAAGCAATCTTTTTGCTGCAGAATTAACTCAACAAAGTGCAAACTTAGAGAATCTATCTGCTGTAATTAACCTCTATAAAGCGTTTGGTGGTGGTTGGGATAAAAGCAAATATGCACAAGAGGAATAAAACCTCTTTATTTGCAAATAAAAATTACTTTTCCATCAGCACTTTTTGTTATTTCTTTGGCAGTTGGCATTTCGATTTTCTCCAAAGCATTGTCATTGGACTTTGCTGAGGCTTGTGTTCTATAAAGTATGGGGTTTTCTATTTGCGAATCTTCACCTAGAGTGATTTCTTTGATTAAACATTTTTTGTTAAGAATCTTGGAATATTCTAATGCCATTGCATTGGCTTTTTGTATCAATTTTTGATTGAGAGTATCATCTAATGCCTTTAAATCCTCTTCTTTGATGTTTTTAGTAATTTTTGGAATAGGGAAAATCAAATAAGGATTCTCTTGTGTTTCTTTTTGGATAAAGTCCAAAATAGTATTAAAATCTTCGGTAGCTTCTTCTTTGAATTCACAATCTAGGTGATAATTACTCTCAAAGCCTGTTTGCTCCTTTTTGTTGTCTTTGTATTCATAAAAAGGCGTGACACTAAAGTTGCCACCTTTGCAAATTTCGCTATTTTTAATGAAATCATTAAGAGAATTGAAGGTTTTTATGAGAGAATTTTTGTCTTTTAAAGAGAGATTTTTTTCTTTGCGTAGCTTATCATTGCCTATTACTTGGATATTTGAAAAATAGGTTGTTGGAGATATTTTTGCATCAATGCTTACATTTTGTTTGATGAGCATTTCATTGGCAAAAAGGCTAACAGAGCTAAAAGCGGCGATAAGTAAGAATTTTTTAGTCATTTGGAAATCCTTTGATATTAAGATGAAAAATTATACCTTAATATAAAAGGATTCCCAAGTAGGGAATCGTTAGTTTTATAAAGCTTTTTTTGCGCTTTCTACAATTTTTGCAAAACTTTGTGGTTCATTCATTGCAATATCTGCTAGAATCTTTCTATCTAATGCAATTCCAGCTTTTTTTAAGCCAAACATAAATCTTGAATAGCTAATTGCATTGATTCTGCAAGCTGCATTAATCCTTACAATCCAAAGCTTTCTAAAGTCTCTTTTCTTTTGTTTTCTATCGCGGAAGGCATAGCATAGACTTCTTTCTAGCTGTTCTTTTGCTTTTCTAAAGTGTTTGTGCCTTGCACTATAAAATCCGCGTGCTAATTTTAGAATCTTTTTGTGTCTTCTTCTGCGGACGACACCTGTTTTTACTCTTGCCATATAAAATCCTTTACCATATTGTGGTGTGGTATTTCTACCAAACTTGCCCTATAAACTAGGGGAATGACATACTCTAAATTGTATGAAACTTTAAACTTTATGCCATACAAAGCATTTTTTTAACTGATTCAATGTTGGCATCATGAACATATTTTGGTGCATTAAGATTTGCAATTTTTCTTGGACGCTTTTTTGTCAAAATATGACTTTTAAAAGCAGAACCGCGTTTAATGAGATTTTTTTTGAGTTTAAATCTCTTTGCTGCACCACGATTTGTTTTCATCTTTGGCATTGCTTTCTCCTTTCATAAGATAAATTATTTTTTTGGCGTTACTAGCATATTGACATAACGCCCCTCAACTTTATAATCTCTATCGATATTTGCAACATCTTCGAGCATTGAGGCAACTTTGTTTAGCACTTCAAAACCTACTTGAGGTTCGCTTACTTCTCTTCCACGCAAAAATACTCGGAATCGAACATGTTTGTTTTCTTTTAAAAACTCTTTTGCATGTTTGACTTTGTAATTAATGTCATTTATAGCAATTTTTACTGAAAGTTTAATTTCTTTAATTTCAATTTGCTTTTGTTTTTTCTTTGCCTCTTTTTGCTTTTTTTCTTGTTGATAACGGAATTTTCCATAATCCATTATCTTGCATACAGGAGGCTTTGCATCTGGGGCAATTAGCACCAAATCCAAGCCCTTATCTTCTGCAATTTTTAATGCTTCTTGTGAGCTGATTAGTCCATATTGCTCACCATCATCACCTACACAACGAATCTCTGGAAAATCAATCTCCTCATTGAGGATTACATCTACATTTTTACTCAAAAGCTGACCTCACGCATTTTCTCCTTTGAAAATTTAATAAATTCATCAAACCCCATAGTGGATTGTTGTTTCTCTCTTCTATCGCGGATTGCAATGATTCTCTCTTCTTGTTCTTTAGCGCCCAAGATGAGTATCATAGGAACTCTTTGTTTTTCTGCATTTCTAATGCGTTTATTAAGCGTTTCGTTTTTGTTGTCAATTTCTGTATAAACGCCGACATTCAAAAGAGCATTACGCAATTCTTTTGCATAGGATTCTTGGGATTCACCGATTGGAATAATGATAGCTTGTGTTGGAGCAATGAAAAATGGGAATTCTCCACCAAAGTGTTCGGTTAAAATCGCAATAAATCTCTCAAAACTACCTAAAATAGCCCTATGAATCATAACTGGCTGTTTGGAAGAGTTATTTTCATCAGTGTATTCTAACTTGAATCTATCGGGGAGATTCATATCAATTTGCACAGTCCCACATTGCCATTTTCTGCCAATAGCGTCTGTGATTTTGATGTCTATTTTGGGACCATAAAAAGCTCCACCACCTTCATCGATTTTATAAGGGATATTACAGCGATTCAAGGCACTTTTTAATGCTTCTGTGGCTTCTTCCCATACTTCATCGCTACCAATGGATTTTTGTGGGCGTGTGGAGATTTCCATTTCATAGCTAAAGCCAAAAGAATCCATAATTTTTTTGGTAAAATCAATGATATTTTCTACTTCTATTCCGATTTGGCTTGGACGACAAAAAATATGTGCATCATCTTGTGTAAATTCTCTAACGCGTAAAAGCCCATGCAATACCCCGCTTTTCTCATGTCTATGGACTACTCCATATTCATAGAAGCGTAAAGGCAATTCTCTATAGCTTCGTAAAGCACTTTGATAAACTTTGATATGTCCTACACAATTCATAGGTTTAATTCCATATTCTATGCCATCAATGGTTGTAAAATACATATTTTCACCATAGTTAGCATAATGTCCGCTTGTTTTCCAAACAGCACTTTTAAGAATCTCAGGACCTCTTACAGGCTCATAACCTCTTTGAATTAGGGCTTTGGTTAAGAGATTTTCAATATTTCTGCGTAACCTAGAGCCTTTTGGCAACCAAATGGGCAATCCAGCTCCGATTTCTTCATCAAAAGTAAAAAGCTCCATTTCAGTACCAACTTTTCTATGGTCGCGTTTTTTGGCTTCTTCCATTTGGTGTAGATATTGATTTAAGCTTTCTTTGTCAGCAAAAGCAATTCCATAGATTCTTACTAACATTTCTGCTTTTTCATCACCCCCTAAATAAGCTCCAGCAATTTTGGTGAGTTTAAAAGCATTGAGAAGTTTTAGTGTTGGTAGATGGGGACCGCGACAAAGATCTTCAAAATCGCCTTGTGAATAAATACTCAATCTCCCATCGCCTTCAGGAATCCTGCTAATAACTGCTTGTTTTAAATCATCATTTTTGAATTTTTCAATGGCTTTGTCGCGAGGTAAATAATATTTTGTGATTTTTTCGCCTTTTTTGGCGATTTCTTTCATTTTGGATTCGATGTTTTTTAAATCTTCTTCGCTAATTTTTTGATTTACTCTAAAATCATAATAAAAGCCTTCTTCCACCACAGGACCAACAAAAAATTGTGCTTCAGGATAGAGGCTTTTAATCGCTTCTGCCATCAAATGAGCGCAAGTATGTCGCATAATTGATAGGGATTCTTGAGAATTATCAAAATAGATAGGTGTGCCTTCTAATCCAAGTTCAGAAGCAGTTTGTGTATCATAAATCTCGCTATTTATCTTAAAACCAATGATTTGGGACATTAAAATATTGCCTTTTGAAATGAAAATTGGGAAAGATTATAGCAAAAAAAATAAAAAATATGGCTTAATTAATCTCTAAAAGAAAAAGTCTTTTTGAGATTAATTGAGTTTGGGGGATTGCAAATCGCTTTTTCGTGCAGCTAATAGGATTAAAAGAATGGTTGCAGCAACAAAATAATATAGGAATGTTGGGACTGGAATAGGATCTCCTGCGGCATAGGAATGTAACCCAGAGAGGTAAAAATTTACTCCAAAGTAAGTCATTAAGATTGAATAAAATCCAATTACAGATAATGTTGCAAAAACATAAGGATTATCACCTTTTGGCAAGAATCTTATGTGAAGGACGATAATATAAACAACAATGGAAATTAACGCCCAAGTTTCTTTTGGGTCCCAACCCCAATATCTTCCCCAAGATTCATTTGCCCATACTCCACCCAAGAAGTTTCCAATTGTAAGCATGGCAAGCCCTAGAATCATAGCCATTTCATTGATGGTGTGTAAGGTTAAAATAGTATTGTCTATTTGAGGGTATTTTGAACTTCTAAAAATAAATAATCCCAAAGTGATAGCCCCAAGCATAAAGCAAAGTCCCAAGAAACCATAGCTAGCTGTAATAATGGAAACATGGATATTAAGCCAATAGGATTTTAAAACAGGGACAAGATTACCAATTTGTGGATTCATAAAGCCCAAATGTGCCACAAAAAGCGAGATTCCTGCTAGAAAACTAGCAGTGGCAAGGGCAAGGTAGCTTTTTTTGAAGAAAATTACTCCCGCAATCCCTGCTGCCCATGCAATATAAATCATTGATTCATAAGCATTGCTCCAAGGGGCATGCCCTCCGACATACCAACGCACTCCAAGTCCGATTGTGTGGATTAAAACTAATAAAGCAATGAAAATATGAATGGCTTTGTTAGCAAAGATATTAACGCTTTTGTTTCTAAAAATCTGCACCAAAACAATAATAAATAATATAACACCTGCTAAAATGTATAAAGGAGTTAGATTATCAAAGATATTATAGTGATTTAAAAGAATTTCTAAATCGATTTTGCTTTGTGGTGGGAGAAGGTCAGTGCCAAATTTGCTTTGGATATTTTTGAGTGCTTCTATGGCTAAATTTGCATTTTCCCAATTATTTTCTACTAAACCTTGATGAAAACTCATAAAATATGCGTTAAAAAGTTTGTGAATCTGCTCTCTATCTTTTTCTTGAAAACCTGCCATAGCTTCTGTTGGGGCATACCAAGTGGTAGTTTGCCTGCTAAAATCTGGTATGATTCTAAGTGATTGAGCGGTATAGATAAGATAGGCTACATTGATTCTTTCATCAACTTCAATAATATCTTTATCAAATTTATCTCTCATTGCTGGTTTTTTGCGATTTGCCTCTTCAAGATAATTGAGAAGTTTATATTGATTATCGACAAATACATCTTCAAAAGCAATATATTTTTGATTTTTTTCTACTCCGATGAGTTCTTTAAGTTTTGGGGTAGAAATTGCAATCATCTTAATTTTTTTGAATTCATTAGGATACATCATCATACCCAAAAAAAGTTGCATATTGCTAAGCCCCAAAAAATTATCTTTTTTGGTCATTTTGTGGATATATTCCATGGCAAGGGTGTCCATAGGTTTGATTCTGCCTCCAAAATCTTGAACAAGTATTTTCCCAAAAAGTGCAGAATGCGGAGCGGATTTTTCTTTGAGATTTTGGATTAAGTCTAAAACACTTTCGTTTGTGATTGGTGGAATCTCTGGAATTGTAGCATCATTTTGTGTCGCATTTAAAGGGGTTTGGAGGGCAAAGGCACTCAAAGCCAAAGAGGCAGCAAAAACGAGATTTTGTGCTTTGAGATAGCGGCTAAGTTTATAGAAGCGACCATTTTTGGCAAAAAATGACCATAAAAGCCCTAATGTCAGCATAGCATAACCGATATAAGTGGGTATTTTGCCCGGATCGCGATTGACGGATAAAATTGTGCCTTGTTCATCTTGATCATAAGAGGATTGAAAGAAACGAAAACCTCCATAATCTAAGACATTGTTCATAAAGATGCGATAAGGTTTTTCTAAGTTTTTTGTTTCGTCAATTACAATAATTTCAGAAGCATAAGAAGAAGGACTCATAGAGCCAGCATACCGGTCTAGTTGAAAGTCTTTTAATTCAATGCTAAAGGGTAGAGTGATTGTTCTTGTCCCCCATTCTAGTGCAAATTGTGAATTTCCTAGGTTAAAGGGGATTGGAGATTGTCCCATTACATTTTTTTCTATTTCTGTAATTTGTGTGAAGCCTTGATAGCTGATTTCTACTTTTAAGGTATCAAGTGTAGTTTTATCCTTTGCGGGGGTATAATCAAGAAATTTTATTTTTAGTTCATCATTATCAAAAGGCAAGGTGTAATTAAATTTATCTTGCACTAAAGGGGTAAGTGTTGTGGGGAAAAATGCACGATAATATTTGCCATCTAGTTTTGCAAAGATAGTTAAAAATTCTTCTTGGGATTGCAGGGTATTGCTCTTTTGCCCCTCGCGTATGTGCATTACCCCTTCAAATCCATAATATCTAGTCATAGCAGCACCGATAAAAATTACAACCAAAGAGGAATGAAAAAGAAAGCTCGCATATTTTTTTCTTTGCCAAGCACGAGAAAGCAAGAGGAGTCCTATAAGATTTAAAACCAAAAGAATATGCAATAAATCAAACCATTGTGTATTATATACAAGTGCTTTTGCGGAGGGAGTCCCATAGTCATTTTCTACAAAAGTTGCGACAGCACAAGTGCTACCATAAGCTAAAAGCAAAACAATTGTAATCCAAAAATTACAAAATCCCTTGATTGTGTTGTTAATCAAAATACGCAGTTGATTCATAAAGTCCTTTCCACAAAGAATGAATTTTGGATTCTACAATATCTAAAAATAACCATTGATAAACAATTAAATGTTTTTAGATTCAAAGATGGCTTGCAATTCTTGGGAAATTTCTTTTTGTTCTTTGGATTCTAGGCTGGGATTTTGCAGGAATTCTAAAGTCGCCATAAACCTTTCTTTTGGCATATAACCCGGATAAATAAAGAGGATTTTTCCCTTTGGTGTGAGAAAAACAAGGGTTGGAGTAGGCTTGATATTGTAGATTTGTGCAAATTGTGCTGTTTCTTGAGGTTTTTCCAAAAAATCAATAGTGTGTGTTTTAGAATAGCTAAGATTGATATAATAGGGAGAAAATTGTTCTTGTAGAATCTTTTTTATTTCATTGTTGCTGCGGATTAATTCCTTTAATTTATCGCAATAAATACAACCATTTGCTGCAAAAACCAAAAAATAGGGTTTGTTGTCTTTAGTAGAGATGGTTTGTGTTTCTAAAAACACATCAGCGACTTCTTTGTAAGAATTTTTATCTACATTTTGCATTGCATCAAGCTGTTCTTGTGTATTTTTTGTGCCACTAGAGACGATATTTGAATCTATTTTTTCTTCGCAACCAACTAGAAAAAATGCCAAAACTATGCACCAAATTTGTATGATTTTTTTCATTTTTTACCTTTTAGTTTAGTGGTTTTAGATATGCACTTTTATACTTTTGTGCATTCATTTCCTTTTTTGATAATGAAATTTGCAAATTCTTTGCTATCATTGAGGCATCTTGCTACACGATAGTCTAAAATTCCTAAATTTTGTGATACTTCTTTATACTGAATGGAAAGTTCAAAGTCTGTTTCTGAATTATCCATACTAAAAGCAATGGGGTAAATTATAACTTTTTTGTTCTTATATTTTTTTAAAGTATTCTCTAAGCTTGGTTCTAGCCACTTAATGGGTCCAAGTTTTGATTGATAAGCCACTTGAATGCTAGCAAAGTTTAGCCCTTCTTGTGGCAATAACTTTTTTAGGATATTGACATTAGCTAGAATCTCTTTTTGATAAGGGTCGCCCCTATCGATATTTTTTTGTGGGAGAGAGTGGGCAGAAAAGATGAGGTGAAAATCATTAGAATCTTCATTATTAAGGGATTCTTTAATGCGATGAATGATAGCTTTATTGTAATCTAAATCATCAAAATAATTTTTAATAAAATGTATTTTTGGGTGATAATTCAAAGTCTTTAAAGCATATAAAAAATCCTCATAAGAGCTTTGAGTGGTGGTGTAGCTAAAATGTGGATACATACTAAAAAGCACGATTTCTTGGATATTTTTGCTTTGTAGTTCCTTGGCTACCATATTGGCAAAAGGCGGAGTATAACGCATCGCATAAGTATAAAAATAGCTTTCATCTAGCGATTCTAGAGTTTGGCATAGTTTAAATGTATGCTCTATTATGGGAGATTTTCCGCCGATTTTTTTATAATTATTTTGGGATTCTTCAAGGCGTTTGTGGGTAATGAAATTTGCTAGAATCTTGCGAAAAAAATCACTTTTGATAGGCAGGATATAGGGGTCATTAAACATATTTTTCAAAAAAATTTCTACTTCATTGAGGGAGCTTGCTCCCCCCATATTTAAAAGGACAATGGCTTTTTTGGGTGTATTTTTTTGCATTTGTTACCTTGTTGTATTTTGATTTGGTTTGTGCGATTGTTGCAAACTTGAAATGGATAATGCTTTTATACTTCAATCCTTTCTAGTATTTTTAGGTTAAATCCACTAAGCATACTGCACTCATTTTCGTCAAAGTTGGAAGTTGTAAGCAGCCTAAAATCTTCAATTTCAAAGCTCTTTAGGATTTGTGCGCCAATCCCAAGTTCTTTAATATCTTTGCTAGTTTTGGTTTTTAAAAACACTAAGTAACCACCTTCTTTTTTCAAAATTTCAATAGAACGCATTAAGCCTTTGAAGCTTATTATATTTTCCAAAAGCTCCAAATCCTCTTTGATAGTGTGGAATTTGACTAAGGGTTTTTGTGTGGGGTTACCAAATTTAAAAATACTATGGATTTGATTGAGGTGATCTTTGATTTTTATTTTTGTTGCTTTTGTGTCAAAAAATTCTACTTCCTCTTGAGAGATGATTGTGGTGAGTTTTTCGAATTTTAGGCGGTATTGAATCAAGTCAGAAACATAAAGAATCTTTAAATTGTGTTTTGTGGAAAACTCGCTTAAGAATCTATCCCCTCTTTTTGCCATCATTCCATCTTCTTTCATAATCTCACAAATGACACTAATGGGTTTTAATCCAGCAAGGCGGCAAATATCTACACTTGCTTCAGTATGTCCTGTGCGTTCTAATACTCCGCCTTCTTTGGCAATTAAAGGGAAAATGTGCCCTGGACGCACAAAGTCATTTGGATTGGCATTGGCTTTGCACATTAGATTGATAGTCAAATCTCGCTCATAGGCAGAGATTCCGGTTTTGGCTTCTTTTGCGTCAATGGATACAGTAAAGGCGGTTTCATGGTTGGAGCTATTATTGCTAACCATGGGGGGTAAATCTAGTGATTGTGCAATTTCTTTTGTGATAGAAACGCAAATCAATCCTCTAGCTTCTTGTGCCATAAAGTTGATTTTTTCAGGGGTGCTAAAGATTCCTGCCATAACCAAATCGCCCTCATTTTCTCTATCTTCATCATCCATGATAATAATCATTTCGCCATTTTTGATAGCTTTGATTGCTTCTTCTACTCTTATAATTGTTTCCATAAGTTATACCATGTAATTAATTTGTAAATGTGAGGGATTATACAAGAGTTTCTATTAGAATATAGTTAATTAATAGTTAATTAATAGTAATAAACATATTTTAAACATATAATCAATATGTAAAATACTATTAAAATACTATTAAATAATATATTCTCAATATATTAATAATACATTATGAAATATTGTTAAACTATTGTTAAAATCAGGCAAAATAATTTAATGAGTGATATAAAATCAAAGTTTATATTGACATTAATAAATAATTTGGCTATAATTTCACTTCTTAAATTTGTTGGGGTATCGCCAAGCGGTAAGGCAGCTGGTTTTGGTCCAGCCATTCCGAGGTTCGAATCCTTGTACCCCAGCCACTTTCAAAATCTTTCAATTTTTTAATAATTTTTATCGCGGGGTAGAGCAGTCCGGTAGCTCGTTGGGCTCATAACCCAAAGGTCGGTGGTTCAAATCCGCCCCCCGCTACCAAATTCCTAAAAATCTAGTTCATGTGTTAAATTTCTAAATTTAATATCTTCTAATTGTTTTTTAATTTGTTTGTTTTCTTCGTTGAGTGAATCAAGTTGTGTCTGTAGCTGCACGATGTTGCGGCTAGTGTAATAAATATTATTACGAATATAAATTTTGGGAATAAAAAGCAAAAGCACAAAAAACATTACCCCAAATGTAATGCACACCATTTTAAAAGGAATTTCCTTTGTGGGCTCATCAATAGAAAGCTCGTTGAGTTCCTCTTTTTCTTGTGTATCAAGGGTGATATTTGGAGATTCTTGATTGGCAGTAGAATTAGAAGAAATAGAATCTAAGGAAGTAGAATCTTTGGGGAGTGATTCTAGTTGTGAAGTTTGGTTGGGCTGATTGTGCATTGTTGCGTGGCTGGCGTGTTCTTCTAGGAATTCTAAATTTTCTTGAGTGATTTCACTTTCTTTTTTAAAAATCTTGTTTAGGAAGTTGGTTTTTTGGATTTTGTCGCTTTCTTTGAGGCGTAAATCACCATAAGATTCCATCTTATCTTCCTTTAGCTAAAAAATTCAAATGCACGCAATTTTGCACTGCGAGAGCGAGGGTTTTCTTGAATTTCTTGGGCTGTGGCTGTGAGTGGCTTTTTGTAGAGATTCTTGCCTTTTTGGTGGTTTTTTCCACATTTGCACAACATAGCTTCTTGTGGGCAAATGCAAGGATTTTCCCATTTTTTAAAATAAGTTTTTATTATCCTATCTTCTAATGAATGGAAAGAAATAATGCAAAGTCTAGCTCCATTTTGCATTTTGTGAGTTTCAAAAATTTGCAACAATCTTTCAAGTTCGCCTAGTTCATCATTGACTTCAATCCGTAGGGCTTGAAAGGCTAGGGTGGCTGGGTGGATTTTGGGGTGTTTGAAATGCCTAGCAATAAACTCGCTAAGCATTTTTGCACTAGTGATTTTTTCTTTTTTGCGTAATTCTATGATGCAATGGGCTAGTTTTTTGTATTCTCTAATCTCTCCAAAATTTTTAAAGATTCGTTCTAGTTCTGGGAGAGAGTAGGTGTTGATAATGTCTTTGGCATTGAAATTTTTAGTTTTATCCATTCGCATATCCAAAGTTTCAGATTCAAAGGAAAATCCTCTTTCTTTATTGTCAAATTGCATTGATGAAACACCAATATCGGCTAATATTCCTACGATATTTTGTTCTTGAGAGAGGATTGTTTTTAGGGTTTCGCTAAATTTACCATATTTTATGCTAAAACGGTTTTTGAAGTTTTCTAATCGTTTTGTTGCAAGAGCAATAGCGTCATTGTCTTGATCAATGCCAATGATTTTTAGTTTTGGATATTTTTCTAAGAGTGCTAGGCTATGCCCCCCAAAACCAAGTGTGCAATCAATCAAAATTCCTCCATTTTTTGTAATTAGTTCATTCTCAAAAGTCTCTAAAACTTCTTGTTTTAAAACTGAAATATGTGAAGGATTCATTCTTTTTCTCTCGTGATTTTAGCACCAAGTTTGGTGAGTTTGGATTCTAAAGATTCATAACCTCTATCAAGGTGGTAGATGCGATGGATATTGCTTTCTCCCTTAGCGACAAGAGCAGCCAAAACCAATGCACTAGAAGCACGCAAATCTGTTGCCATTACATCTGCCCCATAAAGCTTGCTTTTGCCTTGAATGGTTGCTGTATTGCCCTTTAGCGTGATGTTTGCACCCATTCTTTGGAGTTCGCTTACATGCATAAAGCGATTTTCAAAAAGACGCTCTTGGATAATGCTGCTCCCTTCACATTGTGTGGCTAAAGCCATAAATTGAGCTTGCATATCTGTTGGAAAGCCGGGATATTCTGTTGTTGAAAGCTCAAATGCTTGTGGGTTTTGTGTGGGATAAATCGTGATAGAATCTTGACTAAATTGCAGTTTGAAGCCAATCTCTTCAAGCTTAGAAATGATTGCTTCTAAATGCGTTGGATTAATGTTGTTAAGCGTAATTTGAGAATTTGTGATTGCGCCAGCGCAAAGATAAGTTCCCGCTTCAATTCTATCGGGAATGACGCAAATGGGTTTTGGGAAAATTAGTGGTTGCATATCTGTCCCATAAATTTCAATTTCATCACTTCCGATACCTTGAATATCAATCCCACTTTCTTTTAGGACTTCACAAAGTTGCACAACTTCTGGTTCTTTTGCGGCATTGATAATTTTGGTTTTGCCCTTAGCCATTGCTGCTGCCATGAGGATATTTTCTGTGCCTGTAACAGTGATTTTGTCAAAATTTATTACATTTCCCTTTAAGCCATTTTTGGCTTCTGCAATGATATAGCCCCCTTGTATTTGAATCTTTGCTCCCATTTTTTTTAGGGCTTTGATATGCAAATCTACGGGTCTAGCACCAATTGCACAACCACCGGGCAAACTAACTTCGCAATACCCAAATCTTCCCAAAAGTGGTCCTAAAACAAGGATTGAAGCACGCATTTTTCGGACAATGTCATAGTTTGCTTTGGTATTGTTTAAAGTGGAAGTTATGATGGTTTTAGTGTGATTGTCGATTTCTTGAATACCACATCCAAGCATACTAAGCAGGGATAGAAAAGTTTTGATATCAACCACTTCGGGCAAATTTTCTAATGTAATCTCATTTTTTGCTAATGTGCTTAGAGCAATGAGTGGCAAGGCGGAGTTTTTTGCTCCAGAGATTCCAATAGAGCCTTGCAGTTTTGATTCCCCGATAATTTTTAAAAAATCCATTATTGTCTTATCCTTTCCTTTTTAATGCTAACTTCCTATTCAACTCACGCACTTCTTTTGCAAACTTGAAGTAAGCAATGGGTTTGTAGAGAATAGATTGTAGGGTAGAGAGATATTGTGGTTTTGATAATATCTGCCCCCCCCCCCCCCCC
>JFBN01307107.1_pt1 | contig 30675 bp, 26 predicted proteins | sample 768741 | NCBI WGS metagenome assembly JFBN01 (sample SAMN01983846, study PRJNA193217) | chicken gut metagenome | biome: terrestrial biome; isolation source: ceca of Broiler chicken | host: Gallus gallus | place: United Kingdom: England | collected 2010-09-07
TTATTGTTTAAAAATTCAACCCTAAATCTAGAATCATCGGTAATGCTTCTACCTATAAAATTTATAAGAATATCACCATTAACTATATTAAATTTAGGAATGATATCGCCTATATAGGAATTTAAACTATAAATTTTAATCTTTAAATTAGAATAATGAGGAAAATTCTTAATTTTTATAGTAGTTTTATTGAAAATTTTTATAGGTTTTGGGTAGGCTGAAACTTCAATATTTTTTTTATTAAAAGAAAAAACACAATCTTGTAAATTTAAGTCACAAGTTAGAGGTTGGCATGTATTTAAGCTAAATATACTTTCTTTCTTTTTATCATATAATGTATAAAAAGCTAAAAACAAAATGCCTAAAAAAGACATTCCTATAAAAAAATTTCTTATCATTATAGACAACCTTTTAAAACAAGCCTTTATGATTTGTAAAAATTATATCATAAATAAGGCTGCATTGTTAATATAATTAATATTTTTTAAGAAAAAAAATATTATAATCACAAACATTTTTGACTTAAAAAATTTGAAATACCTAAGGAAAAACATTGTTAAAACGACTTGCTTTATTAATTGCACTTTCTTCATTGATGTTGCATGCCTCAGATCTTGTTAAAATTTATCTTAATCAAGGATTAGATGCTGTTGGTGTAGCGATTGAAAAAGAATTAACTCAAAAGGATTTTTGGTTAAGTGAAATAGGAGATAAAAATATTTCACTTGGATACTATGATGATAATGTTGCTATCGTGCTTACAAATAAAACAGATAAAATTCTTCGTGTTTATTCTTATGATGACGGAAAAATAAGAAAAGATTTTGAACAAAAAGAAATAATAACTGGATTAATGGGTGATAAAAAAATAGAAGGAGATTTGAAAACGCCAGTAGGTTTTTATGAGTTAGGCCGTAAGTTTAATCCAGGTGATCCTTATTATGGTCCCTTTGCTTTTGCCACAACTTATCCAAATTTACTTGATAAAGTACAAGGAAAAACAGGTGGTGGTATTTGGATCCATGGCTATCCTTTAGATGGTTCTAGACTTGATGAATTTAAAACAAGAGGGTGTATTGCTTTATTTAATAATAATTTGGAGAAATTTGCAAAAGTTGTGCAAGATAAAAAAGTTTTTGTTATGACAGAAGAAAAAGAAAAAATTAGAGCTAAAAAGGATCAAATCGCTAGTTTATTGGCTGATCTTTTTACATGGAAACTAGCTTGGGCAAATAGTGACACTAATGCCTATTTAAGTTTTTATGATGAGCAAGAATTTAAACGTTTTGATAAAATGAAATTTGAACAGTTTGCTTCCATGAAAAAATCTATTTTTTCTCGTAAAGAAGATAAAAAGATTAAATTTTCAGATATTAATATCAGCCCTTATCCGAATTTAGAAAATGAAACTATGTATAGAATTTCATTTTATGAGGATTATTACACTAAAAACTATCAGTTTAGAGGCGATAAAATTTTATACGTTAAGATAGATAGTAAAGGTAAAATGAAAATTTTAGCAGAGCAATAAATGTCTTTAATAAAAATTGATCAAAAAGCTTATGAATACAATTTAAGACATATTGCTAAAAAAATAGGGAGTTTTCAAAGATTAATTTGTGTTTTTAAAGATAATGCATATGGACATGGAGCTAAGCTTTTAGCTCCATTAGCCAAAAATTTAGGAGTTTCTTTTGTTGCTGTTAAGAGTGAAGAAGAAGCTCGAGAAATCGAAGAATTTTTTGAGAATATATTAATACTATCACATCGTCCTCATGGTAATGAAAATTCTCGATTTATTTATGCTTTAAATGACATTTCTCAAGTAAAAAATTACAAGCAAGATATAAAAATACATCTAAAAATAGATACAGGCATGCATCGCAATGGAATTTGTGTAGAAAATTTAGAGCATGCTATAAATCTTATTCAAGGTAGTGATTTAAAACTTACTGGAATGTTTACACATTTTGCTAGTGCAGATGAAATGGATGGAAGTTTTTTTGTTCAAAAAGAAAATTTTCAAAAAGCTAAAAAGATAGTAAAAAAATATTTTTCAAATTTATTATTTCATTCGTATAATTCTGCAGCATTATTTAGAGGGAAAATTCCTGAAGATGAATATTGTAGAGTTGGGCTTGTTCAATTTGGATATGGGGATTCAAATTTAAAAAGAGTTTTAAGTTTGTATGCTCATAGATTAAGTCAAAGGATTTTACAAAAAGGACAGAGCATAGGATATGGAGGCATTTTTACTGCTGCAAAGGATATGGAAGTAGCAACTTATGATTTGGGTTATGCTGATGGTCTTTTCCGTTACAATGGAAAAGGGGAGTTGGTGCTTGGAAATGGAAAAACAATACTTGGAAAGATGTCAATGGATAGTTTTTCTTGTGAAAATTCTGGTGAGGAAATTTGCGTGTTTAAAGATGCTGATATTTGGGCTGATTTTTTTCATACTATTAACTATGAAATTTTAGTAAAATTAAATCCTAATATTCAAAGAGTTCTAGTATAAATATGTTTAATATAGTTTTAGTCCACCCTAGAATACCGCAAAATACAGGTAGTATAGGTAGAATGTGCTTTAATGTTGGTTTTAAACTTCATATTGTTAAACCAACTGTTTTTGATATTTCACAAAAGGCTGTTAGAAGGGCAGGACTTGATTACTGGGATAAATTAGAGCCTATTATTTGGGAGAATCTTGAAGAATTTTTGAATGAAAATATGATTTATAAAAATCGCTTTTTTTTCGCAACAACTAAGAGTCAAAAAGCTTATTTTGATGCAGAATTTCAAAAAAATGATTTCTTATTCTTTGGAAGTGAGAGTTATGGTTTGCCTATGGAATTAATGCAATTAAATTGGGAAAATGCTATAACTATACCTATGAAATCTTATGGAAGAAGTTTAAATTTAGCCACAAGCGTTGGTATAATCTCTTATGAAGCTTTAAGACAAAATTTTAGAAATTTTGCTTCTTAAAAGTTTCAAATTTACACAATAGCTTAAAACAAATAAAATCATAAAGTCTTTTTTATAAAAATTATGTTAAAGTAAAATTTAGATTATTTTTTGAGGAGTTTGGATGAAATTAGATATTATGCTAGATTTTGCCAATAAAGCGTCTGATATTATAGCTAATAAGATTGTCCCAAATACAGACATTATTATGGTAGTTTTACTTATTGTTTGTGGGCTTTATTATAGTTTTTTAACTCGCTTTGTTCAGTTTCGTATGTTGAGTTCTGTATTTAAAATTCTTACAGAAAAAAACGAAGGACACGCTAAAGAACATATTTCACCTTTTCAAGCATTAATGATCTCAACTGCTTCTAGAGTTGGTATAGGAAATATTGCTGGAATTTCTTTGGCATTGGCTACAGGTGGAGCTGGTGCTTTATTTTGGATGTGGGTTATGGCATTTTTTGGTGGTGCCTCAGCATTTGCTGAAAGTACCTTAGCTCAAGTTTACAAATCAAAAGATGATACAGGCGGGTTTAAAGGTGGTCCAGCTTATTATATAAAAAAAGCCTTAGGCTCACATTTTTTTGGAGCTTTTTTTGCTTTTATTCTTATTATTACTTATGCTTATGGATTTAATGGACTTCAAAGTCAAACAATGACTTCGTCTTTTAAAGTTTATTATGATATGTTTAATCCAAATGCTGCTGTAGATTTTGCATCAAGTTCTTGGCCAATGATTATTGGTATTGTTTTAACTATTTTTGGTGCATGGATGTTTTTTTCTCACCATACTAAAATAGGTAAAATTAGTTCTTTAATTGTTCCTTTTATGGCTTTAGCTTATGTTTTACTTGCCGTGATTGCTGTTTTAATGAATTTTGATAAAATTCCTTCTGTGATTCATATGATTTTACAAAGTGCTTTTGATTTTAAAGCGATTTTTGGTGGTTTTGCTGGTTCTGCTTTGGTTATAGGGATTAAAAGAGGACTTTTTTCAAATGAAGCGGGTATGGGCTCGGCACCTAATGCAGCTGCAGCAGCTTTGACAAGTCATCCAGCTAAACAAGGTGTTATACAAGCCTTTTCAGTTTTAATTGATGTTGTTGTTTGTACAAGTTCTGGATTTTTAGTTCTTTTTTCTATGGCATATTTAGGACTTGGAGAAAGTAAAATTGATGGTGGAATGCCTTTAGTTCAAGAAGCTATGCGTGAGTATTACGGTAGCTTTGGAATCCATTTTATTACTATAGCTATTGTTCTTTTTGCAATAACTTCTTTAATAGGAAATTATTATTATGCTCAAGCTAATGTTAAATATTTAACAAATTCCAAATTTGTAATGAATTTGTTTAGAATTACAGCTGTGGCTATGATTTTTATAGGCTCGCAAATGAATTTAAAACTTGCTTGGAATTTGGCTGATTTGACTATGGCTTTCATGGCAACGACAAATATTATATCTTTATTGCTTTTAGGTGGTATAGTAAATAAAGTTTTAAAAGATTTTAATACGCAACAAAAATCTGATATAGATCCTAAATTTAATGCTAGCAAACTTGGAATTAAAAACGCTGAATGTTGGGATTAAAATTCATAAGCCTTAGTGGCTTATGAATTAATGATTTAAAACCTTGTTTAAAAATTCTCTCAATCTTTCATTGCTAGGATTTTCAAATACTTCTTTAGGGCTTGCATCAACAGCAATTTTTCCTTTATCCATAAAAAATATACGATTGGCAACATTTCTAGCAAAGCCCATTTCATGAGTTACTACAAGCATAGTTAAACCTTCTTTTGCAACATCTTTCATAATGCTTAGAACCTCGCCTATCATTTCAGGATCTAGAGCTGAAGTAGGTTCATCAAATAAAATAACATCAGGATTCATCATCAAGCTTCTAGCAATAGCTATGCGTTGTTTTTGTCCGCCAGAGAGCTTATGGGGCATTATATTTTCTTTGTCTGCTAAGCCCACCTTAGCAAGAAGTAATTTTGCTTTTTTTATGGCTTCTTCTTGACTTAAAATTCCTGTTTTAATGGGCGTTAAACATAAATTTTCCATAACATTTTTATTAGTAAAAAGATTAAAATGCTGAAATACCATGCTAACTTTTTGCCTGATCTTATTAATATCAATTTCTTTATCAAGTATGTTTTGCTTATTGATTAAAATTTCCCCACTATCAGCTAGTTCTAAGCGATTGATGCAGCGTAAAAATGTACTTTTTCCGCCTCCACTTGGACCTATGATAGCTATTACATCGCCTTTTGAGATTGTAGTGTTAATATTTTTTAAAACTTCTAATTCTCCATATTTTTTTTGTAAATTTTTAACTTCAATCATTTTTATTCATCCTAAGTTCAAGTTTTTTTGCAAAATAACTAAAAATTTTTACACTTACGTAATAAACAAGTCCAGTGAAAATAATAGGTTTTGGATTGTAAAGTACGGCTTGCAAGCTTTGACTTTGCATGGTAATATCAATAACACTAATAAATCCTACAACAGAAGTTTCCTTAAATAAAGAAATAAATTCATTAGCTAATGCAGGTAGAATGTTTTTAGTAGCCTGTGGAAGAATAATTTCTTTCATTGAAGTTTTGCAGTCAAGTCCCATTGCTCTTGCAGCTTCCATTTGTCCCTTATCTACACTATTAATGCCACTTCTTACAATTTCTGCTATATAAGCCGAGCTATTAAGTCCTAGTGCAAGAATGGCTGCATAAAGGTTATCTATAAAAGTAAAAATTACAAAAGCAAAAATCATCAATTGTAAAATTACTGGTGTTCCTCGTATAATGTCTATATATTCATCTATAATAAAATTAAGCGTTTTAAATTTAGAGAAGTGTAAAATAGCTAAACTAAAACCAATAATCACTCCGATAATAACAGCGCAAGCAGTTAATAAAAGTGTAATAAGATAACTTTTTAAATAAGCTTTTGCATTTTCTGTATAGCCATAGCTTACAACTCCACTAGGATCTTGAATTTTTAATATTTCTATTGGGAAAGAAAAATAGCCCCATAAAATAATAATAACAAAAAAAACAAAAATTTTTATATTTTTCTGATTCAATTTGTAAACCTTTTCAGAGAAATTATTTAAAAAAAGATTTTATAGAAATATCTTTGAATTTTTTCTAAAGATTTAAAAAAATGTGTTAGAATTTCCCAAAAATAAGGTTGTATTTATGGAAATTTTAGATTTCATTCTAATAGTTATTTTTGTGTTTTTAATGATTGTTTTGGTTATAGGTTTCAATCATCAAATGATGCAAAAAAACAAAGAAAGAGAAGAAAGATTTAAAAAATATAAAAAAGGAGAACAAAATGAGTAAAAAAGCATTAATTCCATTGGCTCAAGGTTTTGAGGAAGCTGAATTTATAGGAATTGCGGATGTTTTAAAACGAGCAAAAGAGTTAAATCCAGATTTGGAAGTTGTTATAGCTTCGCTAAATAGTGAGTTATTAGTAAAGGGTACTAATGGCATTAGTATAAAAGCAGATTGTTCTATAGAGGATGTTGATATAGAAAATTTAGATGCCATTGCTTTGGCGGGTGGCTTTGAAGGTATGATGAATCTTAAGAATTCAAATGTTATTTTAAATATCATTAAACAACTTCATAGCAAAAATAAAATTGTTGCCGCAATCTGTGCTTCTCCTATAGTCTTAAATGAAGCAGGTGTTTTAGAGGGCGAGTTTGCTTGCTATCCTAGTTGTGAAGTTGGACTTAATGGAAATCGTGTTAACAAGGCTGTAGTTGTAAATAAAAATGTTATAACTTCAGCAGGTCCAGCTACGGCAATTCTTTTTGGTTTAGAGCTAGCTAAAAAGTTATGCGGTGATGAAATTTATCAAAAATTATATGAGGGAATGTTGCTACCTTTGACAAAATAGTTTAAATGGTAGTTTTTCTACCATTTAAACTAAAATAAAGCTTGAGGATTTTCTTTTTTTGTTTTTTCCTTAGGCAGTTCAAAACCTCCAAGCATATGAAAATGCAAATGAAAAACTTCTTGTCCACTATTTTTTCCACAGTTTGTTACCAAGCGATATCCACTTTTATCTACACCTAAAAGAACAGCTAATTCTTGTATGAAACTTGTCATTTTGGCCATAAGTTCAGGATCAAATTCTTGAAAGTCTTTAAAATGTTTTTTAGGGATTATAAGTATATGTATGGGTGCTTTGGGTGCAATATCATGAAATGCTAGAAAATCGTCACTTTCAAGCACTTTATTGCATGGAAGTTTACCTTCAACTATGAGTTCAAAAATTGTTTTTTCTTGCATTATTTATCCTTTTTTACTGTTGGTTTGATACAATTATATCTTTAAAGTTTGGTTTTTATGCTGAATTTAAAATAGTTTTTAATAGAATTAGAACTTGAAATATTTTATTTAAGGTAAGAAAATTGCAAAATTTTATAGAACAGATTCAAAAATGTGAGAATTTAAATGATTTGGAAGCCATTAGGATTTCCGTTCTTGGAAAAAAAGGTATTTTAACAGAAGGCTTTACAAAGCTTAAAGAGTTAGAAGATGGGGTGAAAAAAGAATTTGCTGCTAAATTAAATGCACAAAAAGAAATATTTAATGAGGCTTATTTAGCCAAATTTAAAGATTTGGAAAATCTTGCTTTAGAAGAAAGAATGAAACAAGATGCTTTAAATTTTAACTATTTTGATGAAAGTATTACAACAGGTGCCTTGCATCCTGTTATGAGCACCATGGATAAAATCATAGAGTATTTTATAGCTTTGAATTTTAGCATAGAAAAAGGGCCTTTAATAGAAGATGACTTTCATAATTTTGAAGCGTTAAATTTACCTAAATCTCACCCTGCAAGAGATATGCAAGATACCTTTTATTTTGATGATAAAAGGCTTTTAAGAACACAAACTTCGCCAGTGCAAATACGGACAATGCTTGCACAAAAACCTCCTATTAGGATGATAGCCCCTGGTGCCGTATTTAGAAGAGATTTTGATATTACGCATACTCCTATGTTTCATCAAGTTGAAGGCCTTGTGGTGGAAGAAGGGCAAAAGGTTAGCTTTGCAAATTTAAAAAGTGTATTGGAAGATTTTTTGCGTTATATGTTTGGGGATGTGAAAGTTCGTTTTCGTCCAAGTTTTTTTCCATTTACAGAACCTTCTGCTGAAGTTGATATTTCTTGTGTATTTTGCAAAGGAAAGGGTTGTAGAGTTTGCAAACATACAGGTTGGCTTGAAGTTTTAGGATGTGGAATAGTTGATCCTAATGTTTATAATTTTGTTGGCTATGAAAATGTAAGTGGTTATGCCTTTGGATTGGGAGTAGAACGTTTTGCAATGCTTTTGCATCAAATTCCAGATTTAAGATCTTTATTTGAAGGTGATTTGAGATTATTGGAGCAGTTTAGATGATAATTACTAAAAGTTGGTTGAATGATTGGTTAGAACTTGAAGAAATAAGTTCGGATAAAATAGCTAAAACTTTAAACTCTATAGGTATAGAAGTTGATAGGGTTGGCGCTTTAAAGACTCCAGATAAAGTTGTTGTAGGCTATGTTAAGGAAAAAATTAAACATGAAAATTCAGATAAATTAAGCATTTGTCAAGTTGATATCGGAAGTGAAACCTTGCAAATTATCTGCGGTGCTGCAAATGTTGATGCAGGACAATTTGTAGCTGTTGCAACTAAAGGTGCTATCATGCCAAACGGTATGGAAATAAAAGAAGCAAAATTACGAGGAGTAGATTCTTGTGGTATGCTTTGTTCTAGTTTAGAACTGGGTTTTGAAAAAATCAATGAAGGAATTATGCTTTTAGATGAGAGCATAGGGAAATTAGAACTTGGGAGAGCTTTAAATACTTATGAAATTTTTAATGATGAGCTAATAGAAGTAGAACTTACTCCTAATAGAGGTGATTGTTTAAGTATTTATGGTATAGCTCGTGATTTAGCCGCAGCTTTAAATTTAAATTTAAAAGAACCAAAACCATTTAAAGAAAGTGAAAATGTTTTAGGTATCGGTAGAATTTTGCGCTTAGCAGCTGAGAAAGAACTTAATGGACTTTATAATTATCGAGCTATAGAGCTAAAAGAAGAAATTCAAACAAACTTATTACTTAGTTTAAGACTTGCTCAAATTGAAGGTTTGGGAAAAAATTCCATAGAAAATTTATTAAATTATGCAACGCATTCAACTGGTGTTCTTTTTAATGCTTATGATTTAAGTAGTTTTTCTGAAAAAGATGAAGAATTTACCATTAATTTAAGCAAGCAAGTGCATGGAGAAACAAAAGTATCTTGCAAAGATAAACTTTTAAGCTTTAGCGGAATTTTCCAAAATAATGAAAGTAGATGTAAAGATGATTCTAAAATAATTATTATTGAGGCTAATTATACCGATCCATTGGTAATTGCAGATGCTAAAATATATCATAAAGATCAAGATGAAAAAATGCTTTATAGAAGTTTTAGGGGAAGTGAACCTAAATTAAATTTAGGAATGGATTTTTTGCTTAGTATTTTTGAGCAGATTCCAAATCTTGTTATTTATAGTTCTTCTCAACAAATTTTAACCGACAAAGAATTACCAATCATACCAATAAGTATTGAAAGTATTGGCGATATAATAGGGCAAAATGTTGATAAAGATGAAGTATTAAAAATATTAAAGAAATTAGGTTTTGAGCTCATACTTTCAGGTGAAGGGCTTATAAATGTTAAAGCACCTTTACATCGTCCTGATATTAAAAATTTATCAGATATTTGCGAGGAAGTTGTAAGAATTATAGGTATTGATAATATTGCCTCCAAGGGTTTAGAATTTATAGAAAAAAATCGTTTAAATTCTGCATATAAAAATTATATTGAATTTTTAAATTTAAGGAAAAGAGCAGTAGCTAGTGGTTATTTTGAAAGCTTACATTACGTTTTGGATAATGAAGAAGAACTTAAAAGATTGGGTTTTGACTCTGTTAAACTAAAACTAATCAATCCAATTACAGCAGAACTTAATACTTTAAGAACAACCCTTTTAAATCATTTGTTAAATGCAGCAAGTTTAAATGCAAAAAATTCTAAAAAAATTATTAAACTTTTTGAACTAGGGGCTGTTTTCAATGTTAATAATCAAGAATTAAATCGTATTGCATTTATCCATTCTGGCTTAAAAGAAGAAGCTAAAATTTTCAACAAGGCAAAACCTGAATCGGTGCAATTTTATGATTTTCTTTTAGACATTAAAAATATTATAGGTGATTTTAAACTAAAATCATCAAAATATAATATTTTAAGCCCTTATGAACAAGCAGATATTTATCTATCAGATATTAAAGTAGGTTTTATAGGCCGTTTGCATTTAAAAATAGAAAATGAGAGAGATTTACCAAAAACATATATTTGCGAACTTGATTTAGATTTAATCAGGCAAGATTTTAAAATAGCTAAGCCTTACTCCAAATTCCCAGCTATCACTAGAGATCTTAGTGTGTTAATACCTAAAGGTTTTGAATACAATCAGATTAAAAATTGTATCGAAGAATTGAATTTAGAAATACTTGAAAATTTTCGTTTAGTTGATATTTATAATGATGAAAACCTTAAAGAATTTTATAGCATTACTATAAGTTTTTCTTTTAGGGATATAAATAAAACTCTAGAAGATAATCAAGTCAATGAATGTATGGATAAAATTTTAAATACTCTTAAAAATTTGGGTCTTGATTTAAGATGAAAATTTATAAATTGCAAACCCCTGTAAATGCTATACTTGAAAATATAGCAGCAGATAAAAGCATATCTCATCGTTTTGCTATATTTTCGCTTTTAACACAAGAAGAAAATAAGGCTCAAAATTATCTCTTAGCTCAAGATACTTTAAACACTCTTGAAATTATAAAAAATCTTGGAGCTAAAATTGAACAAAAAGATTCTTGCGTCAAAATTATACCCCCTAAAGAAATTTTATCTCCAAATTGTATTTTAGACTGTGGAAATTCAGGAACTGCTATGCGTTTGATGATAGGATTTTTAGCAGGAATTTCTGGTTTTTTTGTTTTAAGTGGAGATAAGTATTTAAACAATCGTCCTATGAGAAGGATAAGCAAACCACTTACTCAAATAGGCGCTAGAATTTATGGAAGAAATGAGGCAAATTTAGCTCCACTTTGCATAGAAGGTCAAAATTTAAAAGCTTTTAACTATAAAAGCGAAATTTCTTCGGCTCAAGTTAAAACAGCTATGATTTTATCTGCTTTTAGAGCTGATAATGTATGCACTTTTAGTGAAATTTCTCTTAGTCGAAATCATAGTGAAAACATGTTAAAGGCTATGAAAGCTCCAATAAGGGTTAGCAATGATAGCTTAAGTCTTGAAATAAGTCCTTTAAAAAAACCTTTAAAAGCTCAAAATATAATCATTCCTAATGATCCTTCTTCGGCTTTTTATTTTGCTTTAGCAACTATTATTTTGCCTAAATCTCAAATTATTTTAAAAAATATTTTACTTAATCCTACTCGTATAGAGGCGTATAAAATTTTGCAAAAAATGGGTGCCAAACTTGAAATGACAATAACTCAAAATGATTTTGAAACTATTGGTGAGATCAGGGTGGAGTCTAGCAAGCTTAATGGCATAGAAGTTAAAGATAATATCGCTTGGTTGATAGATGAAGCGCCTGCTTTGGCTATAGCTTTTGCTTTGGCTAAGGGTAAATCTAGTTTAATAAATGCTAAAGAATTACGCGTTAAAGAAAGCGATAGGATTGCTGTGATGGTTGAAAATCTAAAGCTTTGTGGTGTTGAAGCTAGAGAACTTGATGATGGTTTTGAAATAGAAGGTGGATGCGAACTAAAATCTTCAAAAATTAAAAGCTATGGAGATCACCGTATTGCTATGAGTTTTGCTATTTTAGGTTTGCTTTGTGGAATTGAGATTGATGATAGTGATTGTATAAAAACTTCTTTTCCAAATTTTATAGAGATTTTATCAAATTTAGGAGCTAGGATTGATTATTGAATTAGCAAAAAACTATGGTTTTTGTTTTGGTGTTAAAAGAGCTATTAAAAAAGCAGAACAAATAAAAGATGCCGCAACTATAGGCCCTCTTATTCATAATAACGAAGAAATTTCTCGTTTACAAAAAAATTTTAATGTCAAAACTTTGGAAAATATACAAGCTTTAAGCAATGAAAAAAAGGCTATTATAAGAACTCATGGTATTACAAAGCAAGATTTAGAAGAATTGAGAAAAAAAGATATAGAAATTTTTGATGCCACTTGTCCTTTTGTTACAAAACCACAACAAATTTGCGAGCAAATGAGCAAGGAGGGTTATGAAGTTGTTATTTTTGGAGATGAAAATCATCCCGAAGTTAAAGGAGTAAAAAGTTATGTAAGTACAAAAGCTTATGTGGTTTTGGATAAAAAAGAACTTCAAAATATAAAACTTCCTAATAAAATAGCTGTAGTAAGCCAAACAACTAAGAAGCCTGAGCATTTTATGGAGATAGTAAATTTTTTAATACTTAAAACCAAAGAAGTAAGGGTTTTTAATACTATATGTGATGCAACCTTTAAAAATCAAGATGCCATTAAAGAACTCTCGCTTAAAAGTGATGTTATGGTTGTTGTAGGGGGTAAAAACTCAGCCAATACAAAACAACTTTTTTTGATTGCAAAAACCAATTGTGAAGATAGCTATCTAATTGAAACCGAAGAAGAGTTAAAAAAAGAATGGTTTTTAGATAAAAAACATTGTGGCATTAGTGCAGGTGCTAGTACTCCTGATTGGATTATACAAAAAGTTATCGCCAAAATAAAAAATTTTAAAATTAATTAAAAAATGTTTTTAAATAGAATAAAAAAGTCAAAAATTTAAAAAAAATTAACAAAAATAAAAAAACTTAACACTAATTAAAGAAAAATAAGGTAAAATCAATCAATTTCTAAAAATTATTTTAAAGGACCATAATGAGCGAGGTGAACAAAAAAGTTCAAGACGGTGTAGATGATTATCTTGAGGAAGAAGATTTTGGACAGCTTTTGGAGGCTTTCGATAAATCAAGAGAAGAGGCTACAACAGAGGGTGTGATTGTAGAGATCAAAAATGATGAAGTTTATGTAGATATAGGTAAAAAATCTGAAGGTATTTTAGCTCTTAGCGAAATACAAGGTGACAATTCTAAGCTATTGTTTAATGTAGGCGATAGTATTAAAGTTGTTGTTATGGGTTCTCGTGGTGGCAGATCTTTACTTTCTCATAAAAAAGCTTTGAGAAAAGAAAAAGTTATTGAATTTATTAAAAACTATCAAGAAAATCAAGATGATATTTTTACCGTAAAAGTAGTTGGAAAAAATAAAGGCGGATTGATAGTTGTTGATGAAAATGATGTTGAATTTTTCTTACCAAAATCTCAATATGGCTTTAAAGAAACAAATAATATTATAGGCAAAACGTTTAAAGTTAAAATTATTAAAATCGACAAAGATGAGCAAAGTATCATTGTTTCTCGTAAAAAAACTTTAGATGATGAGAGAAGAAAACGAAAAGAATTGATCAATAATGTAGCACAACAAGAAGATTTAATTGAAGGTATTGTAAAAAAAATTACCACTTATGGTATGTTTGTAGATGTAGGAGGTGTTGATGGCCTTGTTCATTACAGCGAAATTTCTTACAAAGGACCTGTAAATCCTGGAACACTTTATAAAGAGGGTGATAAGGTTCCAGTTAAAGTTATAAAGTATGATAAAGAACGCAAACATTTATCCTTGTCTATAAAAGCGGCTTTACCCGATCCATGGAGCGAGATAAAAGATACTCTTGATGTAGGTGATACCATTAAAGTAATAGTATCAAATATAGAGCCTTATGGTGCTTTTGTGGATTTAGGAAATGATATAGAAGGATTTTTACATATCAGTGAAATTTCTTGGGATAAAAATATTAAAAATCCAAAAGATTATATCAACAAAGGTCAAGAAATTGATGTTGAAGTAATTGAAATCAATCCAAATGAAAGACGCTTAAGAGTTTCTTTAAGAAATTTACTTTCTAGACCTTTTGATGAATTTATGAAATCTTACAAAATTGCGGATGTGGTTGAAGGAGAAATTACCTCGGTAACTTCTTTTGGTGCGTTTGTTAAACTTGGCGGTATTGAAGGTCTATTGCATAATGAAGATGCTTCTTGGGATAGAAACAATAAATGTAAAGACAAATTCTCTCAAGGGGATAAAATCAAGGTAAAAATTATCAAAATAGACAAAGAAAACCAAAAAATATCATTAAGTACAAAAGAATTAAGCAGTTCTCCAGTGCAAGAATATGCTAAAATTCATAAAGTCGGCGATATTGTAAAAGGTGCTATCCGTGATATTAAAGATTTTGGTGTTTTTGTAGAGCTAAGTAAAAATGTTGATGCTTTAATTCATAAAGAAGATATAAGCACTTCTATGCTTGAAAATTTAAAAATTGGCGACGATATTGAAGCTGCTATAGTTTTTATTGATGAAAAGAAAAATAGAATTCGCCTAAGTGTTAAAAATCTTGTTAGAATAAAAGAAAGAGAAGTTCTTAATGAAATCAATAATGATGATAAAGTAACTTTAGGTGATATCATTAAAGATCAGCTAGCTTAATGAAAAAATACATTACAATAAGCATTTTGAGTATTTTATTACTCATTTTGCTTGCTGTTGTTTTTACATTGCTTTGGCAATTTAAAGCTAATGTAAATTTCATTCCACAATTTGCTAAAGATACAAATACGCAGCCAAGCATTCAAACCCAAAATCAAGATCTTTCATGGCAAGAAGAATTAGCAAAATGGCCTACAAGAGATTTTACCCCAGCAGCAGAAAAATTTACCTTATATTTTGATGCGGATACTAGCGAGCTTAAGGAGAAAAATAAATATTATCAACTTATAGTTGGAAAATATGATATTTATTCTATGTTTTGCTTAAGGCAGACTTTAAATTCTTTTAATGTGAAGTATTTTCTTCTTAAATCTGGCGATAGTCCAGAAATCTTTTTGGATACAGGCAATGAAAAACTTATAGATGATATTATCAAAGAATTAAAAAAATATAAAATAAATACAGAAGTAAAGGAAATTTGGTTATGAAAAAAAAGATTATAGTGTGTGATGCTATTTTGGATAAAGGTGTCGATATTCTAAGAAAAGCTGAAGATATTGAGCTTATAGAAGCTGCAAAATTTCCAAAAGATGAACTTATGCAAATGCTAAGCGATATTGAAGTTGCAATTACTAGAAGTTCTACGGATGTAGATGTAAATTTTTTAAATCATGCCAAAAAATTAAAAGCGCTTGTGCGTGCTGGGGTGGGCGTAGATAATGTTGATATTCCAGAGTGTTCTAAACGAGGAGTGATTGTGATGAATGTCCCAACTGCAAATACTATTGCCGCAGTTGAACTAACAATGGCACATCTTTTAACATCAGCTAGAAGCTTTGTCAATGCTCATAATTTTTTAAAAATTGAAAGAAAATGGGAAAGAGAAAAATGGTATGGCATTGAATTGATGAATAAAACGCTAGGGGTTATAGGTTTTGGAAATATAGGTTCAAGAGTAGCTATCCGTGCTAAAGCATTTGGTATGAAAATTTTAGCCTATGATCCGTATATTTCTGCTTCTAAGATTACAGATTTAGATATGGAACAAGCAAAAAATTTGGATGAAATTTTAGAAAAAAGTGATTTTATTACCATTCACACACCAAAAACCAAAGAAACCAATGGTATGATAGGAAAGCAAGAAATTGCAAAAATGAAAGATGGAATAAGATTAATAAATTGTGCTCGTGGAGGATTGTACACAGAAGAGGCTTTATATGAAGGTTTAAAAAGTGGTAAAATAGCTTGGCTTGGTATAGATGTGTTCAATAAAGAACCCGCGACTAATCATCCTCTTTTAGACTTTGAAAATATTTCAGTTACTTCTCACCTAGGAGCAAATACTTTAGAAAGTCAAGACAATATCGCAAGAGAAGCTTGTGAGCAAGCATTAAGCGCAGCACGAGGCGTGGCTTATCCTAATGCCTTAAATTTACCAATTAAAACTGAAGATTTACCACCTTTTGTAGCTCCTTATATAGAACTTGTTTCTAAAATGGCTTTTTTAGCTGTTCAAATTGATAAAAATCCTATAAAAAGTATTAAATTAGAGGCTGAAGGAATTATTGGCGAGTATGCAAATTCTATGCTAACCTTTGCAGCTGTTGGTGCTTTGGGTGGAATTTTAGGAGAGAAAATTAATTATGTTAATGCAGAATTTGTAGCCAAAGAAAAAGGAGTTGAATTATCTTGCGAAACTCTTCCAAATAGTGGTTATAATAATAAACTTAGCGTTAAAATTATCACCGAAAATTCAAATATCGGTGTTTCAGGAACAGTGTTTAATGAAAATGAACAACGCATAGTTGGATTAAATGGCTTTAAAACTGATTTTAAGCCAAAGGGAAAAATGATTATTTTCAAAAACAAAGACATACCAGGAGTTATAGCTAAAATCAGTTCCGTTTTGGCAGCTAAAAATATCAACATAGCTGATTTTAGGCTTGGTAGAGATGGTTTTGGGTATGCTTTGGCTGTTGTTTTGATTGATGAAAAAGTTCAAAAAGAAGTATTAGATGAACTAAAACAATTAGAGGCGTGTGTATTTGTCCAATATGTTGAAATTTAAAATTTTAATTATAGAAGATGATATAGATTTAAACGAACTGCTTGTTTTAAAGTTAAAATCTAGTGGTTATGAAGTTATATCTTTAGCGGATTTTTTTGGAGTTGAAGATTTGCTCGATAATGAGCAAATCGATCTTTTAATAGTCGATAGAAATTTGCCCAGTGGAGATTCTTTAGGAAAAATTCAAGATTTAAGAGAGCAAGGATATAAAGAAGCAGTTATTTTTCTTACAGCCAAGGCTTTGCATCAAGATTTGCTCGAAGGCTTTGAAAGTGGTTGTGATGATTATGTTTGTAAACCTTTTGATTTTAATGAGCTTTTGCTTCGCATTAAAGCAATTTTAAAACGCCATAAAAAAGAAGAAGAAAAACTATCTTTTGGTGATTTTATTTTAGATTTGGCTAATTATGAATTCTTTTACAAAAATCAAAAATTAGAAATCTCAAATCTTGACTATGAGCTTTTAAAATGTTTTTTTGAAAATCCAAATACCTTGCTTACTAGACAATTTTTAAGCGAAAGTGTTTGGAAAGATGATACTACAAGTGATAAAACAATCAATATAGCTCTAACAAGACTTAGAAATAAATTTCCAAAACTAAAAGATCATATTATAAGTGTTAGGGGTGTTGGCTATAAATTATGCTAAAAACTAAAAATATTTTTATAGTTTTTTTTGTTGTATTGGCTTTGATTTTTGGGTTTATTTTTTATACTTTTACTAATTCTTATCTTAATTTCTTGCTTATAAAACAATATGAACAAAAAATCAAAAGCCTTGATGATGTTTTAAAATTTTCTCTCTTAGAGCATTTAAATGATGCTAATATCAAGGATTTTGCTAAAGATACTAGGGCTGATTTTATTATCCTAAACAATGATATGAAAATAAGTTCTGTAAAAAATCCTGATTTTTTTTCTAATCTTAAAGAAGGAGAAATTTTAAATTTCAATTCAAAAAAAATTCTCACTAAAAGCTTTATTTACAAAGGATATAAATATATTATTATTGTTTATCCTCGTTTTTTAGATTTAGAACTTTTTTGGACAAAAATGGCAATCGGTTTTGGAGTATGCTTGCTGTTTGTTTTTATTTTAATGTTGTTGTTAGGTAGAAGAATAGAGAAAAATTTTAATAAAATTTTGGATTTTTTGGATTCTATAGGGGATCATAAAGTTGTTATATTAGAAAAAGGAATCTTTAAAGAATTTAATTTACTAAATGAGAAACTTTTAAAAACTAAGGATAAAATTCTAAAGAATACCCAAAAAAATAAAAAACAAAGCGATAAAATCACTTTAAAAAATACTCAGCTTGCTAGCGTGATTTCTGCTATTTCTCATGAGCTTAAAAATCCATTAAGCGTGATTGATCTTAGCTTAGAGATGCTAAAAGATGAGAAATTGGAAGATAAAAAATTAAAAAAGGAATTACTAGAAAAAATTTCACGTCAAAGCGTTAAACTTAATGCTTTAACCCATAAGCTTAATTTTGTTTTTAATCTTAATAGTGAAGCCTTGCAGATGCAAGAATTCGATCTTTTTTCTCTATGTGAAAAAATCACTAAAAACCCAGGCTTTGAAAGAGTTGCATTGCAAGGTAAAAGCACGAAAGTTAAGGCTGATGAATTTTTAATCGAGCAAGTGATTATAAATTTGCTTTCTAATGCTTTAAAATATAGTCAAAAAAAAGTCATTTTAACGGCAAGAGATCAAAAGATAATAGTGCAAGATTTTGGAAAAGGCATAGAAGAAGATAAAATAAAATTGATTACAAAAAAATTTTATAAAATTGATGTAAAAAGTGATAATTCTTTTGGTTTGGGACTTTTTTTAGTAAAGAAAATTTTAAATATACATAAAAGTTATCTTGAAATTTCTAGCACTTTAGGTTATGGTTCTAGTTTTAGCTTTAAACTCAGTCAAGGATAAAAAATGGCTCTTATAGATTTAATTGAAGCTTCAAAAAAATTTGGAGACAAAATAGTTTTAAATGAAGTAAATTTTAGCGCAAACGAGGGAGAAAAGATTGCTATTATAGGCAAAAATGGAGAAGGAAAATCTACTTTTTTAAAAACGCTTTTAGGCACACTTCCTTTAGATAGCGGTAGAATAATAAGACAAAATGGAAAAAGCATAGCCATGCTTTCACAAACCGTTGATTTTAATGCAAATTTAAGCGTAAAAGAAGCCATCAAGCAAGAGCTTGTAGAAATTTACAATACCTTAGAAGAATATGAAATACTGCATAAAAAATTAGAAGAAGATCCTAGTAATAAAGATTATCTTCAAAAAATAGATACGCTTATGACTTTGATTGATAGTAAAGATGCTTGGAGTATAGAATCTAAAATAATACGCGTTTTAAAAGAATTTAGTTTACTTGAGTATGAAAATCGCATTATATCTACTTTAAGTGGTGGAGAAATACGCCGCGTTGGGCTTTGCATACTTTTACTAAAAAATCCTGATATTTTATTGCTTGATGAACCAACTAATCATTTAGATGTATATATGACAAGCTTTTTGGAAGAATTGCTAAAAAATTCAAAGATGTGTGTGATTTTTATTTCCCATGATAGATATTTTATTGACGCTATAGCACACAAGTGTGTAGAAGTAGAGCAGGGTAAGCTTAGTATTTTTAAAGGCGGATATGCAAACTATTTAGAGAAAAAAACACAAATTTTGCAAAGCCTTGCTAAGAGCCATGAAACTCTTTTAAAGCAATTAAAAAGCGAAGAAGAATGGCTTAGAAGAGGGGTTAAAGCAAGACTTAAAAGAAATGAAGGACGAAAAGAACGCATTTTTAAAATGCGTGAAGAAGCGAAAAAAAATCCTGGAGCAATCAAACGCTTAAAACTTGAAATTTCAAGAGCGGCTTTAAATTTTAATGGAGAAAAAACGATCAATCGTAAAAAAATGCTTTTTGAGCTTAAAAATATAAGCAAAAATATAAACGATAAAAATCTTTTTAAAGATTTTTCAACGCGTATTTTACAAGGTGAACGCATAGCTATCGTAGGAAGAAATGGTTGTGGAAAATCAACATTGTTAAAAATTCTTCTAGGGCAAATAAAACAAGATAGCGGTGAAATAAAACGCGGAGAGCTTAAGATAGGATATTTTGATCAGGCTAGAAGCTTGGTAAATTCTGATAAAAGCTTACTTGAAATTTTTTGCCCCAATGGTGGAGATAGGGTTGAAGTTCGTGGTAAAAATATGCATGTTTATGGATATTTGAAAAATTTTTTATTTCCTAAGGAATTTTTAGATAAAAGCGTAGCTCTTTTAAGTGGCGGAGAGAAAAATCGCGTTGCTTTAGCCTTGCTTTTTACTAAAGAATATGATGTTTTGATTTTAGATGAGCCAACTAATGATCTTGATATAGCTACGATTAATATATTAGAAGAATATTTACTTGGTTTTGAAGGGGCTATTTTGCTAGTATCACACGATAGATATTTTGTTGATAAAATCGCAACAAAACTTTATACTTTTGAGGGAAATGGATATATAAATATTTTACACACTCTTTATACTGAATATCTTGAAAATGAAAAAGAAATTGAAGAATTGGATAATTTTGCTTTAGAGCTTCAAACCCAAGAGCAAAATAATAACCAAAAAGAAAAAAGCTCTAAAAAATTAAGCTACAAAGAAAATGAGATATTAAAAAACCATCCTGAAAAAATAGATTTTTTAGAGCAAAAGATAGCTAAATTAAATCAAGATTTATCCGATCCAAATGTATATCAAGAAATAGGTATTAACAAGCTTTATCAAGAACTTGAAGTAATGCAAAAAGAACTTGAAATTCTAGAAAATGAGTATTTTTTAGTATTAGAGAAAAGTGAGAATTTATAATTAAAAAGATTTTATATTTTTTATTCTATGGAGCGGGAAACGAGATTCGAACTCGCGACCCCAACCTTGGCAAGGTTGTGCTCTACCCCTGAGCTATTCCCGCAAAAAATAAGTGGTGCCCGAGGTCGGACTCGAACCGACACAAGGTTGCCCTTACCAGATTTTGAGTCTGGCGCGTCTACCAGTTTCACCACTCGGGCTCATTTTTAAGATTTAAAGTTAAAATTATACTTTTTTAGACTAAAAAATACTTTAAAAATAAAAAGTATTTTCAAAAAGACGATATAAAATTATGTAATTTAAATTTTTGGAACAGTTATTGCTTTTGTTTATTAGCAATGTTTGAAAAGATTTTAACTTTAATACTTTAGAGGAAAAAAATGAGAATTACAAATAAACTTAACTTCACAAATAGTGTGAATAATTCTATGGGTGGTCAAAGTGCTTTATATCAGATATCTCAACAACTTGCTTCAGGTTTGAAAATACAAAATTCATATGAAGATGCAAGCACTTATATAGATAATACGCGTCTTGAATATGAAATTAAAACATTAGAACAAGTAAAAGAATCAACAAGTAGAGCTCAAGAAATGACTCAAAATAGTATGAAAGCTTTACAAGATATGGTTAAACTTCTTGAAGATTTTAAAGTTAAAGTAACCCAAGCTGCAAGCGATAGCAATTCGCAAACCTCAAGAGAAGCTATAGCAAAAGAACTAGAACGTATAAAAGAAAGCATAGTTCAGCTTGCAAATACCAGTGTTAATGGTCAGTATCTTTTTGCAGGTTCTCAAGTTGCAAACAAACCTTTTGATTCTAACGGAAATTATTATGGAGATAAAAATAATATTAATGTAGTAACTGGAGCTGGAACTGAAAGCCCATACAATATACCAGGTTGGGATTTATTTTTTAAAGCAGATGGAGACTATAAAAAACAAATAAGCACTAATGTTAGTTTTACAGATAATCGTTGGGATTTAAATAAAGACCCTGATAAAACTAAATATCTCACAGGAGATTCTAAATGGCAACAACTTATCGGACAAGGTTATGTAAAAGATAATAGCTTAGATGCTGACAAAGACTTTGAGTATGATGATAGCAAACTAGATTTTCCTCCAACAACTCTTTATGTTCAAGGTACAAGACCCGATGGAACAAGTTTTAAAAGTGCTGTACTCGTCAAACCCGAAGATACTTTAGAAGATGTAATGGAAAATATTGGAGCTCTTTATGGTAATACTCCAAATAATAAAGTAGTAGAAGTAAGTATGAATGATAGTGGTCAAATTCAAATTACAGATCTAAAGCAAGGTAATAATAAACTTGATTTTCATGCTGTAGCTTTCACACCACAAGCTGATGATAAAACTGAATTAAATAATATTATCCAAGCAGCACAGGATGAAGGCATTACAATGGAAGATGTTACAAACAGGGTTATGACTGCTGCACTAGGAAATCCCAATAATGGAGATATTACAAATTTAAATAATCCTGTAACCATTCAAATTAACGGACAAAACTTTGAAATTGATTTAAAACAAACTGATTTTATCAAAAGTAAAATGACAGATACAGATGGAAATGCTGCTAATGGAGCTGATTACGATAATGTGTATTTTGAAAAAAATGGCAATACTGTTTATGGTAATGTTTCTCAAGTTATCAAAGGAAGCAATGCTTATGCCACTGATTCAACCAAACTTAGCGAGGTAATGGCAGGAGATAGCCTAAATGGTATTACTTTAAATTTAAAAGTCAATTCCAAAGGTGGAAATTCTTACGATGTTACTATAAATTTACAAACTTCAACTGTAAGCTATCCTGATCCTAATAATCCAGGTCAAACCATAAGCTTTCCTATTATGCATACTAATCCTGCAACTGGAAATAGTGGGGTTGTTACAGGATCAAATGATATTACTTATGGTCAAATTAATGATATTATAGGTATGTTTGCTGCAGATAAAATTCCTACAACAACCATACAAGCCAATAATGGTCAAATTAATAATGCAGATTATACCCAAATACAACAACTCATGAAAGATTCACAAGCTACTGTTGATGTAAGTATGGATTATAAAGGTCGTATTAGTGTTACTGATAAACTTTCATCAGGAACCAATATAGAAATTTCTCTTAGTGATTCTCAAAGTGGCCAATTTCCAGCACCTCCTTTTACCACAACTTCTACTGTACAAAATGGTCCAAATTTTAGTTTTAGCGCGAATAATTCTTTAACTATAGATGAGCCAAATGTGGATATTATTAAAGATTTAGATTCAATGATTGATGCTGTTTTAAAAGGCAATATGAGAGCAGACTCCGAAAGTGAAAACCCTAGAAATACAGGTATGCAAGGAGCTTTAGAAAGACTTGATCATTTAGCAGATCATGTTAGCAAGCTTAATACAACTATGGGAGCATATCATAATACTATCGAAGGTGTTAATACACGCACATCCTTTTTAAGCGTTAATGTCCAAAGTATAAAATCAAATGTGATTGATGTAGATTATGGTGAGGCAATGATGAATTTAATGCAAGTTCAACTTGCATATCAAGCTTCTCTTAAAGCTAGTACAACAATTTCTCAACTTAGCTTATTAAATTATATGTAAAATTTTTTATGGTATAATTTGGCTTTGATTTTATTTTCAAGGAAAGAATATTAAAAAAGAAGCCATTTTTACCAGCTCCACGCTTGTTATTTTTTATCTTTGTCTTTGTATGCTAGCACCTGGCATGGGAGAATGGGTTTACAAGGCTAATTTATTTTTATTTGGAGAATTTGCGTATTATTATCCTTTTTTCTTATTTATTTTAAATTATGTTTATTATAAAAGAAATTACAAATTAGCTAATTTTACAAGAAGAGAGCTTTTTGGTATAGGATTTGCCTTTTTCTCGAGTTTGCTTTTATTTGCAGTTTTTTATCCTAATTCAGGCTATATACTAGAGCTTGCTTATGCGATTTTTTCTACTATTTTGGGGCATACTGGGAGCGGAATTTTCGCTCTTTTACTTCTACTATTTTCTTTGGTTTTATTGTTTCCAAAATTTGCAAAAGAAATTTTAAAAATAGAATTAGATTTTACTTATTTATTAAAAGTAGAGCAAGCTTTTAAATCTTTACTTATGCGTGTATTTGGCGGAGAAAACGAGAAAGAAGATGTAGGTAAATCAGAACCTATAGCTCCAAAATTAAATATTTTGCAAGATAGTATTTATGGAAATTTACAAATAAACAAAAAAGGGGAAACCAATAACTTAGAACAGATAATTAAAGATAGCAATATCAATGCAAGTAAAAATTCAATTACCACGGCCAAGGAAAATTTTGAAAAACTAAAAAATCAAATTTTAGATGAAACCATAGAGATTGATAAACAAAGTTTAAAAGAATCAAGAAGTTTTGTTCATGAGCATTCTCAACAAGTGCGAAATTTCGCACAAAAGGCTAGTAAAATGAGCATTAGTCTTGATGAAGATTTTAATTTTATTTCAGAAGAAGAGGTAGATATGATTCCTGAACGTTTTTTAAAACCTAAAAAACTTGAAGATATAAAGCAAATAGATACAAATAAAAATTTAGATGAGCCAAGTTATAAACGTAAAAATATTGAAATTCCAGTTTCTAATCAAGAAGTTAAACCAAAAATTTTTACAAAAGAGCTTGAACTTAGAGAGAATTTGATAAAAAAAGAAAAACTAGAACAAGAATACAAAGCCTATCAAAATGAAATTTTAGAAAATAAAGTAAAACAAGAAATTAAAAAATTAGAAGAATATGATGCGATAAATTCAAGCGATATTATAGAAGGGAATAAATATAGTTTTAATAGCCCAAAAACAATTAAAACAGAAACAGAAGAATCAGACAAAATAAATGAAAATAAAAATCTAGATAAAGCAGACAATATCTTTGAATTTGCTCCCATTGTAGAAGAGTTAAATCATCCTTATATAGAACCTACTCCTATAAAAAATATAAATGAAATAGTTATAGAAGAAAAAAATACACTCGATTTTATCCAAAATACAGAAACTAAAATCGATAATGAAAAAACAAATGATCAAGAAATTAAACTTCAAAAAGCAGTTTTAGCCAAAGAAATTGCTATTAACCAAGCTTTATTGCGTGAAATAGAGCAGGGCGAAGTAGAAAAACCAAAAGATTTTACCTTGCCCCCATTAGATTTTTTAGCTAATCCAAAAGAACATAGACAAGAAATCAATGAAAGCGAAATAGATAAAAAAATTTATAATCTTCTTGAAAAGTTGCGTCGTTTTAAAATAGGCGGTGATGTTATAAGCACTTACGTTGGTCCTGTGGTAACTACTTTTGAATTTCGTCCTAGTGCAGATGTGAAAGTAAGTCGTATTTTAAATTTACAAGATGATTTAACTATGGCTTTAATGGCAAAATCAATCCGCATTCAAGCTCCAATACCAGGAAAAGATGTTGTAGGCATAGAAGTTCCAAATGATGAAATTCAAACCATTTATTTAAGAGAAATTTTACAAAGTGAAGTTTTTAAAAACGCTAAAAGTCCTTTAACCATAGCTTTAGGCAAAGATATAGTAGGCAATGCTTTTGTAACCGATCTTAAAAAACTTCCGCATTTACTGATCGCAGGAACGACAGGTAGCGGTAAAAGTGTGGGGATAAATTCTATGCTTTTAAGTCTTTTATATCGCAACTCTCCAAAAACCTTGCGTTTGATGATGATAGATCCTAAGATGCTTGAATTTAGTATTTATAATGATATTCCTCATCTTTTAACTCCTGTTATCACAGATCCAAAAAAAGCAGTCAATGCGCTTTCAAATATGGTGGCTGAAATGGAAAGACGGTATCGTTTAATGGCTGATGCAAAAACCAAAAATATAGAAAATTACAATGAAAAAATGAAAGAATTAGGCGGAGAAGAACTTCCTTTTATTGTAGTAATTATCGATGAACTTGCTGATTTAATGATGACTGCAGGTAAGGATGTAGAATTTTATATAGGAAGACTTGCACAAATGGCAAGAGCAAGTGGAATTCACTTGATTGTAGCTACGCAACGACCTTCTGTTGATGTTGTAACGGGGTTAATTAAAGCAAATTTACCAAGTAGAATTTCTTATAAAGTAGGGCAAAAAATTGACTCTAAAGTTATTTTAGATGCTATGGGTGCTGAAAGTTTACTTGGAAGAGGGGATTGCTTATTTACTCCTCCTGGAACAAGCTCTATAGTGCGTTTGCATGCGCCTTTTGCAAGCGAATTTGAAATAGAAAAAATCGTGGATTTTCTAAAGGATCAACAAAGCGTAGAATATGATGAAAGCTTTTTAAAAGATCAGCAAAGCGTGGGTGTTACAACAAATGAAAGCTTTGATGGGGAAGTAGATGAGCTTTATGAAGAAGCTAAAAGAGTAATCTTAGAAGATGGAAAAACAAGCATTTCTTATTTGCAACGCCGTTTAAAAATCGGCTATAACCGCTCTGCAAATATTATTGAACAACTTACGCAAAACGGGATTTTAAGCGAACCTGATGCCAAAGGACAAAGGGAAATCTTGTAAGATTTTTCTTGTGTTTTTGATATATAAAACTGATTACAAAAGAAGAAATTTAAAAGGCAAAAGCCCCGTAAAAAGGGCTTAAAAATTATTTATCTCTAAGATTTAATTCAGTAATTAACTTACTATAAGAATTATAATCTTTTCTTTTAAGATAAGATAAAAGTCTTTTTCTTTGACCTACAAGTTTTAGAAGTCCTAATCTTGATGAAAAGTCTTTTTTGTAGATTTTTAAATGTTCTGTAAGTTCTGCAATTCTTGCAGTTAAAAGAGCTACTTGAACTTCTGTTGAACCAGTATCACCTGGTTTTTTAGCGAATTTCGCAACTATTTCTGCTTTTTTGGCCGAATCCAAAGCCATAATAGACCTCCTGATTGGTAAAATAATAAAATTAAAGAACTGTAATTTTATCTTAAAAAGCAAAAAATAAACTGAATTTATCTTTTTTAGAAGGTTTTGTCAAAATTTAAGTCTTTTTCTAAGAATTATTTATTATAATTACAGCTATTTCTGTAGTTATAACAAGGAGAATCTGTGCTATTTACCAAAGCTAGCGAATACGCTTTACTTTCTTTAATTTATATTTCTCAAAAAGAAACACCTCAAGATGTAGATTCTTTAGCTTTAGAGCTTGATATTCCTAAAAGTTTTTTAGCTAAAATTTTACAAACTTTAGCTAAAGATGGCTTGTTAAAATCCTTTAAAGGGGCAAAAGGTGGTTTTGTTTTAATCAAAGAACCAAGTCAATATACTATAAAAGAAATTGTTAATAGTGCTGAAAAAAAGGATATCAGTGTATTTGAATGCAGTGGTGGCACTTGTCCAAATAATAAAGAAGAAAATTGCACCTTAATGCCTATGTTAGTAAATTTACAAAATAAAGTAGATGAATTTTTAGATTCTATTACTTTAGAAGATATTATGAAAAATAATGGCAAAAAATAAAATAGTCGATTTAGTTTTTCCTTTCTTGGGGCCTTTAATCGCTCCTGTTTTAAAAGCTAAAAGCTTGACTATTGTTGGTTTTTTAGTTTGTATTTTAGCTATTATTATAGTTCCTTTACCAAGTCCTATTTTGGACTTTTTCTTGGCTTTAAGTATAGCTTTATCGGTATTAATTATTTTAATTTCTATTTATATACCCAAACCGACAGATTTAACAACTTTTCCAACTTTAATCTTGATTATCACTTTATTTAGGCTTTCATTAAATATAGCTACCACAAGGATGATTTTAAGCGAAGGGCAAAACGGCCCTGAGGCTGTGAGTGAGATTATAGCAGCATTTGGAGAATTTGTTGTTGGTGGAAATATGGTCATTGGCGTGATTGTATTTTGTATTTTAGTATTGATTAATTTCATGGTTGTAACAAAAGGTAGTACAAGGGTTTCTGAAGTACAAGCAAGATTTACACTTGATGCGATGCCGGGTAAACAAATGGCTATTGATGCGGATTTAAATGCAGGACTTATTGATGAACAAACCGCTAGAGCAAGACGTCAAGAAGTTATTGCTGAGGCAAACTTCTATGGTGCAATGGATGGTTCTTCTAAATTTATCAAAGGAGATGCTGTTGCAGGAATTATCATAACTATTATAAATATCATAGGTGGTTTTTTAATAGGATCTTTTCAGCACGATATGGCTTTAAGCGATGCTGCTTCTACCTATACTATTTTAACCATAGGTGATGGACTTGTATCTCAAATTCCAGGGCTTATTACTTCTACTGCAACCGCTATAATTATCACTCGTGCAAGCAAAGATGAGGAAAATTTTGCAGAAGGAACTTTAACTCAACTTTTAAGCGAATATCGCACGCTTTTAATAGTAGGTTTTGTACTTTTTATCTTTGCGTTAGTGCCTGGTTTGCCAACTTTATCCTTGGGCTTTATGGCTTTAGTATTTTTAAGCCTTGGCTATCTTACCAAGCAGGTTAAGGAAGGTAAAATTGATATAACTACAGTTAAAAAAAGCAAACCAAGTGCCGCAGCTGCATCTCAAAGTGGAGCAGGTGGGACAACGGCAACGCCTGCTAAGAAAAGCGAAGAAGAAATTCTCAAAGAAGAAGAGCACAAGATTAACGATATACTCAAAGTTGAAATTTTAGAACTTGAACTTGGATACGGACTTATTAAGCTTGCTGAAAACGAACTTACAGAAAGAATTCGCTCAATGAGAAGAAGTATTGCTGAAAGTTTAGGATTTTTAATGCCAAAAATAAGAATAAGAGATAATTTAAGACTTAAACCAAATGAGTATAGTTTTAAACTCAAGGGCGTGTCTATAGCAAGTGCTGAAATTTATCCGGATAAATATTTAGCCATGGATAGTGGTTTTATCACAGAAGAGATAGAAGGGATTGCTACAAAAGAACCCGCTTTTAACTCTGATGCACTTTGGATTGATGCGAATTTAAAAGATGAAGCAACATTAAATGGCTATATAGTAATAGATCCTGCAAGTGTTATTTCAACACATATGAGCGAACTTATCAAAACGCACGCAAGCGAACTTCTCACACGCCAAGAGGTACAAAATCTTCTTGATAAGGTTAAAAATGATTATCCAATCATCGTAGAAGGTGCTTTAGGTGTCGCACCTGTAAGTCTTATTCAAAAAATTCTCAAAGACTTGCTTAAGCATCACATACCAATTAAAGATATGCTTACTATTTTAGAATCTGTAAGTGATATAGCAGAAGTAAGCAAGAGTTTTGATATGATTATTGAACATGTAAGGGCGTCCTTAGCTAGGATGATTACAAATATGTATTTAGATGATAAAGGAAATTTGGATATTTTTATCTTAGACTCTGCTAGTTCTGCGGTTTTAATGGAAAATGTACAATTTAGAGATGGAAGTTATCACTTGCCTTTAAGTGTAGCTCAAACAGGTACTTTAGTAGATACTCTAAGGGCTGAAGTTGCCGCAGTAGCAAATGGTCGTATCAAGCCTTTTATACTTTGCGTTGAACCGCAGCTTAGAAAATTCATTGCTGATATTTGTTATAATTTTAGCATTAATATAGTAGTGTTAAGTTTTGCAGAAATTGCAGAAAATACAAATTTTAATACCGAGGGTATTATTAGGATAGAACTTTAAGGAATATAATGAAAATTTATCATCTTTCACATACAGATCTTGATGGCTATGCTTGTCAATTTATAGTAAATTTTTATTTTAAAAATGTGAAATTTTATAATTCTAATTATGGCAAAGAAATTAATGAAAATTTTAACTCTATTATAGGCGATATAGAAAAAGATGAAAATTTCGGAAAAGCTATTATTCTAATAACAGATTTAAATTTAAATTTAAATCAATGCGAAGAATTTGAAAAAATTTGCAAAGAGAAAAATACTAAAATTTTTCTTCTTGATCATCATCAAAGTGGCGAAGAATGTGCTCAAAAATATTCTTGGTATTTACTTGATTCTAAAAGATGTGCAACTAAAATCGTTTATGATTTTTTCTCTAAAATCTGTACTCCTGTTTTAGAACTTTCAAAATTTGTTGATGTGGTTAATGCTGTTGATATTTGGCTAAGCGAGGATGAAAATTTTGAACTTGGAAAGGTTTTTTTAGGCTTGATTGCCAATGCAAAAGAAATAAATCGTGTAATGTTTAAAGAATCTCAAATTGATTATATGTTTTTCTTGCTTGATAAGGCTTGGAAATTTATAGGAAAAGAAAATGCAAATATTTTACTCGATAATGCTACTCATTTTATAAAAAAGGATTATTTTGCCAGAAAAAATGATGATACTCTTTCTAATTTAATTTCTTATTTTGTAGTTGAAAAACTAAGTGAGCTAAAAGAAAATTTCAGCATAGAATATGAAGGCCATAAAGGCATCTTAACTTCAAATATAGGCAATACTTCTGTTATTGGAAATGATTTTTTAGTAAAAAATCCTGATTATGACTTTTTTATTGATGTTAGTTCTAGAAAAACCTTAAGTTTTCGCGCAAATGGAAAAATAGATGTAAGTTTAATGGCTAAAAATTTAGTAGGTGGTGGCGGACATAAAAATGCTAGTGGTGGACTTTTTGCGACATTTAAAGATGGGGCAAATTATAATTATATTAAGGCTCAAATTATTGATTTAATTAAAAGCAAAGAACTTAAAAAGGAAAACAATGAATCAAAACAATAATAAAACCTTAAAAAATGAATTAGAAGATTTACAATATGAGCTTAGTATAGTTTTAGAAGCTATGCTTTTATACGCTGGAGTTAAAAGAGAAAAATTAGAAAATGCAATAGAAGCTTATATTGATAATATAGATAATGTACTCGAAAATTCCAACAAAGAAGGGGTTGATGAAATTTTAGAAGTGGTGGAATTTCTAAAAAATAAATACAAAGATTTTTTTCAATGAAAAAGTGTATTTTAATTTTTTTTAGTTTATATTCTTTAAGTTTTGCTAATATTTATGAAAAATTAAATGATTTTGCTTATGAAAAAAAACCGAATAAAGATTTTAAGATTCAAGAAGTTAAATTAGTGCAATTTTCACAAGAAAATAAAGATTGCCTTGAAC
>JFBN01306829.1_pt1 | contig 30535 bp, 35 predicted proteins | sample 768741 | NCBI WGS metagenome assembly JFBN01 (sample SAMN01983846, study PRJNA193217) | chicken gut metagenome | biome: terrestrial biome; isolation source: ceca of Broiler chicken | host: Gallus gallus | place: United Kingdom: England | collected 2010-09-07
AAAAATTTAATTTAAAAAGATTAAAAAATAAAAATTTATATTTTTGTTTTAGATAAAATTGATTATAATTTTGAGCAATTATTGAAAATCTAGATTTAAAAAAAGGAAAAAAATGACTCAAGAAGAGCTTGATGCTTTGATGAATGGTGATGTTGATCTTGATTCAGAGACAGAAGCAGATGTAAAAACCGAAGAATCGAATACCGAAGAAGATGCTTTGATGTTAGAAGATGTCAAAATAGCTGATTACAAACCTAATCCTAGCGTGGTATGGCCACCACCCCCACCAAATCAGGAGCATAAAGTTGTACATCAGTTAGATGATGTTACAAAAGATAGCGAGCTTAAAGCAACGGAAATGATGGATAAGCTTGAAAGTATTAATAATTTTTTTGCGGATTCTGAAAGTTTACTCAAAGAAATAAATAAAGCAATAGAAAAAAATATTGATATTTTTTCTAAACTTAATGAAAAATTTCCTAATGTGGAAAGTTTCAGTGAAGCTTTAGAATTAAACAATCAAGCTAAAAAAAGTTCTAAGGAGATTGTCGGAAATCTTCAAAGCGGACAAGATGAAGTGATGATGGCAATGGATGCAATGCAGTATCAAGATATACATCGTCAAAAAATCGAACGTGTTATTAATGTAATGCGTGCTTTAAGCCGTTATATGAGTTCCTTATTTGAAGGTAAAATTGATGATAAAAAACGTGTAAGTTCTGCAGTGCATATTGAAGGTGATAGTACTGCTGATGTTGTAAGTAATGATGATATAGAAGCTTTAATTGCAAGTTTAGGGCAAAAATGATCATTCCTGAAATAGTAGCTCCTGCAGGAAATTTCACAAAATTAAAAATTGCTTTAGCTTATGGCGCAGATGCGGTTTATGCGGGTGTGAATAATTTTTCTTTAAGATCACGCACCGCAAGAGAATTTAATTATGAAAGTTTTGAAGAAGCTATTAAATATACCCATAAGTGTGGTAAGAAAATTTATGTTACTTTAAATGGTTTTCATTTAAGCTCCCAAATTGGAGGTTTAAAAAGACATATTTTAAAATTGCGTGAGATGAAACCTGATGCTTTTATTGTAGCTTCTGTTGGAGCTATGCGTCTTGTTAAAGAACTTGCACCTGAAATTTCTTTACATGTTTCTACTCAGGCAAATATTTTAAATTATTTAGATGCTCAAGTTTATAAGGATATGGGTGCTAAAAGGGTTGTAATTGCCAGAGAATTAGGGCTTAAAGACGCTAAAGCTTTAAAGGAAAATTGCGATATTGAACTTGAAGCTTTTGTGCATGGTTCTATGTGTTTTGCTTATTCAGGGCGTTGTTTAATAAGCTCTGTGCAAAGTGGAAGAATGAGCAATCGTGGATCTTGTGCAAATGACTGTAGATTTAATTATGAGCTTTATGCTAAAAATCCAGAAAATGGCACTTTATTTCGCTTAGAAGAAGATGAAAATGGTACTCATATTTTTAATTCTAAAGATTTAAATCTTTGTTCTTATATAGAAAAAATCATGCAAGAAAATTGTATCAGTGCTTTTAAAATAGAAGGGCGTACTAAAAGCGAATATTATGTTGCGCTTACAACAAGGACTTATAAAATGGCCATACAAGATGCTTTAGAGGGTAAATTTGAGTCAAGTAAGTATGAAAAAGAGATTGCTACACTTAAAAATCGTGGTTTTACAGATGGCTATCTTGTTTCGCGTCCTTTAGAAAAAACCGACACGCAAAATCATAATACAAGCATAGAAGAAGGTTCTCATCAAGTGCATGCTATAAGCGAAGATGGAAGCTTTTTTAAATGCAAAGGGAAAATCGTTTTAAACACGTCTTATGAAATTTTAGCCCCTTTAGGCGATGTGATTCAAACTTGCGATAATGAACTAGGTAAAATTTATCAAAAAGAGGATAAATATTTTATAGAGTTTAAAAAACTCATTGCTAAAAACAATAAAGAATTTAGCGAAATTCATAGCGGTAATGAACATGAAATCCAATTACCAAATAAAATCAGTGCATTAAGTTTTTTAAGAAAGGAAATATAGATGAATTTTGTTTCTATTTTAATGGGAAGCAAGAGTGATTATGAGACTATGAAAGAGGCTGCTAAAACTTTAGAAAGTTTTGGGGTAAAGTATGAACTTATTATCTCATCAGCTCATCGTAGTCCAAAAAGAACCAAAGAGTATATTGCAAATGCTGAAGAAAAAGGTGCGAAAGTTTTTATAGTAGCAGCTGGAATGGCAGCGCATTTAGCTGGAGCTGTTGCAGCTTATACAACAAAACCTGTTTTGGGAGTGCCTATGCCAGGAAGTAATCTTGCAAGTATGGATTCTTTGTTTTCTACGGTGCAAATGCCTAGTGGAATTCCTGTAGGAACTTTAGCTATTGGTAAGGCTGGAGCGATCAATGCTGCTTATTTGGCTATGCAAATTTTAGCTATTTATGATGTTGATTTAACACAAAAGCTTAAAGAAGATCGTCTTGAAAAAGAAAAAAAACTTGCATCTGATTCAAAAGAAGTGGAAGTTTTATTATAAGGGATAAAAATGCAAACCTATCTTGAACTTGAAGAATTTTGTAAACTTGTGCATTTAAATGAAGATGTGGTTAAGGGTATGATGGCTAATGGGGCTTTAAATTTTAAAGAAGAAGAGGGTAAAATTTACATCGAAGCTCATCAAGGTACTTTTAGTGTAGTGCCTAGTTCTACAAAATCTCAAACTGCAATGGTAAATTCAATGACTTTAGCAGGAGAAAGTTTTGTTGAAAAAACAATAGGAACTATTTTAAATTTACATGAAAAAGTTTTAGATGCTAAAGATGAAACACTTGAAGCATTAAAAAATGAGAATAAATTTTTAAAAGATGCCCTTTATTCTATGCAAGAACTCTACGATGAAGATAGAAAAACTATAGAAACCTTAAACAATGAGCTAAAACATGCGCGTGAAGAGATAGAATTTCTCAAGCGTAAATATAAATTAATGTGGAGTAAAACTGCAGAAATTTTTGGAGCTAAGACAGAGCCTGATTTGGAAATGAATAAAAATTTAGAAAAACCTATTGAAAATATGGAACAATAAAGAGAGATACAATGACTTTTTCACAAATGATACTTAATTTACAAAATTATTGGCAAGAGCAAGGTTGTGCGATTATGCAACCTTATGATATGCCAGCAGGTGCAGGAACCTTTCATCCAGCAACTTTTTTAAGAAGTTTAGGAAAAAAACCTTGGGCAGCTGCTTATGTGGCTCCAAGCAGAAGGCCTACTGATGGACGTTATGGTGAAAATCCCAATCGCTTAGGTGCTTATTATCAATTTCAAGTTTTAATTAAACCTAGTCCTGATAATATCCAAGAATTGTATCTTAAAAGTCTTGAAAATTTAGGTTTTGATTTAAAAAGTCATGATATTCGTTTTGTTGAAGATAATTGGGAGAGTCCAAGTTTGGGTGCTTGGGGTTTAGGCTGGGAAGTATGGCTTGATGGCATGGAAGTCACTCAATTTACTTATTTTCAGCAAGTTGGTGGTATAGCAGTAGATTTAGTAAGTGCTGAAATTACCTATGGTCTTGAAAGAATAGCCATGTATCTTCAAAATGTTGATAATGTTTATGATATAGTTTGGAGTGAATTTAATGGAGAAAAAATTAAATACGCAGATGTGCATAAGCAAAGTGAATATGAATTTAGTAAATACAATTTTGAAGTAAGTGATATTAAAATCTTAAATGAGCAGTTTGAAAACTCTTACAAAGAATGTAAAAATATTTTAGAACAAGGATTAGCTTTACCTGCTTATGATTATTGTATGCTTGCTGCACATACTTTTAATCTTTTGGATACAAGAGGAGCAATTTCTGTAGCACAAAGACAAGATTATATGTTAAAAATTCGTGAACTTTCAAAAAATTGTGCTGAAATTTATAAGAAAAATTTAAATGAAGCTGAGTGAAATTTATAATTTTTTAGATCAATTAAGTCCCTTTAATATCCAAGAATCATGGGATAATAGTGGAATTTTGCTTGGAGATAGGGATAGTGAAATTTCAACTGTTTATTTAAGCTTAGATATTGATGAAAATATTATTAAAGAAGCGAGTGAAAATTCTTTAATTATCACACATCACCCTTTGATATTTAAAGGTTTAAAAGATTTATATGACAAGACTTATCCTAGGGCTTTTATTAAAGAAATGATTTGTAAAAATATTTCTTTAATCAGCATGCATACAAATTACGATTTAAGTCATTTAAATACTTATTTTACGGAAGAAATTTTAGGTTTTAAAATTTTTTTTAAAGACGAATTTTTAATTTATGTAGAAAATTCTATGTCTTTTGAAACTTTGTGTGACTGGGTGAAAAAAAAGTTAAATTTACAAATTTTACGTGTAAGCGATTGTGGTAAAAAAGACATTAAGCGTATTGCTATATGTACTGGAAGTGGCGGGGATTTAATTTCTAAAGTAGATGCAGATTGTTTTTTAAGTGGAGATTTTAAATATCATCAAGCTTTAGAGGCGCTTAGCAATCAAATCAGTCTTATTGATTTAGGTCATTTTGAAAGTGAGAGATATTTTTCTCAATGTTTAGCAAAAGACTTGAAAAATTTGTCACTACAAGTTATAATAACAGTTTCAAAAAATCCATTTCAATATTTTTAAGGAAAATAAATGAATAAATATCTCGAACAATTAGTGCTTTTATCAAAAATAGATCAAGAAATTGATAGTTATGAACCAAAAATAGACAGTATTAATAGGACTTTAAAAGATGCTGAGTTAAAAATAGGAAAAATCAACACAGATTTAGAAAAAATCGATGAAGAAATCAAAGATATAGAAAATCAAAAAGTGCAAAATAATGCTCATATTTCTGAGTTTTCAGCAAAAATTAAAGAGCTTTCTAAAAAAAGTGGCGCAGTAAAAACAGAAAAAGAAGCTAATGCTTTAAAAATTGAAGAAGATATTGCAAAAGAGCAATTAGACGCTGCAAATGATGAGATTGTAAGACTGGATAAAATTTTAGAGAATAAAGAAACTTATAAAAAAGAACTCGAAGAAGAAAAAAACAAACAAGAGCAAAATATTAATGAGATTAGAGTAAGTATTAAATCTGAAATGGAAGTTCTTGAAAAAGATAGAATGAGTGTTTATGATAAAAAAACCAAACTTGTAGGCGAGATGAATCAAAAAGTTCTAAGTTTTTATGAGAAAATTCGCAAATGGGCGAAAAATACTGCTGTAGTACCCGTTAAGAAACAAGCATGCTATGGATGTTTTATGAAAATTTACGATAAGACCTATCTATCTGTTGTAAAAGGCGAAGAGATTGTAACTTGTCCTCACTGTGGAAGAATTCTTTATAAAGAGCAAGAAGAACAAAATTGATCTTTTTTTATTATTTTTTAACTTGGACGGCATTTTTATTTTGTGCTGTCTTTATTCTTTTGCTTTCTTTTTTAAAATCCAAATACAAAACTAGTTTAAAATCCCGATTTTTTCTTTATAAAAATTTACATCAAGAAAAAGCTGATGTACATTTTCATGCTTGTTCTTACGGGGAGGTAAGAAGTATTAAAACTTTGGTTTTGAAATTTGATTCAAGAATAACTACTATTACTCAAACAGGTTTTGAATGTGCAAAAGAATTTTGTAAAAAGGTAAATTATCTTGCTTTTGAAAATTTTTTGCCTTTTTGGCTTAAGCCTTGTAAGGTTTTGGTAATTTTTGAAGCAGAATATTGGCTTATGCTTGTTTTTATGGCACGTATTTATAAGGCTAAGATTATTTTGCTTAATGCGAGAATATCTGATAAGTCTTATCATTCTTATCAAAGATTTTCTTTTTTTTATAAAAAAATTTTTTCTTATATTGATGAAGTTTTTGCTCAAAGTGATTTAGATAAAGCAAGACTTGAAAGTTTGGGAGCTAAAAATGTTAAAATTTTTAAAAATATTAAGGCAAATTTAGAAATTAAAAATAATAAAATTTATACCAAACCTAAGGAAAAACTTATCATTTTTGCCAGTACTCATAAGGATGAAGAAGAGCTTTTGCTTGATCATTTTAAACTAGAAGAAAATGAAAAACTCATTATCGCCCCACGACACCCTGAACGTTTTAAAGAAGTTGAAAATTTGCTTTTAAACAAAGGTTTAGAATTTGAAAAATTTAGTTCTTTAAAAGATGAAAATAAGAAATTTTCTAAAAAAATTTTGCTTTTAGATGCTTTAGGGGAGCTTGTAAATTTTTATGCAATTTCTGATGTTGTTGTGCTTGGAGGTTCTTTCATAGAAGGCATAGGAGGACACAATCCTATAGAAGTGGCATATTTTGATAATGTATTAATCAGCGGGAAATTTATTCACAATCAAAAGGTTTTGTTTGAAGAAGTGGAAAATGTATATTTTTGTGAAAAATTAAAAGATTTAAATGATAAAATTCATTATTTAAATTTAAAAGCTAAAATTTCCAAAAAAGAAAATTTAGATCTTATCATACAAACTATACAAAAGGGAATTGATGCAAGAAAAAGCTTATAAACTCTTAGCTTTGCAAGAAAAAATTTCAAATCGTGAAGCTAAAGATTTGATTGATAAGGGTTGTGTTTTTTCACATGGAAAAAAAGTTGTGGTTGCTAGAGCTTTGATGAGCGATAAGGCAAGATTTAATGTGATAAAAGCTAAAAATCCTCAAATTATTTTTGAAGATGATAAGATTATTGCTATTAATAAACCTTATGCTTATGTGAGTGAAGATTTAGAGAAAAAATTTAATGCCAAGCTTTTAAATCGTTTAGACAAAGAAACAAGTGGTGTGATTTTGCTTTGTAAAGATGAAGATTTTAGAAAGCTTTGTATAGAAGAATTTAAAAAACACAGGGTTTATAAAAGTTATATTGCGGTTTTAGATGGGGTTTTGGCTGAAGAGGTTGAAGTGAATGAACCTATTTTTACTATAAAAGTAAAAGGCGGGGCGTTAAGTAAAGTTTCAAAAGATGGTTTAAGTGCCTTAAGTATCATTACTCCTATCATGATACAGTCAAAAAAAACCTTAGCAAAAATAGTTATTCAAACAGGTAGAACTCATCAAATCAGAGTGCATGCTAAATTTATAAAACATGGCGTTGTAGGTGATGAAAAATATGCTAAAATTTCAAGTGATAGAATGTATTTGCATAGCTATGAAATTAAAATTTTTAATTATCATTTTAGGGCTAATTTAGATAGTGGTTTTGCAAAATTTGGCTTTGATATAAAAAATTTAGATTTTTAAAGCCATTTAAGAAAAAATTTTGTATAATGCAAGGTTTAATTTAAAAATTTTATAGAAAGGTGATAAAGTGTTTGAGTTAGTCAGCGAATCTTTTAAATCAGCGATTAATAAATTACGTTTTATTGATGATGAAAAAGCACTTAAGAACGCTTTAGAAACCTTAAAAAAAGCTCTTTTAAAAGCAGATGTTCATCATAAGGTAACTAAAGAGCTTTTGACTTTAATAGAAGAAGATGTAAAACAAAATGGCATAGGTCAAAAACAATTTTTAAATGCCATTAAAATAAATTTAGAAAATATTTTAAGTGTCAATGGTAAGAATCAAGGTTTTGTTTTTACTTCTAAACCCCCAACAGTAGTTCTAATGGCAGGTTTGCAAGGAGGCGGTAAGACTACAAGCACTATCAAACTCGCAAATTATTTAAAATTACGCAATAAAAAAGTTTTAGTTGCAGCTTGTGATTTGCAGCGTTTAGCAGCAGTGGAGCAACTAAGACAACTTTGTGAAGCTAATGAAATTGAACTTTTCTTTATAGAAAATGAAAAAGATCCTATTAGGGTTGCTAAAGAGGCTTTAAAAAAGGCTGAAAGTTCCATGGTGGATGTTTTGCTTGTGGATACTGCTGGACGTTTGGCTATAGATGAGGCTTTGATGAATGAATTAAAAGCAGTTAAGGATGTTTTAAATCCTGATGAGATTTTCTATGTTGCTGATGCAATGAGTGGTCAAGATGGGGTTAAGACTGCGGCTAGTTTTAATGAAGCTTTGAATATCAGCGGGGTAATTTTATCAAAATTTGATGCAGATACTAAAGGTGGAGTAGCCTTGGGTATAGCAAAACAAATCGGTATTCCTTTAAGATTTATTGGTGTAGGTGAAAAAGTAGCAGATTTAGAAGTTTTTATACCAGATCGTATAGTAAGTCGCATTATGGGCGAGGGTGATTTGGCTACTTTAGCTGAAAAAACTGCTGCAGTGATTGATGAAAAAGAAGCTAAAAAACTCAATCAAAAAATCAAAAAAGGGGAATTTAATTTTAATGATTTTCTTAACCAAATGGAAAGTATTAAAAAATTAGGAAGTATGAAGTCTTTAATCGGTATGATACCAGGACTTGGTGGAATGGCAAATGCGGTAAAAGATATAGATTTGGATAATTCTAAAGAAATTATACACATTAAAGCAATGATTTCTTCAATGACTCCAAAAGAAAGAGAAAATCCTGATTTATTAAATAATGCTAGAAAGCGTCGTATAGCAGAGGGAGCAGGTCTTTCTCAGGTAGAAGTCAATCGTTTTTTAAAACAATTTAGCAATGCAGCAAAACTTGCAAAAAGATTTTCAGGTAAAAAAGGAATGGAGAGTTTGACACAAATGATGAGTCAAGCTAGAAGACAATTTTAAATTTTATTTATAAATACTTTTTATAGTATCTATAAATAAAATTTTTAATTTTTTAAGGAGTATAAATGACAGTTATTAGACTTACAAGAATGGGTAGAACTAAAAGACCATTTTATCGTATTGTAGTTACGGACAGTAGAAAACGTCGTGATGGTGGTTGGATAGAAAGTATTGGGTATTATAATCCTATGGTAGAACCTGAAGTAATTAAAGTTGATGCAAAGCGTTTAGCTTATTGGAAAAGCGTTGGTGCAAAACTTAGCGATAAAGTTGCTTCTATCACTAGCAAATAATCATGGTAGAGAATTTTCTTAGAGAATACGCAAAATTAATTGCAGATTATCCTGAACAGATTGATACTCAAAAAATTGAATTAAGTGAAAATTTTTTTGAGATTGTTCTTTTTGCACATAAGGTTGATACAGGTAAGCTTATAGGTAAAAATGGAAAAATGATCAATGCTATAAAAACTGTAATCTCTGCTTATAAGAGCAAGGATGCAAGTTCTTATAGAGTAACGGTAAAAGCACTTGAGTGAAAAAGATTTTGTTCAAGTTGCAAAACTTGGTAAAACTGTGGGTCTTAAGGGTTATGTAAAATTGCATAACCTGAGCGACTTTTCTTCTCAATTTAAAAAAGATGCTACTTTTTTTATAAAAAACACTAAAGAAATGTTAAAGATTAAGCATTATAATACAAGCAATTCTACTGTTTTATTTGAAAATTATGAAGATATAGAAAAGGCTAAAGAATTAACTAATCTTATTCTTTTTCAGAGTATCGAGAAAAGTAGACAAACTTGTAAATTAAAAAAAGATGAGTTTTTTTATTTTGATATTTTAGAGTGTGAAGTTTTTGAAGAAGATAAGAGATTAGGTAAAGTGGTTGATATCTTGGAAACTGGAGCTTCTTATTTATTTGAAATTCAAAGTGATGAAAAATGGGTTGAAAAAAAATATCCTAAAATATTTTTTATTCCATATTTAGATAAATTTGTTAAAAATATAGATATAGAAAAACGACAGATTTTTTGCACGCAAGATGCTTTTTTAATTTTAGAAAATTCATGAAATTTAGCTTCGTTTCTTTGTTCCCTAATCTTATGGAATTTTACTTTCAAGATTCTATACTTGCAAGAGCAAAAGAAAAAAAACTTTTCAAACTTAATTTTTATAATCCAAGAGATTTTTCTAAAAATTCCTATCATAAAGTCGATGATTATAAAATAGGTGGTGGAGCTGGACTTTTGATGCAAGCTGAACCTATGTATGAGGTGCTAAGAAGTATTCAAGAAAAAAAAGAAAATCCCTATTTTATTTTTTTAAATCCAAGTGGTAAAACCTTTAATCAAAAAGACGCCAAACGCTTAAGTAAAAAAGAACATATAGTTTTTGTATGTGGGCGCTATGAAGGTATAGATGAAAGAGTGCTTGAAATTTTTGCGAATGAAATTTTTAGTATAGGGGATTTTATTTTAACAGGAGGAGAATTACCTGCGCTTGTAATGTGTGATGCGATTTTAAGAAATGTTAACGGGGTTTTAGGAAATATGGAAAGTTTGAAAGAAGAAAGCTTTGAAAATAATTTACTCGAAGCGCCTGCTTTTTCAAAACCTTTTATTTTTGAGAAAAAAAATAAAAAATTTTATACTCCTTCAGAGTTTTTAAAGGGTAATCACGCTAGAATTGCAAGTTTAAGAACTACTTTGGCGTCTTGCAAAACGAAATTTTTTCGTCCAGATTTATTTTTAGAGCATGAACGCAAAAAATAAGGGATTTTTTATGAAAAATAAATATATAGAACAATTTGAAGCAAAACAAATTGAAGGTAAAAATGTTCCAGATTTTCGTGCTGGTGATACTTTAAAGCTTGCAATTCGCATTAAAGAAGGGGATAAAACAAGAATCCAAAATTTTGAGGGTATTTGTATTGCTAGAAGAGGTAATGGCGTAAGTGAAACTTTTATCGTGCGTAAAATTGGCGCTAATAATGTTGGCGTTGAGAGAATTTTCCCTATTTATAGTGAAAGTTTAGAAAGTATTACTGTTTTGCGTCGTGGTCGTGTACGCCGTGCAAGATTATTCTACTTAAGAGATAGACGTGGTAAAGCAGCGCGTATTAAAGAGCTTAAAAAATAATTTATAATTATTTTCTATTATAAGTCTAACAATTAAATAATTATAATTAATTTATAATTATTATTTATTTGATTTTAATTATTAATAATACTCTTGTATAATATTTCTTGTAAATATTATACAAGGAGAGAAAATGTTTTCTATTAAAAAAACTTTATTAATACTAGCAAGCGTGCCAATGTTTTTGAGTGCTACTGAATATCAATTAAGTACTCATGTCTTGGATATTACTTCTGGACAACCTGCTCCTAAAGTAAAAGTTGAGCTTTATAAGTTGGAAGCAAATCAACAGTGGAAAAAAGTAAGTGAAGAATTTACCGAAGAAAATGGTAGAATAGGAGATTTATTACCATATGAAAAAGCTGAAAATAGGGCTTTTGGAATTTATAAGCTTAAATTTTTTACAAAAGACTATTACACATCACACAAAATAAATACTTTTTATCCTTTTGTAGAGGTAAGTTTTGAGCTTTCTAAAGATCAGAAACATTATCATGTTCCAATAACCCTTTCTCCTTTTGGTTATTCAACTTATAGAGGAAGCTGATAAATAAAATGAAAGAAAAAACCATGTGGGCTAAGAATTCTTGGAAAAACTATCCTATAAAACAGCAACCTATCTATCCAGATCAAGAGGAAATGAATAGAGTTTTAGCAAGACTTGAGAAACTTCCTCCTTTGGTTTTTGCTGGAGAAGTGAGAAATCTTCAAAAGTCTTTAGCAAGAGTTTGTAAAAAAGAAGCTTTTTTACTTCAAGGTGGAGATTGCGCTGAAAGTTTTGAAAATTTTGGCGCTGTAAATATCCGTGATATGTTTAAAATTTTACTTCAAATGGCTATAGTACTTACATTTGCTGGTGGATGTCCTGTTATAAAAATTGGTCGTATTGCAGGGCAGTTTGCCAAGCCAAGAAGTAGTGATTTTGAAGAGTTAGATGGTATAAGTCTTCCTAGTTATCGTGGTGATATTATTAATGGTTTTGAATTTAGCGAACAAGCACGCATTCCTGATCCACATAGAATGCTTGAAGCTTATTATCAAAGCGCAACAACGCTAAATTTGTTGCGTGGATTTGCTAAGGGTGGTTTAGCAGATTTACATGAAGTACATCGTTGGAATTTGGGCTTTTTAAAAAAGAGTGAACTTCATAAGCAATATACTGATATCAGTGAAAAAATTTCACAAGCTTTAGCTTTTATGGAAGCTTGTGGAATTAATACAAGTAATACTCCAAGTCTAAGAGAAGTTAGTGTTTATACTTCACATGAAGCTTTACTTTTGCCTTATGAAGAAGCTTTAACTAGAGTGGATAGTTTAAGTGGAGAAATTTACGATTGTTCAGCTCACATGCTTTGGATAGGTGAAAGAACAAGGGCGCTTGATGAAGCTCATGTGCATTTTTTAAGTGGAGTAAAAAATCCTTTAGGGGTTAAAATAGGACCTAGTGCAAGTGCTGATGATATCATAGCTTTAGCAAATGTTTTAAATCCAAATAATGAAGAAGGAAGATTAAATATTATTATCCGCATGGGTGCAGATAAAATTATCAATAATTTGCCAAAAATTTTCTCTAAACTTAAAAGTGAAGGTTTAAATTTAGTATATAGCATAGACCCTATGCATGGAAATACGGTAAAAGCAGGCAATTTTAAAACACGTGAGTTTGATAAAATTATGCAAGAAGTGAGATCTTTTTTTGAGATTGCAATAAGCGAAGGGGTTTATCCAGGTGGAGTGCATCTTGAAATGACTGGGAAAGATGTAACAGAATGCACAGGTGGTGCAAGCAATGTTACTGCTCAAAGCTTGGAAGATCGTTATGAGACTCAATGCGATCCAAGACTTAATGCGGATCAAGCATTAGAACTTGCTTTTTTAATCGCAGATTTGGTAAAAAAGGCTAGAAAATGAAACTTTATGGTATTAAAAATTGCAATTCTGTAAAGAAAGCTATGGATGCTTTAACACAAAAAGGTATTGTGTTTGATTTTATGGATATTAAAAAGATTAATCAAGATATTTTATACACATGGTTAAAACAAAAATCTTTTGAAGAACTTATCAATACTGCTGGATTAACTTCTAAAAAACTTGGCTTAAACAAAGAAAAAGTTAAAAATTTAAATGAAAAAGAACTTGAAAAAATTGTATTAGAAAATCCAAGTTGTATTAAGCGTCCTATTATCGAGTATGGGCAAAACATATATATTGGTAAGGAATATGAGAAAATGTTATGATAGAGTGTTTGATTACACTCTATTTTTTATTAATTGATTAATTTCATTTTGATATGGAAATCTTTCACTTTCGCAATTAATAAGTTGTGTTTTAGAGAAGATAACTTTTCCGTCTACTTCAACGATAAAATCACCTCTGCCGCCAATTTCAAATTCTACTTCAACATCTTTGAAATCGCTTTGTAGTTCTTCTGCAACCCTTGCAGCTTGTGGGCGATAATTTCAAAGATTGCAATAAGCAATTTTTACTTTCATCATTTCATCCTTTGAAAAGTTCTTTTTATTAAGATTAAAATCTTAGATTTTATTATAGTTTATTTTGGCTGAATTTTTGCCTTTTTGTCAAATTTAAGTTGAAATTTAGGGCTAATTTCTTTCAAATTCAGCGAGAAAAATTTATAATTTTTATCAAAATTAAAATAAGCCTTAAAAAATTAAAGGAAGAAAATGAGTCAATTTACACACTTGCATTTACATACAGAATATTCTTTGCTTGATGGAGCCAATAAACTTAAAGAATTAGCTTTGACTTTAAAAGAGCAGGGTGCTACAAGTGTTGCTATGACAGATCATGGAAATATGTTTGGGGCAATTGATTTTTATCAAACAATGAAAGCACAAGGTTTAAAACCTATCATTGGTATGGAAGCGTATTTGCATAATCATGATGAATTAGATGATAAAAGTTCTCGTCAGCGTTTTCACCTTTGTTTGTATGCAAAAAATGAGATCGGATATCAAAATTTAATGTATTTAAGTTCTCAAAGTTATATTAAAGGTTTGTATTATTATCCGCGTATCAATAAAAAGCTTTTGGAAGATTATAGCGAAGGTCTTATTTGCTCTTCTGCTTGCTTGCAAGGTGAAGTAAATTGGCACTTAAATACTTATAGTGAAAGAAATGTGCGTTTTGGTGCAAAAGGCTATGAAGCAGCAAAAGAAGCGGCATTATGGTATAAAAAAGTTTTTAAAGATGATTTTTATTTTGAAATCATGCGTCATGGTATAGGCGACCAAAGAATGATAGATGATGATATTATCAGACTTTCTAAAGAATTAAATATAAAAATTATTGCTACAAATGATACGCATTATACCTTTAAAGAAAGAGCGGCTGCCCATGAGGTTTTTATGTGTATAGCTATGGGAAAAAAACTTAATGATCCTGATAGAATGCGTCATAGTGTGCATGAATTTTATGTTAAAAGTCCTGAGCAAATGAGTGAGCTTTTTGCAGATATTCCAGAAGCTATAGAAAATACACAAGAAATCGCACAAAAATGTAATTTAGAGCTTAATCTTGGCAATCCCACTCCACCGAATTTTAAATTTACAAGAGAATATGCTAAAGATCATAATATTACCTTACCTGAAGAAACAAAAGAATTTAGCTTTGATAATGATGATATAGTTTTTGAAGAACTTTGCAAAAAGGGACTTGAAGAGAGATTAAAATTTATCGATGAAAGCAAGCATGAAGAATACAAACAAAGACTTGAAGTAGAAATTAATATTATTAAAAATATGAAATTTTCAGGTTATATGCTTATTGTTCATGATTTTATTAAAGTGGCTAAAGATAAAGGTATTCCAGTAGGTCCTGGAAGAGGATCGGCTGCAGGAAGTTTGGTTTCTTATTGTTTAAGGATTACGGATTTAGATCCTATTCCTTATAGTCTACTTTTTGAGCGTTTTTTAAATCCTGAGCGTGTGAGCATGCCTGATATTGATGTGGATTTTTGTCAAGACAGACGTGCTGAAGTGATTGATTATGTGATTGATAAATATGGAGCAGATAAGGTTGCACAGGTGATTACCTTTGGTAAACTTTTGGCTAAAGGGGTGATTCGTGATGTGGCTAGAGTTTGTGATATGAGTATTCAAGATGCTGATGAACTTGCTAAACTTGTGCCTGAAGAGCTTAAAATCACTCTTGATACTGCTTATGAAAAAGAACCTAAAATCAAAGAATTTATCGATCGTCATCCTAAAGGTCCTGAAGTTTGGGAGTATGCAAGAGCTTTGGAAGGATTAAATCGCAATGCTGGTATGCACGCAGCGGGTGTTGTAATTTCTAATGAAAGTTTATGGAAGAAAACTCCGCTTTTTAGACAAAGTAAAAATGATGAAAGACATTTAGTAACGCAGTATTCTAAAGATCATTTAGAAGATGTGGATTTGATAAAATTTGACTTTTTAGGTCTTAAAACTTTAACAGTAATCAATAATGCAATCAAGCTTATTAAAAAGCGTTACAATAAAGACATTATTTGGGAAACTATAGATGTAAATGATAGCAAGGTTTATAAAACCATACAAAGTGGAAATACTTTAGGGATTTTTCAAATCGAATCAGGCGGTATGCAAAGCTTAAATGCACGCTTAAAACCAGAGCGTTTTGAAGATATCATTGCGGTTCTTGCGCTTTATCGTCCAGGCCCTATGGAATCAGGAATGCTTGATGATTTTATCGATAGAAAGCACGGTTTAAAAAGCATAGAATATCCTTTTGACAGTTTAGAAAAGGTTTTAGAACCTACTTATGGGGTTATTGTTTATCAAGAACAGGTTATGCAAATTGTTCAAATTATAGGTGGCTTTTCTTTAGGAAGTGCTGATGTAGTGCGTCGTGCTATGGGTAAAAAAGATCCTGAGAAGATGAAGAAGCTTAAGACTGATTTTGCAGATGGGGCAGAAAAACAAGGATATGATAGAGTAAAAGCTGAAGATTTATGGGAGCTTATCGTAAAATTTGCAGGATATGGTTTTAATAAATCTCACTCTGCGGCTTATGCGTTGATTACTTTTCAAACAGCTTATTTAAAAACTTATTATCCTAGTGAATTTATGGCAGCGCTTTTAACAAGCGAAGAAAACAATGTGGATAAAATTGCTGTTTATATTGATGAGATGAAAAAAATGAATATTAAACTTTTACCTCCATCGATTAACAAAGCGATCCGTGAATTTAGTGCTTTAGAGCAAGATGGCAAGGATGCTATTATATACGGACTTGGGGCTATAAAAAGTGTGGGTATTCCTGCAGTTGAAAATTTACTTGAAGCAAGGCAAGATGGAGAATTTAAGGATATTAATGATTTCTTAGGTAAGATAGATCCCACCAAAATAAACCGTAGAACATTAGAAAGTCTTATTAAGGCAGGGGCTTTTGATGAGTTTGGTTTTACTAGAAAAGCTTTGTTTGATAATATGGAAAATCTTAGCGAAGCATCGCGTAAAATGGCTGAAGTAAGAAAAAATGCTGCAAGTTCTCTTTTTGGTGAAGAGGAATTAACTTCAGGTGTTCAAGTAAATTTTACTCCCAAAAATGAAGAATTTGAAGTGATGGAAAAATTAGGATATGAAAAAGAAATTTTAGGAATTTATGTTTCAGGCCATCCTTTAGATCGATTTTATGAACAAATTAATGCCATAGATTATGTTAAAAGTTTAGATTTTGAAAGTTTAAAAAACAATGGAGAAATTTTAAGTATAGGTAAAATTGAAGATTTCAAATCCATGATGAGTAAAAATAATAAGCGTTATGGTAGAATTGAAATTTTGGATTATTATTCTTCGTTTGATGCTACTGTATTTGAAAGCAATGTGGAAGAAATAGAAAACATCATCAAAGATGAAAATTTAAAAAATAATGCCTATGGTTTTGTATTGGGATTTAAAGCTGAGGGAGGGGAGAAGCCTAGCTTTTTTTTAAAAGCAATTAAAGATTTGCAAAGTCTTGAAGATGGCGAGATTAAAGCTATAAAAAAATTTGGAGCAAAAAAAGATTTTAAAAATAAAGAAGAAAATCATTTTACCGCAGAACCTAAGGAATTTGAAAAAAATATCATAGAGCTAGATTTGACAAGATTGAATAGAGAATTAATCTATGAAATTCATGAAATTGCTAGAAATGCACATAATCCTAATGAAAAAAATAATAAAAAACTTGTTTTAAAAGTTATTAGTGCGGGGTCTTGCTTGCTTTATCATACAGATTTTATTATCTCTGATAGTATAGTAGAGGAAATTTCTAATAAATATGCTTAAGTAAGATTGTTCTTACTTAAGATTTTTAAATAAAATGCTTCCGAGTCTTACCAAGTTGGATCCGCATTTTATAGCAATTTCAAAATCATTACTCATCCCCATAGAGCAAATCTTAGCCCCATGTTTTTGAAGAATTTCATAAATTTTAAATGTAGTTTCAAAGCTTTTTATAATACTTTCTTTATCTTGGCTGTGTGAGCCTATACTCATTACGCCACAAAGATTTAGATTAGAGCACTCTTCTTGTATTTGTAAATATTCTTCTACAGCTTGATTTGGATCTAGACCGCTTTTGCTATTTTCATTTGCACTATTGATTTCTAATAAAGTATTTAATTTATAATCAAGTCTTTTGTCCATAGCTTTAGCTATTTTAATACCATTGCAAGAGTGCCATAATATAGGTTTTTGTTTGATTAAGAGATTGATTTTGTTGCTTTGTAGCGTTCCTATAAAATGCCACTTTATGTCTAGTTTTTTTTCATCAAGATTTTCTTTTTTTTGTGCTAGAGCTTGGACTTGATTTTCTCCAAATTCTACTATACCTTGATCAAAAAGCTTTTCAATTATACTTGCATCGACATACTTGCTTGCGGCTACAAGACGAACGTTTTTGGTTTTTTCTAAAATTTGCTCTAAAGTCATTTTGATAAAGAAATAAGCCCTATTTAGGGCTTATATTATTGTAATAAATTAGCAATTTTGCTTTGAAGCTGCATGTTGGATTGCGCAGCAACAAAAGCAGCAGCATTTTCTTTTAGATAATTGGCATTAAAATCATTAACATTTTTTGCCATATCATTATTTAGTAAATTATTTTCAGCTGCTTTTGAGTTGATGCTATTTTGAACACTTGCATTAATATTTGATGTGATGGCATTGATACCTGAGCCTATTTCACTTCTTAAACTTCCAAGTTGATCCATAAAATTTGTAATACTATCTTGATTATCTATGCTTAATCCATCTGTTGCTAATGGATTTAAATTTGTAGTTTCAGTTCCGCTACCTACTACAAAATTCATAGTTTGAAAGACATTTTTTCCATTATAAGTTGCATTATTAAAAGAATCATTGATGGATTCTTGTATGCGTGTTGCTTCTGTTCTTAGCATTCCTTTTTGAGAATCATTAAGTGCAGCATTGTTCATTTTTATTGAAAGTTCATTAAGTCTATCTGCGCTTTGAGAGATATTGGTAAGGCTAGCATCTGCAATTTGTAAAACCCCTATAGCATCATAAGCATTTGCGACACCTTGATCTATAGTGCTTGATTGAGATCTTAAAGAATCAGCAATAGCTAAATTAGCACTATCAACTCCACTTATTGCGCGAACAGCTGCAATATTTTCTAAAGCTTTATCGCTAGCTTTTTGTGCATTATTTAAATAATAATTTTGTTGCATTATAGTTGCATCAGAGATCATCATGGCCTACTCCTTCTCTTTTGGATTTATTTAATATTTTATCATTTTTTTGCTATTTTAAAGCTTAAGAAATATAAAAAAACTTGCATTATCAAGATGATTTTAATCACTACTTCACTTGCATTATGGATGCTGATAAATTCTTGAGTTTTTGTAGTGTTTTCGCCTAATTTTTGGAGTTCAATTATGGTATTAGTAAAATAAAAAACAAATATTAAGCTTAAAATCAAAATAAGCAAACTCAGCATAAATTTTGAAAATTTTATTTTAAATTTCATTTCATCTTTTATAAGAGAATAAATTTCATATAAAAAATTAACCACTGAAACAAAAATCAGCAAATATCCCATTTTAATAAAAATTTGCGTCATCATTAAGCCACTTTGAAAATGGCTCAACACTCCTTCTCCTATAAGATTTTGAGGAAAAAAAATTGTTGGTGCAACAACTATTCCTAGTATGAGTTCAACCCCTATGATGGAGGCAAGTAAAAATAAATTAACAGCTTTCAAGAGTTTCTCCTTTTATTTTTTATCATAACGCATATTTGTAAATTTAGCTATAAAAGCACGATTATAACCTTGTTCATCTTTGAAAAAATCAACAATGAAATTATTTTGATATAAAATTTTTTCCAAAATTTCTTTTTGATCATAGCCAAATTCGCAAGCTAAAAATTTAACTTTTTTATCAAGGGAAAAATGTATGATTTCTTCTAGAATTTCATATCCTTTTTCTCCACCAAATAAAGCCTCTTTGGGTTCTTTTTGCACCCAAATATCTATAGGATATGAATTTTTAATATAAGGTGGATTTGAAAAAATAAAATCATAATTTTCTTTAATTTGCTTAAAATTACAAAGTTTAAAGTCAATCAAGTGATCAACTTTGTGTAATTTGGCATTCTCTAAAGCTAATTCTAAGGCTTTGGGATTGATATCACAGGCTGTGATTTTTAACCCAAGTTCTTTGGCTAAAACAATGCTTAAAATTCCGCTTCCAAATCCTATTTCTAAAATCCCATTAAAAGTATTTTTTTTGCATAAATTTAAAATTTGAAAAAGTAAAATTTCACTATCGTAGCGAGGGATTAGAACGCCTTTTTTTATCTTAAATTCTAAGCCCCAAAAATCCACTTTTTCAAATATATATTCAAAAGGTTCTCCAGATTTAAAACGCCTTATAAGCTCAAAATAAGGTTCATGATCTATTTTTATATCTTGGTTTAAAAATAACCAAGCTTTATCTTTTTTTAGATATTCGCAAAGTATAAATACTGCTTCATTTTCATAACCTTTTAAGTTAGATTTAGCTTCCATAAGAGCATTTTTTATAGTCAAGAAAGAGCCTTGATTCTATCACTAATACTTGGATGGCTGAGATAAAAAAATGTATATATTTTACTTGTTTTTATAAAAGCTTTATTTTCTCTTGCTAGGGCTATCAATGCATTTTTCATATCTTCTTTGCTTGTAACTTTAGCTCCGTGTTGATCAGCCGCAAATTCATTTTTTCTACTTAAGGCATTAAGCATAGGAGAGATTAAAAAGCTAAAAATATTCGCCAAGATAAACAAAAGAGCAAACACGCCACCATTTACTCCTTCTAGATGACTTTCTAAGTAAACAAATTCAGGTAAATTTGCAAAAACAAAAAAAAGTAAAAACATAGTTATAGCACCGTTAAATAAAGCTTTGATAATATCCTTATGAACAAAATGTCCAAGCTCGTGTCCTAAAACAGCTAAAAGTTCTCTTTCATTTAAGGCTTTTAATAATGTATCAAAAAGCACCACTCTTTTGCTTTTAAAAAGTCCACCAAAATAAGCATTTAAACGCTTATCTCTTTTGCTTGCATCAATAACATAAACCCCATTTGCACTAAACCCGCATTGTTTCATTAAAGAGCTGATTTTTTTCAATAAATTTTCATCGTCTAGTTTTTCCATTTTATTAAAAATAGGTGCTATCAAGGTAGGGTAGATGAGATTTATAATCACTATAATGCAAAAGGCAAAAATAAAGGCCGCAATCCACCAAAAAATTCCAAAAAAATCATAGCAAAAAAGCAAAGCATAAAGGATTAAAAATCCAAATATTAAAGTTAAAATAAGACTTTTTACAGTGTCTTTGATAAAAAGTTTTACAGTCATATTTGAAAAACCATGGGCTTTATCTTTGATAAAACTTTCATAAATACTTAAAGGTAGATTTAAAATACTTGTGATTATTAAAAAAGATAATAAAAATAAAGTATTTTCAAAACGAGTGTTGTTTAAGATAAGCAATTCTTTAAGATATAAAAATCCAAAACCTATCCATGCAATATTGATGATTAAATTATAAAAATTGGAAAATAGTTTAAATTTTTCATTTTCGATGGCAATATCTGCTGCATTTTGATAGTCTTTTTCGCTTAAAATTTGAGCTTGTTTGTCTTTTTCTCTTTCTAAGAAACGAATTTGAGCATAGGAAATCCAAGATAAAAGTGCTGTGTAAAGACATAAAATTGCAATTAAAGTCATTATTTTTCCTTGATTAGTTTTTTGCGAATTCTAGCTTAAAATAATGAAATAAAGTTAATAGTTTAAAATCTAAAATAATATTCTTTTCAACTAAGTTGGTGTATATTTATAAAAAAAGGATTAAAGAATGTTTTTTAAGAAAAAGATTTCACAAAAACAAAAAGAAAAGCCTAAAATTCCAATCAATGATGTGATTTTAGATGACAGACTTTGTAAGTTTAAAAATAAAGTGCAAAAGATAAGCAAAGATGAAGCTTCGGCAAGTCTGCTTGCTAGACAATTAAGCAGACTTATCAGAGCTAATAAATTTTAATTTTGACATTTTTTCTTAGGGCGAAAAACCTTAATAACTTCATCATTTGCTTCTATATAAGCACCTTCTATCAAATCGATACAGTAAGGTATAGCCGGAAAAACAGGCTCTAGGCATTCTTTTATAGCCTTAGGATTTCCTGGTAAATTAATGATAAAAGATTTATTGCGAATTCCTGCACTCTGTCTTGAAAGTATAGCTGTTGGGACATATTTTAAACTTTCTAAGCGCATAAGTTCTCCAAAACCTGGCATCATTTTATCACACACGGCTTCCGTGGCTTCTGGGGTTACATCACGAAGTGCTGGACCTGTACCTCCGCTTGTAACAATCAAATCGCATTTTTTTTCATCTGCTAGATAAAGTAATTTTTTAATGATCAAATCATAATCATCAGGAATTAATTCTTTATGATAAATAATATCATTTTTTATATATGAATTTAACACTCTTTCAATTTCAGCAGTGGCTTTATCTTCGTATATACCACTACTTGCTCTATCGCTTAGGGTTAAAATTCCTATGTTTATTGTATCCATTGTTTCTCCTTAATAAATTTTTATAACCATCCTTTTTTCTTGAAAACAACCAAAGGTAAAATGATAGAAATTACCATCACGCCAAGCACTATGGGATAAGCATAGTGAAGTTCAAGTTCGGGCATGAATTTAAAATTCATACCGTAAACAGTTCCTATTAAAGTAGGTGGCATCATGGCAACAGTTGCAACGGTAAAAATTTTAATGATTTTGTTTTGTTCTATGTTGATTTGGCTGGCTAAAATGGTTTGGATATTATCTAAGATATTAAGTTGCGAAACGCTAAATTCAACCAAAGAATTTAAGTCTTTTAAAACTATAGTGAGATTTTGTTTTATGTCTTTATCGATTTTATCGCTTTTTAACAAAGAAGTCATAGCGCGACGCTTATCAAACAAAGAATCTCTTACCCGCATATTAAGCTCTTGTAAACTTGAAATATCCTTTAGCATTTCATCATAACTATATTCATCTTTTTTTTCTAAAACACTTGTTCTTAAGCGTCTTGCTTCTTTATCTATCCATTCTAGTAAATCCGCATCTTTTTCAACGCGTACTTCAAACATTTTATCAATAATATCAAAACCATCTTCAAAATTCTTCGGACTAGCTAAAATCCTTGCTTGAATTTCTTCAAAAGTGCTAAATTCGTTATATCTTATAGTAAATAAGATATTTTTAGCGGTAGCAAAAGTAACAATTTCTGTGCGAAGCTTGATTAAATTCCTATCCTCTTCATCATTTTTAAGATCTCTTACTAAAAAATGAGCATTGATGGTTATTGTCGCATTATCTTCCCAATATTTTGCGCTAAGTTCTATTTCTTCCCTTTCTTCTTTTGTAGGAAACTCAAGATTAAATTCACTTGATATAAAAGCAATTTCTGCTGCACTTGGATGAAGTAAGTCAATCCATAAAATATTTTGCGGTAGTTCTTGACTATCGAGATTAAAATTGATTCTTTGAACTAAAGCATTTTGAGTTTTGATATAAATATAAAGCATGATCGCTCCTTGTTTATGACTTTAAAATTATAACCTTGTTTGCTTAAAAATTAACTTGTTTCTAAAATGTTTCTAAAACTCATTAAATTTCCAAAATATTTTTTGAAAGGAAAAAAATGAGTAAGAAATTTTTCTTAAGTTTAGGTCTTGTTGTCTTATTGTTTTCAAATTCACAAGCTATTGATGAGAATTTGATTAAAGCTGCGCAAGCAGAAGGTAGGGTAAATTCTTTAGCTATGCCTGATACTTGGGCAAACTGGAAGGATACTTGGGCAGATCTTAAAAATCTTTATGACATAGAACATAGTGATACAGATATGAGTTCAGCTCAAGAAATTGCTAAATTTAAAACCGAAAAGAAAAATGCAAGCGGTGATATAGGGGATGTAGGGGCGTCTTTTGGAGAGATAGCGGTTAAACAAGGAGTAGCTCAGCCTTTTAAGACAAGTTACTGGGATCAAATTCCAACTTGGGCTAAAGATAAAGATGGAAATTGGCTTTTAGCTTATACAGGAACCATAGCTTTTATAGTCAATAAAGATGTAGTAAAAGATATACCTAAAACTTGGCAAGATTTGCTTAAGGGAAATTATAAAATTACCGTGGGCGATGTAAGTGTAGCAGCTCAAGCTGTGAGTGCAGTTTTGGCAGCTAATTATGCCTTAGGTGGGGATGAAAAAGATTTAAGTCCTGCTTTAGCTTTTTTTAATACTTTAGCCAAACAAGGAAGACTTGTAAATAATGATGTAAGTATAGCCAATCTTGAAAAAGGTGAAGTTGAAGTGGGTTTAGTTTGGGATTTTAATGGTTTAGGCTATAGAGATAAAGTGGGCAAAGATCGTTATGAAGTTTTAATCCCTGCTGATGGTAGTGTTATTTCGGGTTATACAACTATTATCAATAAATACGCAAAACATCCAAATGCGGCTAAATTAGCCCGTGAGTTTATACTTTCTGATAAAGGACAAATCAATCTAGCAAAAGGTTATGCAAGGCCAATAAGAATTGATCATATTACCTTGCCAGATGATATAAAAGCTAAACTTTTACCAAGTGAGCAATACAAAAATGCAAGAGCAATCAAAGATCAAAAAGCTTGGGAAAAAAGCGCTAAAGAATTGCCACAACTTTGGCAAGAAAAAGTTATAGTGGATATGAAATAAAGGAGATTGGATGAAAAAGGTTATTTTAACAAGTGCTATGCTTTGCAGTGTTTTATTTGGAGTTCAAGAGTATGAGGCCAATTTAGCAGAGCATATTATCATAGATTCTAAAAGTACAGTAAAACCTCCTAAGGATGCTCCTGATTTTTTTAAAACTTATGGGAAATTTGCAAATATCACTAGAGAAGAAAAAATTGGAACTTTTAAATCTAAGGGAAACAGGGAAACAGATTTTTATTTACCTTTTAAAAATCAACCTATACAAGGACATAGTGGGATAAAATATATTCCAAAAAAAGATGTTTTTTGGGTAATTAGCGATAATGGCTTGGGTAAAAAGTATAATTCTTATGATTCTATGCTTTATGCTCACGAGTTTAAATTTGATTTTAAAAACTCAAAATACGAACTTTTAAAAACAGTTTTTTTAAAGATAGTGATAAAAAATACCCCTATCCTATAACCACCGAAACAACCAAAGAAAGGTATTTAAGTGGGGCTGATTTTGATACTGAGAGTATACAGGTTATCAATGATGAATTTTATATAGGTGATGAATTTGGTCCTTATTTGCTTCATTTTGATAAGAATGGGAATTTGAAAGAAGTTTTTGATGTGTATGTGGAGGGTAAAAAACTTATTTCTCCTGATAATCCAAGTTTAAAATTTAGCGATAAGCCTGATGGAGAAAATGAGAAATTTAATATCAAGCGTTCTAAAGGCTTTGAAGCTATGGCAAGCTCTAAAGATGGTTCTAAACTTTATTTGCTTTTAGAAGGAAGCATTTATAATAACAACGCTTATGAGAATGAAAAAGGTAAAGAATATCTAAGAATCATAGAATTTGATGTAAAAAATAAAAAATTCACCGGAAAAACTTATAAATATTTCTTAGAAGATAAAAGCCATTCCATAGGTGATTTTAATATGATAGATGATAAATACGGCATCATCATAGAAAGAGATCAAAAAGAAGGCACTAAAGATAAGGCTTGCAAAGAAGGTGAAGATACTAAGCATTGTTTTAATAATGTAGCTCAATTTAAAAGAATTTATAAGGTTAAATTAGATGATAAAACTCATGAAGCTCAAAAAATTTCTTATATAGATCTTTTAAATATTAAGGATAGAAATAAAATTTCTAAAAAGCCTTTGGTAAATGATAAATTTGTTTTTCCTTTTGAAACCATAGAAGGTGTGGATATAGTAGATGACTCTCATATAGTCGTAGAAAATGACAATAACTTTCCTTATTCTTCAAGTAGAGAACCTAATAAAACTGATGATAATGAATTTATTTTACTTGAAGTAAAAGATTTTTTAAAGAGTAAATGATGTCCAAAGTTATTTTAGTTGTGCTTGATGGCTTAAATTGTAAAAGTGCTAGTATAAATATGGGATATTTAAATGCGCTTTGCAAAGAGAATTTAGGCAAATTTTATTCTTTAGAATGCGAACTTCCTAGTATGTCTCGTCCTTTATACGAGTGCTTATTAACAGGCGTAAAGCCTGTTTTAAGTGGGATAATTAATAATAAATTGAGTTTTTCAAAACAAACAAGCATTTTTGACCTTTGCAAAGAACAAGGCTTAAAAGCTGGAGGCGCAGCTTATCATTGGGTTTTTGAGCTTTATAATAAAAAAGAATTTATTCCTTCTTTACATCGCCACATAGAAGATGAAAATTTAACTTTGCCTTATGGACATTTTTATTGTGAAGATGATTATTTAGATTCTCATTTATTTGCAGATGGGGAGCATTTAAGAAATAAATATAATCTAGATTTTACTCTTATACATTCTATGAATATAGATGATGCAGGACATAAATTTGGCTCACACTCTATTGAGTATGCTAATAAAACCAAAAAAGTTGATATTTTGATTTCTGAGTATTTGCCTACTTGGTTAGAACAAGGTATTAATGTAATCATCACAAGCGATCATGGTATGACAGAGGGTAAAAGTCATGGAGGCTTAAGTGAAGATGAAATTTTAGTGCCTTTTTTCACTTTTGGTAGTGCTTTTTCGTATGAAAATGCCAAGATAAAACAGGATGAAATTTGTGGCAGTATCTGTGAAATTTTAGGACTTAAACACGATAAGAGATATAATGATGAAATTTTAAAGGCCAAAAAATGAAAGAAAAATTTCTAGCCTTTTTAAGTATTTTACCTTTTTTTATAGTTTTTACTTTTTTTATAGTTTTTACTTTTTTTATGATAGCACCTTTGATTTGGATTGTTTTTAATGCTTTTTATATAGAAGAGGATGAAATTTATTCTTTAGCCAATTTTATACATATTTTTGAGTCCAAATTCTATCTACAAAGCATTATAAATTCTTTACAAATCAGTTTTATTTCTAGTATTTTTGGACTTTTAATAGGGCTTTTGGCGAGCTATTCTTTATTTGTTTTAGCTCCATCAAAAATATGTAATTTTCTCTTTTCTTTAAATACTATGATAAGTAATTTTTCAGGAGTTCCTTTAGCTTTTGCTTTCATTATAGTTCTTGGAAGCAATGGTGTAGTTAATGTGTTTTTGAAAAATTTAGGCATAGAGCCTTTTGTTAGTGTTTATGCTAATTTCGGGGTAAATATTGTTTATGTGTATTTTCAAATTCCTTTGGCAATCTTGCTTTTGCTTCCAGCTTTTAAAAGTCTTGAAAATTCACATTTAAATGCTTGTAAAATGTTAGGTGGAGACAATTTTTTATATTGGTTAAAAAAATAGCTTTGCCTTTGCTCGCTCCTGCTTTGTTTGGTGTTTTTGTGATTTTATTTGCCAATGCTTTTGGAGCTTATGCGACTATTTATGCTTTAAGTTCGGGAAATTTTAATGTCGCTCCTGTAAGAATAGCTGCTTTAATCGCAGGCGATATCAATCTTGATCCTTATATGGCTAGTGCTTTAAGCATCATTATAACTATTATCATGCTTGTTGTTACCTTTATAGCCAATTTCCTTTCTAAAAAATATAATTTTAAGGTGCTTTAAATGAATGAAAATTTGAGTTTAAAAGCTAAAATTTATCATTATGCAGTTTTGTTTTTGGTTTTTTTATTTTTAGCTTTGCCTTTAATGGCTACTTTTTTATATTCTATTTCCACTTCTTGGGGTGTAAGTGTTTTGCCTGATGATCTTACGCTTAAATGGTATCAAGAACTTTTTCATGATGAAAGATTTTACTTGCTCTTTGGCATTCTTTGCTTGTTTGTGTGGGCAGTATTTTACTTTCTGTGATTCTTGTTTTCCCTTTGGTTTTTGTGCTAAATTATTATTTTTTAAAATTAAAAGCCTTTGTAAATATACTTATTATCATGCCTTTTGCCGTACCTCCTATAGTTAGCTGTGTGGGGCTTTTGCAACTTTATGCTGACAATATAGGAGGCACAGCTTGGATACTCATTTTTACTTATTTTGCTATAGCTTTACCTTTTATATATAGGGCTTTAGATAATGCTATATCTAATGTCAATTTAAATGAACTCATCGCATCTAATGCTATGCTTGGAGGTTCTTTAATGGGAGTGATTTTTAAGTTTATCTTGCCTAATTTAAGAAATGGAATTTTGGTGGCAGTTTTTTTAAGTTTTTCTTTTTTAATAGGTGAATTTTTATACGCAAATATTCTTGTAGGAAGTGCTTATGAGACTTTACAAGTTTATCTTTATAATATCAAAAATCAAAGTGGGCATTATTCTAGTGCTTTGGTAATAGTTTATTTTGTATTAATTTTTATAACAACTTTTATAGCTAGTTTGATTAAGGAGTGAAAAATGGCTTATTTAAAGATTAAAAATTTTAAAAAAGCTTATGGGGATAAAATTATTTTTGAAGATATTAATTTTAGTGCTAAAAAGGGTGAGTTTATAACCCTTTTGGGCCCAAGTGGCTGTGGAAAATCCACTCTTTTAAGGTCTTAGCCAAATTAATGGAGGAAAAATTTCTTTAAATGATAAAGATCTTACTAAATTAAGTCCTCAAAAAAGAAATATAGGTATGGTTTTTCAAAATTACGCTCTTTTTCCAAATCTTAACGTTTTTGAAAATGTAGCTTTTGGTTTAAAGATCAAAAAAATGGATAAAAAGGACATAGAAAAAAAGAGTGAAAAAATGTTAAAACTCGTCGAGCTTGAAGAATACGCTAAAACTTATCCACATAAGCTTTCAGGCGGACAAATGCAAAGAGTGGCTTTAGCAAGATCTTTGGTGACTAAACCTGATTTACTTTTGCTTGATGAGCCTTTATCGGCACTTGATGCTAAAATTCGTAAGCGTTTAAGGGTGCAAATTAAAGAAATTCAAAAAGAACTTGAACTCACCACTATTTTTGTAACGCACGATCAAGAAGAAGCTTTAGAATTATCCGATAGGATTATTTTAATGAATGAGGGTAAAATCATACAAAATTCCAACGCAAACAATCTTTATCTTTTGCCAGAATCTCATTTTGTGGCTAGCTTTATAGGAAATTACAATATTTTAAGCCCTAAAGAGCTTGATAGCTTGGGTTTAAAACACGATTTTAAAAAAGATATAGCCTTGCGTCCTGAAACCATAGAAATTTCTAACGAAGGCTTAGAGGCTAAGATCAAAGAAAAATCATTGCTAGGTAATATCATACGCTATAGGGTTAGAGTGCAAGAAATTGAATTTAAGGTAGATACTTTAAATTTTAGCACTCATAGTACTTATGAAGCAGGTGATAAAATCGCTTTAAAATTCAATCTTTCTTTAGCAAAAGAGTTAAAATGAAGCTTGTTTTATTTGATTTAGATGATACTTTAATACAAGGCGATAGTGCTAAACTTTGGCTTAAATTTTGTGTTGAAAAAGGTTTTTTACCTCAAGAATATTTAGAAAAAATCGTTTTTTATCAAAAACAATATCAAGAAAAAAAGCTTGATATGGATGAATTTATGACTTTTTTTCTTCAAAGTGTTAAGGGTAAAAATGAAGATAGAATTTCATCTTTAGTAGATGAATTTATAAAAATTTATATAAAACCTTATGAAAAAGCTAAAGAACTTATAATCAAATATCAAGATCAAAGGTGTATTATAATTTCAGCTACGGCTGAATTTTTAGTTAGAAAAATCGCCTCTTTTTTGGGAGTGAGAGAAAGCATAGCCATAAAATGCGAGCGTGTGGGTGATAAATTTAGTGGAAAAGCTTATGGGATTTATAGCTTTAAGGAAGGCAAGGTTTTAAGACTTAAGGAATATTTGGGTAAAGATTATGAAAAATGGATGAAAGATTTTTATTTTTTTAGTGATTCTATCAATGATTTACCTTTACTAGAGTCTGTTAGCAAAGCCTTTGTATGTAATGGCGATGAAAAAATTTTAAAAATTGCAAAAGAGAGAAAATATGAAATTTTAACTTTTTAAGCTATAAGCGTGAAAATTCACGCTTATTCTAATTCATATTTTTTAATTAAAGTATCATAAAATCCATCAGTTTTTGCTTCATCTATGCCTTTGTTAAATATTTCAATAATATCTTTTTGTTTATTTTTATCAAAAGCAAAACTAAAGCCTTCTCCTCCATCTGTTTCTTGGTAGAAACTTACCAATTCTGGATTTTCAGCTAAAAAACCTTTAGCGGTATCTTGATCAGCTACAATAGCATCGATTTTGTTGTTTTTTAGTGCTAAAACAGCTATGTTTAAATCTTTATTGCTTTGTACTTGTGCATTTTTGATAGCTTTTGCAGTATTTTCTTGTAAAGTTCCTAATTGAACTCCTATTTTTTTACCTTCTAAATCATTTTTTGTTTGAAGAGAGTCGTTGTTTTTTAGCTTAAGATAAAGATTTTTACTCATATAGTAAGGTTTGGTAAAATCAACACTTTGTCTTCTTTCATCAGTTGCGCTCATAGCTGAAGCAATCATATCAATCTTACCTGATTTGAGAGCAGGAATCAATCCATCAAAATTGGTTTCAACCCAAACAATTTTAATACCATTTTTTTTGGCAATCTCTTCAACTAAATCAGTATCAAAACCTGTAAGTTTTGAGTTTTCTTTATAATTAAAAGGTTTATAATTTGGAGCAGTTCCAACCTTTAATTCTACACTTGCATTTGATTCTTTATTTTTAGAATCACTACAAGCACCTAAAAATAAACCAACTAAAGCAACTAGAGCAATGCTTAATATTTTTTTCATTTTTTTCCTTTGATATAAAATGTTTTAAAATTATACTTATTTTAAATTTATATTTAATTAAGTCTGGATCAATTTTTAGAAAAGTTATATTAATGTTGTACTTTTAGATAATATTTAAACAATTATAAAAGTATTTTTTTAATATTTAAAATAAAATTTTATTTAAGAATATATTAATATAAAATTTGTTAAATTTTCATTAAATTTAAATATTGAAAAATAAAATATCAAATTAATATCTTATTTTATAATCAACTCAGGACA
>JFBN01306983.1_pt1 | contig 30485 bp, 34 predicted proteins | sample 768741 | NCBI WGS metagenome assembly JFBN01 (sample SAMN01983846, study PRJNA193217) | chicken gut metagenome | biome: terrestrial biome; isolation source: ceca of Broiler chicken | host: Gallus gallus | place: United Kingdom: England | collected 2010-09-07
TATTATGAGTGTTTTGTTTATTTATTTGCAAATGGTTTATACCCAAAAAAGTAAAATTTAATTTGCCCTATTCAATGTTTATTTGTCAAAACAAAGGATTATCCATTTCTTTGGGTATTTCTAATCCCATCAGTTTTAAAATACTTGGTGCGATATTGTTTAAACCTCCATTTTGCACCTTTTGCACATTGGGTGCGGAGATAAAACACCATACTTCGCCTGTCGTGTGGTTGGTGAGAATCTCGCCTTTGTCATTTTGCATTTCTTCACAATTCCCATGATCGCTTGTAAGGACAAAGGCATAACCATTTTGCTTGGCACTCTCATAGATTCTACCAATCTCGCTATCTACTGCTTCTACTGCTTTTATCGCTGCTTCATACACGCCTGTATGCCCTACCATATCGCCATTTGCAAAATTTACAACGATAAAATCATAGTTTTCTTGTATCGCCTTTAGCACACAATCCCCCACTTCTTTGGCACTCATTTCTGGCTTTTGGTCATAAGTTTTTACCTTTGGGGAGGGGATTAAAACTCTTGTTTCATTGGGATATGGCTCTTCTAATCCACCATTAAAAAAGAAAGTAACATGGGCGTATTTTTCTGTTTCTGCTGTGTGAAATTGGCGGAGGTGATGTTTGGAGATTACTTCTGCTAGTGTGTTTGGGATATTTTCTTTGGGGAACAAAATGGGGAAATCAAAATTTTTGTCATAAGGCGTCATAGTGATAAGCGGTATTTTGAGCCATTTTTTTCTTTGAAATTCACTGAAATTTTCATTGCCTAATGCACTTACAATCTCTCTTGCTCTATCGCTTCTAAAATTTACAAAAATTAAGCCATCTTTGGCTTTTATCCCGCTATTATCAAAACTTGCAGGTTTGATAAATTCATCAAAAATGCCCTCTTGGTAGCTTTGGTGGATATACTCTTGGGGTGAAATGGATTGTGGATTCTCCCCGCACACAATTACATTATAAGCTTCCTCTATCCGCTCCCAGCGATTATCTCTATCCATAGCATAAAAACGCCCACTAATCGAAGAAATCTTGATATTTTTGTTTTGTATTTTTGTTTGCACTTCTTCTAGGAATTTTAACGCAGTTTGTGGCAAAACATCTCTACCATCTGTAATAAGATGCAATAATATCTCATAGCCTTTGCCCTCTAAGCCTAATGCTAGGGCTAAAATATGCTCCAAATGCGAATGCACTCCGCCATCACTCATTAAGCCAACTAGATGAATCCTTTTGCAATTTTGCAAAGATTGCAATGCGGGATTTCCTAAAAGTGTCCCATTTTGAATTGCTTGATTGATTTTGACTAAATCTTGGTAGAGGATTCTTCCGCTTCCCATACACATATGCCCTACTTCAGAATTTCCCATTTGTCCATCAGGCAACCCCACAGAAAGCCCATAGGTTTTAATCATTCCATAAGGAACTTCTTGGAATAACCTCTCATAATTAGGCTTCTTTGCCGCCTTAAAAGCGTTGTATTTTTCTTGTTTGCTATCACCAATGCCATCTGTAATTATCAAAATTGTCTTCATAATCTTATATCCATTTTAAAGTTTATTTAGATAGAATCCTACCTTATTTTTTTGATTTTTTGAATTTTTTGTGAAAGTTTTTAGATGATCTATTATTTATATAGTTTTTTAGAAATTAATTTGTTTCAATATATTACATTTAGGGCTGCGATTGCTTTTTTTGTGGCGTTTTTTTTGACTATTTTTATTATGCCTTATTATATTGTATGGGCAAGGAAAAAGAATGCTAATCAGCCCATTTCGCAATTTACCCCACAAAACCACAAGCAAAAAGTCAATATCCCTACAATGGGCGGAATCATTTTTGTATTTGCGACACTTGTTGCTTCTATTTTGTGTGCAAAACTCGATAATGCCTTTGTTGTCTTTAGTTTAATGAGTCTTGTTTTGTTCTCAAGTATTGGAATTTATGATGATTATTCTAAAGTGCTACAAAGAAAAAATGCCGGCATGAGTGCAAAAATGAAATTTACCCTGCAAGCTATAAGCGGTTTTTTGGTTTCTTTGGGACTTTATTGTTATGGTATGGATAGCCATTTTTATTTGCCATTTTTCAAGAATTTTATTTGGGATTGGGGGCTATTTAGTCTTTTGTTTTGGACGCTAGTGTTTGTTGCTACAAGCAATGCAGTCAATCTCACCGATGGCTTAGATGGACTTGCAACTATTCCTTCAATTTATGCTTTAACTTCTTTGGGAATCTTTGTGTATATCGCAGGACATTCTGTATTTAGCACCTATCTTTTGTATCCAAAAATCCCAGATAGCGGGGAAGTTGTGGTTGTCTCTGCTGCTTTGATAGGTGCATTAATAGGCTTTTTGTGGTATAACTGCCACCCTGCACAAGTCTTTATGGGTGATAGTGGAAGTTTGGCATTGGGCGGAGTGATTGCCTATATGGCAATTATCTCTAAAAATGAAATTTTGCTATTTGTGATTGGATTTATTTTTGTAATAGAGGCACTCTCGGTGCTTTTGCAAATTGGTAGCTACAAAACACGAGGAAAAAAGCTGTTTTTGATGGCACCTTTGCATCACCATTTTGAAGAAAAGGGCTTAAGTGAGAGCAAAATTATCGTCCGATTTTGGATTATTGCTTTGATGAGTAACCTCATTGCACTTTTGACTATCAAACTAAGATAAGGGAGGATTGAATGCTTATTTTACTAGGATATGGGCAAACTAATAAAGCACTTGCAGAGAAATTTGCTCCTTGTTGTATTTTTGATGATAGTTTTACTCAAATTTCAAAAGATTCTTATGGGAATACTCTACTTCCTCCAAACAAACTTCAAGAAACTTTGCAAAAATATCCTCAAGCACAAATCATTACTACACCCGGAATCCCACCACAAAACGCAATGATAAAACTTACTAACCCCATAAGTGAGTATGATTTTTTTGCTACAAAAATGCCTTTTAGCATTTGGATTAGCGGGACAAATGGAAAAACCACTACCACCCAAATGCTCACTCATCTTTTAAAACACAAAGGGGCTATAAGCGGTGGAAATATCGGGAATCCTCTAGCAAATATGGATACTAACGCACCGCTTTGGATTTTGGAAACTAGCTCTTTTACCCTCCATTACACCAAAATTGCTAAACCTAATCTTTATTTGCTTTTGCCCATTACACAAGATCATATCAGTTGGCATGGGGATTATGAATCTTATATCAATGATAAGCTCAAGCCTATTTTGACAATGCAAGATAAAGAAATCGCTATTCTTCCAAAGTCTCTACAATCTCACCCCTTTTGCCAAAAAAGCCTTGCAAAGCTTTTTTTCTATGAAGATTCACAATCGCTTGCTAGAGAGTTTTTTTTGGAGATTCCAAAAATTCGCTTCCAAGAACCCTTTTTGCTTGATGCACTTTTGGCTTTGAGTGCAACGCAAGTTTTATTCCAACAAGTTGATTATGATTTGCTCAATTCTTTTAAAATCGGGGAACACAAAATAGAAGAATTTTGGGATAACCAAAATCGCCTATGGGTCGATGATAGCAAAGGGACGAATCTTGATGCGACTTTGGAGGCTATCAAACGCTACAAAGATAAGAAAATTCATCTTATTTTGGGGGGAGATGATAAAGGGGCGGATTTAACTCCGCTTTTTGAATTTATGCGATTATGCCAAATTAGCCTATATGCCATTGGCTCTAATACACAAAAACTAACCCATTTGGCAGAAAAATATCAAATTAACCATTTGCCTTGCTATACGCTAGAAGTCGCTGTAAATGAGATTAAAAAACACCATAATTCCCAAAGTATTGCTATGCTTTCCCCCGCTGCTGCGAGTTTGGATCAATTTTCTTCTTACAAACAAAGGGGGGAGAAATTTAAATCTTTTGTGCTAAATACCCCTTAAACCCTCGCTTACAAATTCTTCAAAACGCGTCAAAACAGAGTTAAGAAGCTGACTCTTTCGCTTTAGGCTATAAAAATGTCTCTCCAAATTTAGATTGATAATTTCCAAAGGGAATAAGATTCCATTCTGCAATTCTTGTTTGATAGCCACTTCTGAGAATACCGCAATCGCTCCTTTGTTAATCACCAAATCCTTAATCGCTGTTGTCCTATCTAGCTCCAAAAAAATTGGAATTTCCTTTTTGAGATTCCCCAAAGCATTCAAAAAACTATCCCTAAGCCCAGAACCATACTCCCTAAAAATCCATTTTTTATCTAATAATTCATCAATATATCTAGGCTTAGAAGCCAAAATAAAATCATTGCTTGCCACCACCAAAGTATCTTCACACAAAACCTCTCTTATTAGCCCCTCGCTTTTAGCATATTCTAGCCCGATTTCCCCCTCTACAATCGCTAATTCCACATCACCATTTTTTAGAAGGCTTAAACACTCTTTGGTATTGTAAATTTTAAAATTAATTTTAACTTTGGGGTATTCTTTGGCAAAATCAAACAAAATTTTAGGCAAAAAATATTCTCCAATAGTATGTGTTGCTACAATATTAATCTCTCCTAGCAATACACCCTCTTCCCCCAAAGCCTCCAAACTCGAATAATACCCCTGCACCACTTCAAGCCACATTCCCCCAAGGTATAAGGCTTGAGTAGTGGGCAAAAGCTTTTTGCCTAATCTCTCAAAAAGCTTGATACCAAACATTTTTTCGATATTTTTAACAATCACTGAAACATTTGGTTGGGTAGTTTTGAAGTTTTCTGCTGTAAGCGTGGGACTTTTGGTATGCAACAAATCTATAAAAATCTCTAAATCTCTTATTTTCATTCTATTTCCTTATTTTTCTTTATGGATTATTCCACATTTTCAATAAATTTTCATTAATATTTTTTATTGTTTTAATAAAATTGATATATTTTTATTATTTGATACAAAATTATATAATTTCCAAAAATTTATTAAGGGGGTTTTATGATAAATCTTATTCATTTTAAAAATTTTTTGCAATCTATCTTTAGGGGACTATTTTTTGTCGGAATTATTGTAGCTTTGGCTTTTTATCTAGCAAGTGTAGAAAAAATCCATGATTCTACGCATTTGGCAGCCACTGCATTGGCAATTATCATTGGCGCTATACTTTCTCCTTGGTTTTTTAAATACCAACATTCATTACAAGCTGGGGTTCAATTTAGTGCTAAAAAACTCTTGCGTTTGGGGATTATCCTTTATGGATTTAATATCACTTTTAATGAGCTTTATAATATCGGATTTTATGGATTTTTGATTGCTTTTATTGTGATTAGTGTCGTATTTTTGGTAGGTCTTTTTGTGGGGGTTAAAGTTTTTGGGCTTGATAGAGAAACCTCTATGCTTGTAAGTGCTGGGAGTGCTATTTGTGGTGCTGCTGCTGTTTTGGCATTAGAATCCACTCTCAAATCTGATTCTTTTAAAGGGGTTGTTGCAGTTGGAAGTGTCGTTGTTTTTGGGCTTATTGCGATGTTTTTATACCCCATTGCCTTTAGTAGTGGATTTATACCGCTTTTAAATAGCGATGGAATGGGGCTTTTTATGGGGGCTACTTTGCATGAAGTTGCTAATGTCGCTGGAGCAGCTGAAATGGCAAAAGATATGACAAGTGGAGCCTTTACTCAAAGTGCTGCAAATCTTGCTATTATCCTCAAAATGATGCGAGTAATTTTATTGGTGCCCTTTTTGCTAATTGTTGGCTATTATGTCGCCAAAGATAATTCCCACAGCAATAATCCTCACCACACTAGCAAAAAAATCGATATTCCCTATTTTGCTTTTCTTTTTTTGGGTGTTATTGTTTTGAATACTTTTTTGAACACTTACAAAGAAACTTTAATTTTTGCTAATTTTAGCGTGCAATCTTTGATTGATTGCGGTAGGCTTCTTTGTACTCTTTGTATTGTTTTTGCTATGGCTGCCTTGGGCTTACAAATCGATTTTAAAAAATTTATAAAACTAGGGGGGAAAGCATTTGGATTAGCCCTTGTATTATTTGCAATACTTATTTTTGGTGGATACTTCCTTATCCTTTGTTTTCAAGGTATTTTGTGGTAACTATTCTAGGCAATGAGCGATTTCTTCGTCCAAAAAATAAATATTTTGGTATCCTGCTTCTACCAAATCACTACCCAGCAAAGAAGCAGAATGCCCCAAATAGCAATTAATTAGAATCTTTTTATTGAGTGCGAGTATTTCTTGTAACTCTTCTTGTGTTGTGATGTTTTTTGCACCCTTTAAATGTCCAGCCCTGAAGTCATCGGGCATTCTAATATCTATACAAATCCATTCATCATTTTCTAAAATCCCTTCTAAATCTTCTTTAAAAATCGCTTTAGCTAGGCTTTTGTATCGCTTTCCATAATATTGCATTTTTTTTCCTTTTAGTTTTATTGATTAAGCCACAAAATAACTCAAACTACTTTTGCCAAATTTCTTTGTTTTTACCTTTTTGAAACCTCCAATGAATTGCGGTATTTCCAAACTAGAAATATGCTCTAAAATAACAATTCCAAAAACTTTGGTATCGAGTTTTTCTATCATTTTAAAGCATTTTTGATAGATTCCAGCCATCCCTTCTCTAATATCAAAAGGTGGGTCAAAATACCCTATACTCAAATAATCTAAGCCCTTCAATGCTTCTTGATATTTTTCAAAAGTATCCCCAAAAACAATACGATAATGGCAATCTTGACAGATATTTTGCAAATTTTCTTCCAAAATTCTACAAGATTCTTTGTTTTGTTCAAAAAATATTGCACTTTTGGCACCTCTGCTTAGTGCTTCAATACCAATACTTCCACTTCCAGCAAAAAACTCCACAAAATTTGCCAACACCACTTCTTGATTTAATGTATTAAAAAGAGATTCTTTCAAAATCGCTTTAGATGAGCGAGTAATTTCTAGGGGTGCCATTTTGATATTTCTCCCCTTAAAAGCACCTCCAATTACTTTTAATAAAGGCTTCTTATTTTGATTTGTTTTCATTATTTTTTTCTTTGTAATGCTCTTGCACTATCATTGTGATTTCTTTGGCGTAATTTTCTAACACTTTAAGAATCTTTTGATGAAGTTCCAAATCTAAAGGCTTCTTTTCCTCCTCTATCTCTACATCTTTTAGCATTTCATTCCAATTTGCACTCTCTACATTAGTATATTTAATCTCTTCCTCTTCTTTGGCTTCTTGTTCCCCTCTTATTTGCATAAAGAAAGCTTCAAGGGCTTGCAATAAAATCTCTTTTGTAAAAGGTTTATGCAAATTTGCATTTTCATATTCACCAATCAAAAAAACAGGCTTTTGAGAATCTACAGGTTGCGTTGCAACAATAAAATCACAAAGTTTATAGCTTGTCAAATAATCTTTTAAATACATCTCCAAAGTTCTATCAAGCAACAAAGAATCGCTTATGAGAGCTATCTTCATAAATATTCTCCCTAAAATCAAAAAATTAAAGAATTATATTCAAAATTTTACAAAAAGGTAAAGAGGAAATATTGATGAAAGTATAGAGATAATCTATACTTTCAAAAATGCAAGAATCAAAAAATAAATTATCGGATAACTCCACACACCATTCTAGCACCACCTCCACCTAAAACTTGTGGATGATCATGGTAATTATCACCGCCAACATGAATCATTAAAGAATGATTTTTTAATTCTTCTAAAGTTTTAATTTTTGGGGACAATACCGGAGTTTTAATCTCATTTTTATCGCTAGAATAAAGTGCTGGCAAATCTCCCTTATGCCCTTCATCTGCCCAAGGATAAGAATGTGCCTTATTCTCTTGTGGATCCCAATGTCCTCCTGCTTTCATTCCTAAGCCCTTCTCTGTAGCTCCACAATCTGGATTAACATGCACATGGAATCCATGTATTCCGCTCTCAATACCCTTTAAATCTGGATAAAAGGCAACCCCATATTTTGTCTCTACTGCTACAATCTCACCTGCTGGGGTATTGCCCTTTTCCCCTAAAATCTCCATTTTAATTACGAGGTGATTCTTTTCTGCTTTTGGATTGTAAATCTTTGTTTCATCTTGCGCCATTAAACCTACTGAAACAAAACTAACCGCCAATGCACTAAGTAAAATTTTCTTCATAATCTATCCTTAATCTTAAAAATGTTTAATGCAAAATTATTCTAACACACTCCCAAACAATATTCAATTTTCTTGTATAGAAAAAATCATTTTTATTTTACTTTGTGCAAAAAAGTAACCAAAAAATCTTTTATAGAAAATCAAAATAGAAATTGTTATGTTTTTTGTTATAATTACCAAAATTTTTTACTTTGTATATTAAGGAGCTTTTATGAAAGTAATTGTAATCCAAGGACCAAATTTAAATATGCTTGGAATTAGAGAACCGCGAATCTATGGGACAGCAAAACTCGAAACCATTCATCAAAATATCCAAAAACACGCCGAACAAATCGGGCTAGAAGTAGATTTTTTTCAAAGCAACTTTGAGGGGGAAATCGTCGATAAGATTCAAGAATCTTTAGGACAATACCAAGGTATTATTATCAATCCTGCGGCTTATTCCCACACTTCTGTTGCTATCCGCGATGCAATTTCTGCGGTGGGATTACCAACTATTGAAGTGCATATCTCTAATATCCATGCTAGAGAAGAATTCCGACAAAAAAGTCTCACAGCTGGAGCATGTTCTGGAGTGATTGCTGGTTTTGGTCCAATGGGTTATCATTTGGCATTGCAAGGCATCTCACAAATCCTCAATGAGATTCAAGCTATCAGACAAGCTAGAGAGGCTCAAGCAAAACAACAAGAACAATAAATAGTGTAAAATATGGATAATTTTATCATCAAAGATGAAAACGCAGTTTATTTTGAAACTAATTATAGTTGCGATAATGTAATCTTCCTTGCTATTGGAGAGAAAGGTTATTTTATCACAGATGGACGCTATGAAGTCGAGGCAAAAGAGAATATCAAAAATCATAAATACGAAATTGAGATTCTCATCAGCCACAATCTCATACGCACTGCTAGGACTATTTTAAAGAAAAACGAAAAAATCTCTCTTATTTATAATCCTCAAGAATTTTCTGTCTATGAGTTTGAAAAACTAAGCAGTGATTTAAAAATTAATTTTATGCCAAAGCCAAATTTTCATCAAGAAAAAAGAATCCGCAAAACACAAGATGAGATAAATCTCATTGAATATTCACAAAAACTAAACATTAAAGCCTTTGATAAATTTGCTAAGTGGATTGACAAAAAGGGCAAAAATCAAAGCGAGGCTTTTTTGCATTTTAAATCACAAAGTTTTTTAAGCAAAAAAGGTCAATATGATTTGAGTTTTAACCCTATTGTTGGCATTAATGGAAATGCAGCAAAACCACATGCCCTACCCTCAAGCGATATTCTCCAAAAGGGAGATTTGCTACTTTTTGATGCGGGCATAAAATACAAAAGATACTGCTCTGATAGGACAAGGACAGGATACTTTAGCAAAGATGGATTTAACTTTGCCAAAAAACAAACCTTCAAAGATAAAGAATTACAAAAAATCTATGATATTGTTTTAAAAGCTCAAGAAAATGCCATTAAAAACGCAAAAGCAGGAATGTTGGCTTGTGAAATTGATGCCTTAGCGCGCAGTGTGATAGAAAAGGCTGGTTATGGAAAATACTTCGTGCATTCCACTGGACATGGGATTGGCTTAGATATTCACGAACTCCCAATCATCTCTCCACGCTCTAAAACCATTATTGAAAAAGGTATGGTTTTTTCCATAGAACCCGGCATTTATATTCCCCAAAAATACGGCGTCCGCATTGAAGATTTGGTCGTGATAGAACAAAATGGAGCAAGGATTCTTGGAGAATAAAACCAAAACTTATTTCAATACAAAAACCTACCACACAAAAGAAATCAAAAAAGACTTTTGGCATTTTATCCCCCTTTATCCAAAGCCCAAATACCACTTAAAGCCTGCTAATAAACTTCCAAAATTCCTTCTTATCCGCAGAGAAAATCCCTATCGCCACTTCAAAAACTATTCTAAAATTCAATCTTATGTAATTTTGGGAATTGGTAGCAATCAAGGAGAATCTTTGGCAATTTTTTGGAAACTTTTTTTAAGGTTGCAAAAGAAAAATGATATAATTTCTTTTTCTCCTTTTTTGAAAAATCCAGCTTTTGGATACACAAAACAGGCAGATTTTTATAATGGTATTATTTGGCTAAAAACAAGGCTTGGCTATGCTGATTTTTTTAGCCATTGTGCGTATTTGGAAAGAAATTTTGGGCGAAAACGCAAACGAGATTTTAAAAATGCACCAAGGACTTTAGATATTGATATTTTGGGTTTTAAAAACAAAAATATAACTCTTAATCATTTATGTATCCCACACAAAGAGTGGGCAAAAAGAGAGAGCGTAACTATCCCTCTAAAAGGATTCAAATGAAATTATTTACTTATACCGCAGAAACTTCTACTCTAGCCTTAGCGGAGGCTAAAAAAGAATTAGGCGATGAATTTTCTATCATCTCACAAAAGAAACTTGCCGATGGAAATTATGAAATCTCTGTTGCCATTAGCGAAGAAGATTTAAAACAAGTCAAAGAAAAACAATTAGCCCAAAAAGAAAATTTGCCTTTGGTCAAAAGCAATAATATCGCCGAACGCTTAGAACTCATCGCACAAAAAGAACTAGAAAGAAAACGCGCCGCTCAAAGCCTTCAAAGCCTCCCAGAAGAAGTTTCACTCCAACTTTCAGATGCAGTGCGACAAATCTCACAAATTGCCGGTGTGAATACAAAAATCCCTCCAAAATCTCCCTATAATCCCAAAGAAAAATCTTCACGCGATGAAAAAATAGAAAAGTCTCAAGCACCATCTAATTCCCTTGAAAATACCAAAGCCAAAAAACAAGAAAATCCTCAAGATTCAGTCAATCTCCAAATCATAAGAGGGGAAATTGACAAACTCAATGACAAAATCAAACTCATTCAAAATATGTTTTGGGAAGAAAGAGGACCAAAAAAAGAAGGTTTGATTATCCCTCATGAATTTGCAGAAATTTATCGCATCGCAAAAGCAAGCGGAATGGCAAAAGAACATTTGGAAAAAATTATGCAGCTAACTTTGGAATTAATGCCTATTAAAATGCGTGAAAATTCTATACTAATCAAACGATACTTCCGAGAAGTATTGCGAAAAATGGTTTATGCAAGAGCAGAAAATCTTAGTAGCAATGTAAAAAATATTATGATGTTAGTTGGTCCAACAGGTGTTGGAAAAACCACCACTTTAGCCAAACTTGCAGCCCGCTATTCAAGAATGCTTAATAAAAACTATAAAGTTGGCATTATTACCTTGGATACTTATCGGATTGGTGCAGTAGATCAGTTGATGTTTTATGCCAAAAAAATGAAACTAAGCATTGATACGGTGGTAGATACAGAAGAATTTATCAATGCACTTGATTCACTCAAATATTGCGATTATATCTTAATTGACACCGTGGGAAGCTCCCAGCATGATAGAGCCAAACTAGAATCTCTCAAAAATTTTGTCAATGCAGACCCAAACACCAAAATCGATGTTAGCCTTGTGATGAGTGCAACAACAAAATACGAAGACTTAAAAGATATTTATCACACTTTCTCAACATTAGGAATTGATACACTCATTTTTACAAAACTTGATGAAACGCATAGCTATGGGAATATTTTTTCTCTCATCTATGAAACCAAAAAAGCAACGAGTTATTTTTCAATCGGTCAAGAAGTCCCTAATGATTTGATGGTTGCTACAAGTGATTTTTTGATTGATTGCTTACTTGATGGACTAAAACGAGCCTAGAGATGAAAAATCAAGCAGCAAACTTAGAGCTTTTATTGGATTCCCCCAAAAAGATAAACACCAAATTTGTAACTATCACAAGCGGAAAAGGTGGCGTTGGGAAATCTACCTTTAGTGCAAACTTGGCTTATAAACTTTGGCAATTAGGCTTTAAAGTTGGAATTTTTGATGCAGATATTGGGCTTGCAAATTTGGATATTCTTTTTGGAGTGCGTTGCGAAAAAAATCTTTTGCATGTCCTCAAAAATCAAGCCACTCTAAAGGATATTATCATTCCAATAGAAAGAAATCTCTATTTAATACCCGGAGATTCTGGCACAGATATTTTTCGCTACAAAAGTGAATTTATGTTTGAAACACTCATAGAAGATTCAAGCTTCCTAGATGGATTAGATTTTGTCCTCATTGATACGGGTGCTGGGATTGGTGAATACACACAAACTTTTCTAAAAAATAGTGATGATTCTATTGTCCTTACAATTCCAGATCCTGCTGCAATAACCGATGCATACGCAACTATCAAGCTCACTTCCACTTTCAAAGATAAAATTTTTATGGTTATTAATATGGCTAAAAATCAAGAAGAAGCTGAAATGATTTTCAAAAAAATCCAAAAAATCGCCCAAAGCAATATTGGTAATATTAGCCTAGATTATCTTGGCAAACTCACAAAAAATCCGCTGATTAATCATTATAGCAAAAACCGCGGAATCTTTGTAAAAGAAGAGCCAAATTGCAGTGCTTCTATGGAAATAGAAAAGATTGCAAGAACATTAGCAGCGAAAATGGAACAAAATGTGCTAGTGCAAGAAGATAAAAGATTCGGAAAATTCCTCAAAAGAATCTTAGGACATTTTTAAATAAGGATATTTATGTCGCTAAAAATGGATAACTTCTTAAGTTTTGCAATCGTCAATGGATTTTTTATTGGGCTTTTATTGTCTTTTTTGAAATTTGATGAACCAGAGATGATTGTAGCTTGGACGCTTGTTTCAACCATAGGTTTTTATTTGATTACTTTAGTTAGCGTTTCTTTTTTTGTGAAATTTGTAGATGAACAAGAAAGAGCCACCAAAAAACCTTCTTATAACGCAACCTTAGAAGAATATATCCAAGAATTTGACAAAAGAGAAAAAATCGCTAATAAGATTCGTGGTTTCTTAAGAACTATGGAAAAAACAATGCGTGAAGAAGAAGAGGAAAAGTATGCCGCCTCTAAAACCAAACACAATAAAGAACGAGAAAATGTTGAAGACTTCTAAGGGCTATCAAAACATTATCAAACAAAATCAAGATAACCTTGCTCTAGATTATCTACCTGCCCTCAAAGCCCTTGCTGCTAGGCTAAAAGAGCGTCTCCCAGCAAATGTAGAATTTGCCGATTTAGTCTCTATTGGCACAGAAGAACTCATCAAACTTGCTAGAAAATACGATAGCACCCTTAATGATTCTTTTTGGGGTTATGCAAAATCAAGAGTCCATGGTGCTATGCTAGATTATCTAAGAGGACTTGATTGTATGAGTCGCTACTCAAGAACTCTAACAAAAAACATCGATAGAGAAATCTCCAAATATTATAATGAACATCAAGAAGAACCAGATAATGCCTATCTTAGTCAAGTTTTAAATGAAGATATAGAAAAAATCAAAGATGCAAGAAATGCTAGTGAAATCTATGGGATTCTACCTTTGGATGAAGAATTAAGTGCTTCACAAGATGATAAAACCTATAATAAAGTCGAAAAAGAAGAGTTGATAGAAATTATCCAAAAGATTCTAGAAACTTCACCGCAAAATGAACAACTAGTTATTCAACTCTACTATTATGAAGAATTAAATTTTAAAGAAATTGGGGAAATTTTAGAAATTACTGAATCAAGAGTTTCACAAATTCATAAGGCAGTGATACGAAAAATTAAAAAATACCTTGAAGAAAGGGGGGTAGATGGCTGATATACTAAGTCAAGAAGAAATTGATGCACTCTTAGAAGTGGTTGATGATGAAGGGACAGAGCCAGAGACATTAGAGCGACCAACTGCTATCCAACAAAGACAAGTTACGCTATATGATTTTAAACGCCCAAATCGCGTTAGCAAAGAACAGCTAAGAGCTTTTAGAGGCATACACGACAAAATGGCACGCTCTCTCTCTAGTCAAATTTCTGCCATTATGCGTTCGATTGTAGAGATTCAACTTCACAGCGTTGATCAAATGACTTATGGGGAATTTCTTATGAGTTTGCCAAGTCCTACTAGCTTCAATGTTTTTTCAATGAAACCCCTTGATGGAACAGGTGTTTTAGAAATCAATCCAAGCATTGCATTCCCGATGATTGATAGGCTCTTAGGAGGCAAGGGAGATCCTTATGAATCAACAAGAGAATTTAGCGATATTGAGCTTAACTTGCTTGATACAATTTTGCGTCAAATGATGCAAAATCTCAAAGAAGCGTGGGCGCCTATTACAGAAATTTTCCCAAATGTAGATGTCAAAGAATCTAGCCCTAATGTTGTACAAATTGTTGCACAAAATGAAATTGTCATTATGGTAGTTATGGAGATTATCATCGGGCATAGTAGCGGTATGATGAATCTTTGTTACCCTGTTATTTCTTTAGAATCTGTGCTTTCTCGTTTGGCAAGTCGCGACATTATGCTAAGTGAAACTAGCTCCAAAAAATCCCGTAATAAAGAACTTCAAGCACTACTAGGAGGTGCAAAAGTCAATGTTACTGCTATGCTAGGTGAGACCAAACTCACACTAAGGGAAATTTTAGAACTAGAAAGTGGTGATATTGTAAGGCTTGATAGACCTGCAGATGACACGGTGATTATCAATGTTGATGGGAGAGAAAAATTCCTAGCAAGTATTGGTTTGCACCGCTATCGCAAAACTATCGAAGTCAAAGAAATGATCAAAACAGAAAAAGATCAAGTAAAAGAAATTTTAGAAATGCTAGAATCTCAACGCAAATCTCGTGCTAATGAGATTGAAGATGAATAGGAGTGATTATGTTAAATGATTTTTTAAAACTCATTACACAAGAAAGTATTGCAACCATTGAAGGATTACTAGGACAAACCCCAGATATTAGCTATTTAGAAGAAAAAAATGGAGACAAAGAATCCATTAAAGCCCCCATAGCAAGAATCGATATTACAACCGATAATGACGCAAATCTAGCACTTTTTATTTCCTCCAAAGTTGCTACCGCACTTGCAGATATGATGCTTGGCGGGGAAGGCACTACCAAAGATACAATGGACAATGACGATTTAGATGCTACCAAAGAAATTACTTCCAACATTTTTGGAGCCATCTCCACTTCTCTTGGTGCGCAAAAAGAATTACCAAAACTAAGCTTCACACTCAAAAATATCCAATTTATCACCGAAGATTCAGAGTTGGGGCTAGAAAATTTTAGCGGTTTTTACACCTTTGCTTTTAATCTTGGCAGCATTCAAGACTTTCTTTATTTTGCTTTCTCTTCAAGTTTTGAAAACTCTTTCAACCCTAATACTACAGAAGATAGCGATAATGTTGCTTTGGACGCAAATACCCAAACTGAAGCTGAAGAAGAAAAATTCGAACTCAATAATGCTGGATTAAAAAATATCGCTATGCTTCTTGATGTGCGTTTGCAAGTCAAAGTAAGAATCGGGCAAAAAAAGATGCTCTTAAAAGATGTCATTGCAATGGATATTGGTAGCGTTGTAGAACTCAATCAACTTGCTAATGATCCTTTAGAGGTATTAGTAGATGACAAAGTAATTGCCAAAGGCGAAGTGGTTATTGTCGATGGAAACTTTGGAATCCAAATTACAGAAATTGCTCCCAAAAAAGATAGAATAGAACAATTAATGTAATTTTTATCCTATTTTAGCTTAGGGTTTATAAAATTTAGAGGTAATTTTTTGTGAATCTTTATGCAAAATTTAGGTTCTCCCTCCCCAAAGCACACTTTCTCTTTATCCCAAAATTCAATACAAAAATCTCCGCCTTTATAATGTTTTGCCAAAGTTTTAATCATAGTTTTTTCAAGCATAATAATCCTTTAATATGAAATATTCGCATTATTTAACTAAGCTAATGTATACAGCAATAATGCTTCTTAGACAAAATGTAACTAAAATTACATATTTATTTTTGCGATTCTATCCCTGTGCTATTTAAAATTTTTTAAAATTTTTAACCTTTACCCCTTGACTTAGAGTAACTCTCATGCTTTATAATCCCTCCATTTTATTTTAATCAACCACCAAATAAAGGAACAAAATATGGAATGATGGTTATGTAATGGGAATTGATTATATTAATGCTTATTTTTATGGTTTAAATCCTCTCAATATAGATTTCAATCTCACATTAGCAGGTGTCAAAAATACCAAAGATTCCTCAATAAGCTATTTAGAGCTAGGTTTTGGCAAAGGATATAGTCTAGCTTTGCATTCTGTTTGCAACAAAGGGGAATTTATCGGAGTGGATTTCAATCCTTCTTTTGCATTCAATACCAAAGAACTATCCCCCAACAGCAAAATTTACAATGAAAGTTTCAAAGATTTCTACAAGCGTGCCATTTCTGAAAAAATGAGTTTTGATTATATTGTTTTGCATGGAGTATGGAGCTGGATTAATTCAAAAAACAAAAAATATATTCAAAAAATCATTGATAAATGCCTCAATATCGGCGGAATTGTATATATTAGCTACAATTCTTTTCCCGGCTGGGAAGGGGGATATTCTTTGCAAAAAATCCTTAAAGCTTTTGAAGAAAGACAAAATGGAACGCCCACCACAAAAATCAAAAATTCCCTCGAAATTTTAGAACAATTTAGCAAAATCCCTATGTCCTTTTTGCAGCAAAATCCAAAAGCAAAAGAAGAAATTTTACACATTTTAAATCAAGATATTTCTGTATTAGCACACGAATTTTTTAATAAACACTGGAGTTGCCATCATTTCTTAGATATTGCAGAAATGATGCAAGAGTGCAAGTGTGAATTTGCTTCTAGTGCAAATGTTTTGTGGCATTTTGATGATTTAACCCTCTCCCAAGAAGAACTAAATTTTATAAACACCCTACAATGCCCCTTATTGCAAGAACAAATCAAAGATTTTTTTGTCAATAGAAAATTTAGAGCAGATTTATTTATCAAAGGCAAATGTATGCTAAGCACACAAGAAAGAGAACAAAAACTTTTAAAAACCGCTTTTGTGTTGCTTAGAGAAGATGCAAAAATACAGGGATTAGAAAACATTGCTGAAGTGCAAAAAATCTATTCAAAAATTTTAAATTTTCTCACTTTGGATAACTTTGCCCCAAAAACAATAGAGCAAATTATCCAAGCTTGCAATATAACACTCTTGCAGGTTTTACAAATCTTGTGTGTAATGATGACCTACCAAATCACCGCACCCACACAAAACATTTCCCAAACACAAATCCAAAACGCAAAAATCTTTAATCACAAAGCCTTACAACAAAAATCTATCTTGCTTCCCCACTTATTGGGGGAGGATTTTCTATTACCCAGCAAGAAGCCACAAAGATTAAAAATTATCTAAATAAAAATCTATCAACAAATTTAAACTTAGGATTCTATCGACAACTTAGCATTCTCTAAAATTTTAGATTTATTAGCAAATTTTAGATTTTTGCTCTTGACTTAGAGTAGCTCTCATATTTTATAATTTCATTTGTAATTTAATTTTTAAGGAGGCAATATGCTATTAGATTCAAACCTAAATGAAGCTAGAGAGGGCAAAAGAATCACTGCAAAGGGCTATGCGGTGCAACACAAAAGTGATACTTTTAAACCTTTTGAGTTTTCACGCCATGCTTTGGGCGAAAATGATATTTTAATTGAAATTCTGTTTGCTGGAATCTGCCACAGCGATATACACTCCGCGCGTAGCGAGTGGAAAGAGGGAATCTACCCTATGGTGCCCGGGCATGAGATAGCGGGCAAAGTCGTGGCAGTGGGTAGCAAGGTTAGCAAGTTTAAAATCGGCGATTATGCGGGAGTTGGCTGTATGGTCAATAGCTGTGGGGAATGTGAGGCGTGTAAAGCGAGCAATGAGCAGTATTGCGAACGCGGAATGGTGGCTACCTATGATTGCCACGATTATTTTCACAACAATGAACCAACCTATGGCGGATATTCTAACAATATCGTGGTAAGCGAGAATTTTGCCGTGAATGTGCCACAAGATGCCCCACTAGAGAAAGTCGCGCCCTTGCTTTGTGCGGGGATTACCACCTATGCACCGCTAAAATTTAGTCAAGTTAAAAGTGGTGATAAGGTCGCGGTAGCAGGATTTGGCGGACTAGGTATGATGGCGGTAAAATACGCTGTGCAAATGGGTGCGGAAGTGTATGTGTTTGCGCGTAATAAAAACAAAGAACAAGACGCGTTAAAAATGGGGGCAAAAAAGCTTTATGATACCACCGATTCTAACGTGGTGGCAGAGCGATTTGACCTCATCATCTCCACAATCCCCACACCTTATGATATTACCGCTTATCTTAAGCTTTTAAAACTTGGCGGAGAGATGGGAATCGTGGGGCTTCCACCTACAGAAGTCGCACCCACCATCGATGCAGCAGGGCTTATCTTTAACGCACATAAAAAAGTCTATGGCTCACTTATTGGCGGGATTAAAGAAACTCAAGAAATGCTAGATTTTTCTTTGAAGCACAAAATCTATCCTGAAACTGAAATCATCGCAGTAAATCAGATTAATGAAGCTTATGAGAATCTCACTAATGGCAAGGCAAAATTCCGCTATGTGATAGATATGAAGACATTAGAAAATTAACCTACAAAGTATTAGAGTATCTCAAAATCTGGGATACTCTTGCTGCCAAATCAAGTCAATTTTAAGTTTTAATTGCTACAAACGACTTTCATCACTCACAAAATCACTCAAAATATGAAACACATAGCCTTCATTAGCAAAATTATGATTTGAGTCTGTAGAATCTTGCAAAGTAGAATCCAAATAGGATTTTAATTCTTGATTGATAGATTTTTGGATTTGTGAGGTTTGGGATTCTTTTGTAAAAGCAGGATTTAAATTATTAGGATTTTCTAAATGCCCCCCCCCCCGCTAAAATTAATTGTTTCATTTTGATTAGAATCTACACAAAAATCTGCAAAAGTCTTGTTGGGATTTGTATTTTTAATAATGCTTGTCATTAAAACTGCGGCATAGGGAATGTATTTTTCATCTGCATTAAAAACAATGTGAAACATCCAATTTCCTATAAATTCAATATTTAAAGGCAAAATTATAGCATTTTTAGAATCTTTTTAACCCGCTAGGTAATTTTAAGATTAATAAATTTGTGATAGAATACTATAACTTTTTATTCTTAAAATACTCAAAACAAAGGAAGGCTACCTTGAAAAGCGGAATCTTCACACTCATAGAAAATTGGGACAATAATGAAGCAAATACAATTTTGGATTCTCTAGCACTTATTCAGCATTGTGATGCTTTGGGATTAGATGAAGTATGGATTGGTGAGCATCATTTTAATAATTTCACGCTTTGTTCTGCGATTATTCCACTTATTAGTGCCGCTCTTGCTCAAACCCAAAATATCAAAATAGGCAGTGCTGCAATTTTGCTTCCGCATTACCACCCCATTAGAATCTCCGAAGAAATCGCCACATTAGATTTAATCTCCAAAGGACGCTTTTTGTTTGGATTTGCACGAGGGGCATTTCCTATTTTTGATATTGCTATGGGCAATAATGCTAAAAACAATCGTGATATTATGCTAGAAAATGCACAAATCATTCACAATTTGCTTTTTAAAGAACAAGTTAATTTTAGTGGGGATTTTTTTGAAATCAATAATATTAGCATTCGCCCTCACCCAAAAGGGCTAATCCCCTTTTATATCGCTAGCACTCACAAACCAACACTACAAAAAGCCGCAAATCTCGGCTACAATTTTTTAGGCTCCCTGACACTAGATAGCACAGAAGCAAAAGAGATTCACCAAATTTTTCAAACCAATGCCAAAAAATACGATTTCACTCTCATGCGTGCATTTTATGTAGATAAAGACCGCAAAGTAGCAGAGGAAAAGGCACAAATAGGAGTTGATATTTTTACTCAATGTATGCTAAGGGCTAATGAAAATAATCCAACCTTTGAATCAATTATCAAAACAAGCGATTATGAAGAATTTAGAGCTGACTTTTTTAACAAAGACAAAATCCTAAAAACTATGATAGTTGGCACTCCACAAGATTGTATAGAGCAAATTAGAGACTTACAAAAAGAATATGGCATTACTTCATTAGCCCTCAAACTCCTCTCATCAAACCTTGAAGATTCTAAAAATATTCTAAATATTTACAAAGAACAAATACTTCCTAATCTCTAAACTAGATGAACACTCCTCCAAACCCCTCTTCTTTGCATACTGAAATTTTATTATGGTATTCAAAAGAGGGAAGGAAGTCGCTCCCTTGGCGGAACAAAACTCAAAAAAATCGTGCTTATAGAGTTTGGATAAGTGAGATTATGCTTCAACAAACTCAAGTTAAAACCGTGCTTGAAAACTACTATTTTCCTTTTTTAGAAAAATTTCCCACTTTAGAATCTCTTGCTAATGCCAAAGAAGAAGAGGTTTTATTGCAATGGCGTGGGCTTGGATATTACACCCGTGCTAGAAATCTTTTGAAAGCTGCTAAAATCTGCAAGGAATCTTTTAATGGAGAGTTGCCAAAGAATTTGGATTTACTCCAAAAATTGCCGGGTATTGGTAGATACACCGCAGGTGCGATTGCTTGTTTTGGATTTGATTGTGCGGTAAGCTTTGTAGATTCTAATATCAAAAGAATCTTGATGCGTTTTTTTGCTCTTCAAAATCCTACCCAAAACCTTTTAGAATCCAAAGCCAAAGAGATTCTTAACTGCTATGATCCCTTTAATCACAACCAAGCTCTTTTAGACATCGGAGCAACTATTTGCACGCCCAAAAATCCGCTATGCCCAAAATGCCCACTTCAAAACTTCTGTCAAGGCAAAGCCAACCCATTCCTTTATACACAAACCCAAAAAACTGCCACTATCAAAAAAGATTTGCTTTTGGGGATTTATATCCAAAATTCAAAAATCGCCCTCACTAAAAGCACCAGCAAGCTTTATTACAATCTTTACAATTTCCCAAACCTCGCCTCCAAAACACCCAAACTACTAGGCACACTCAAACACACTTACACCAAATACAATCTCACTTTGCATCTCTACAAACTCAACTCTTGCAGCCAAATAGCCGCTAACCAAAAGCTAGAGTTTTTCTCTCCAAGCGAATTAAAATCTCTGCCCATCTCAAATATGACGCTTAAAATCCTACAATTTTTAAAAATTTTCTCTAATTAAACTTTTTGTGAATTTTTTTTGTATAACATTTCAAAAATATTTTATTTAAAGGATTTTTATGCCACTTTTAGATAGTTTCAAAGTTGATCACAAAAAAATGCCAGCCCCTGCTGTAAGACTAGGCAAAGTAATGCACACGCCAAAGGGCGATGAAATTTGCGTTTTTGATTTGCGTTTTTGCAAACCAAATGTTGAGATTCTAAGTCAAGAGGGCATCCACACTTTAGAGCATCTTTTTGCAGGGTTTATGAGAGACCATCTAAATAGCGATAAAGTAGAGATTATCGATATTTCCCCGATGGGTTGTCGCACAGGATTTTATATGAGCTTGATTGGCAAACCAAGTTGCGAGGAAGTCAAAAACGCATGGGAAGCAAGTATGAAAGATATTTTAAAAGTGAGCGAGATTCCAGAAGCCAATGAATTGCAATGTGGCACTTACAAAATGCACTCCCTACAAGCTGCCAAAGAAATCGCACAAGATACGCTAAACAAAGGAATCGGGATAATGGACAATGAAGCCCTAAAGCTTGATTTATGAATTATACACAATACCTACAAGCTATCAAAACTCTAAATCTTTGGGCAAAACATTATTATATCTTAGATGACCCCATTGCAAGTGATGAAGAGTATGATACGCTCTATCACCAAATCAAAGAGTTTGAAGCCAAAAATCCAAATCAAATCGCCAAAGATTCCCCCACCCAAAGAGTTGGGGATAATATCTTAGAATCTTTTAGCAAATCCGAACATATCGAGCGTATGTGGAGTTTGGAAGATATTTTTGATACTCAAGAATTACAAGAATGGATTAATCGCGTCAGCAAGGGAGAAAACCTGCTCTTTACCATTGATCCAAAATTTGATGGTGCAAGCCTCAATCTGCTTTATGAAAATGGCAAATTACAAAAAGCCACCACAAGAGGCGATGGATTTATCGGAGAAAATGTAACACAAAATGCAAAAACTATCCAAAGCATTCCCCTAAGCATTCCTTACACTGATAGAATCGAGATTCGCGGTGAATGCGTAATTGCAAAAAACGATTTTGAACGCTTAAATCAAGAAAGGCTAGAAAATGGCGAATCGCTTTTTGCCAATCCACGCAACGCAGCTGCTGGAAGCTTAAGGCAACTAGATTCCAAAATCACCGCTAAACGCAAATTACAATTTATCCCTTGGGGCGTTGGATTTTGCACCATAGAAGAAAATAGCTTTTTTGAACTTATGCAGAAAATCCGCTCTTTTGGCTTCCTCACTTCTCCCTTTTCTAAACTTTGCAAAAATCTCCAAGAAATCGAGGAATCTTACCAAAACCTAATCTCCAAACGCGATTCTTACCCTATTATGCTAGATGGAATGGTGATTAGGATTGATAGCATTGCTTTGCAAAAAAATCTAGGATTCACGATAAAAGCCCCACGATTTGCTTGTGCGTATAAATTCCCAGCTATCGAAAAAAAGGCAAAGATTCTTGATATCACTCTGCAAGTAGGCAGGACAGGCGTTGTTACCCCTGTGGCGATTTTAGAACCTGTGATGATTGAGGGGGCAAAGGTAGCTAGAGCCACTTTGCATAATTTTGATGAAATTAGAAAAAAAGATATTTTGATTAATGACTCGGTAATTCTTATCCGAAGCGGCGATGTGATACCCAAAATCATCAAATCCTTGCCCTCTTTGCGTGATGGCACTCAAAAGAAATGTGAAATCCCAACCCACTGCCCGATTTGTGGAAGTGAGTTACTCATCGAAGAAAAACTCATCAAATGCCAAAATCTAAGTTGCAAAGCAAGGCTAAAAAACTCCCTAATCCATTTCATTAGCAAAAAGGCACTCAATATCGATGGGCTAGGCAAAAGGATTATTGATTTGCTTTTTGAAAGAGGCAAAATCACCAAAATCGAAGATATTTTCTCACTTCAATATGAGGATTTAGAGGGCTTAGAAGGCTTCAAAGACAAGAAGATTCACAATATTTTAAATGCGATAAAAGAATCCAAAGGCATTGATTTGTGGCGATTTATCAATGCTTTGGGGATTGAACACATCGGCGAGGGAGCAAGCAAAAAGCTAGCCAACACTTTTGGGCTGGAATTTTATCAAAAGGGTTTTGAGGACTTCATCACTCTTGATGGTTTTGGGGAAGAGATGGCAAACTCTTTGATAGAATTTTGCCACATCAATCAAGAGAGGATAAAAAATCTACTCAATATCCTAACTCCAAAAACCACCCAAACACCCCAAAGCACTACAAACCTTAGTGGCAAAACCTTTGTCATCACAGGCACACTCTCACAAAAACGAGAATCCTATCAAGAAATCCTAGAATCCCTTGGTGCAAAAGTCTCTAGTAGTGTTTCTAAGAAAACTGACTTTTTGCTTTGTGGAGAGGAAGCAGGCTCCAAACTCGCCAAAGCCCAAGAACTAGGAGTGAAAATCCTAAATGAAAAGGACTTTTGGGAACTTATAAAAGAATAAGCTATGGGATTCTAGCTTTTTCTTTTGTTGCTCTTGATTTAACAAACTCAAAATTTATTTTAACTTCATTATATCTTTAGATTATCCACAGCCTTTTTCTACTTAGATACTGCCCTTTTAGCCACTACAAGCCCTTTTAACTCCCAATTAAGCAAATATTAAGGGGGGGGGGGGGCATAATAAAAGCTTTAAACAAAACTGCTCAAAGGAAAAAAATGGGAAAGAAAATAGAAAAAGAAAAATGGACAACCACGACAAATAAAGGGTGGCGTGAAATGCAATTTTCAAAATTTAGAGATTTTAAGTTTGAAAATAAATCGGGCAGATATATCGATGAACTTCTAAAAAGTTTATCCAACAAAGAAACTACAACAGAAAGATTTTGTGAAATTTTGGAAAAATGTGAATTGTATATGTCAAAATTTGAACAATTTAATGATATTGATGAGGGGAGATACTCTTTTTATAGCTCACATACAGACCCACAAGAAATAGAATTAATGTGTCAAAAAATTAAAAAGGAAAAAGATAAAAATATTTGTGCTTTTGCTGATTTGAAAAGATTAGAAAATAATGAAAATAATCTAAGTCTAATGTGGGCGCATTATGGTGGCTCACATTGTGGAGTAAAGATTGATTTTAGAATCAATCCAAACTATAAGGGAGATATTTATAAGGTAGATTATAAAATACACGACAAAACATACAATATTAATCTTGTTGATAATAGATTATCACTTTCAACAGAAAATACTGATTCAGAGATTATTAATATTCTCACCACCAAAAAACCTTGCTTCAAATACGAATGCGAATACAGAGCCATTAGTTCAAGCACAAAGAATCTTCCAATCATCATTGATAAAATCACTCTAGGCAGAAGATTCACAAAAGAGAATGTTTATAGCCAAGAAAATGAAGAGAGAAGTTTTAGCGATGAAATCAAAAATCTTGCAAAGAAAATTTTGGAAGTAAGTAGCAATAAAAAGATTGAAATATGGGCTTACAAAACTAGATATTCCAAAGAACCAAAGAAAGTTGAATTTAAATAACACAAAGGAGATAAAATGAGAAAAATTGTATTTTTGATGGCATTATTGTCCAGTTTGGCATTTGCAAATTCTGAGCTTGAGAGACAATGCAATAATGGAAATGCTAGGAGTTGTAATAATCTAGGATACTTATACGAATATGGAAATGGTGTAAGACAGGATTATAAAAAAGCAAGTGAACTTTATAGAAAATCTTGTGAAATGGGTTATGCTTTGGGTTGTAGTGCTTTAGGAAGTTTATACTTACTTGGAGAAGGTGTAAGACAGGATTACAAAAAGGCAAGTGAGCTTTATAACAAAGCTTGTGAAATGGGAGATGCTGATAGTTGTATTCTTGTAGGATACTTATACGAACATGGAAAAGGTGTAAGGCAGAATGATAGCAAAGCTATGGAATTTTATGGTAAAGCTTGTGATTTGGGCGAACAAAAGGGTTGTGATGCTTATAAAGAAATAAAATTAAATCCTTGATTTTTGGTATTTAAAAAGTATTAATGTGGATTGCTTTGGCTAAAGCCTCACAATGACGATGTGGGCATTTCGCCATTGCAAACAAAGTGAAGCAATCCATAAAACAGCCATACAAAGATTAATAATCTAAAATCCCAAAAATTCTAAAACAATAACTAGCCCTCAAAAATTATCCGCTCACCTCATTTATTAGAATCCATAAGCCTTTTTATAGCTACTTTTGCAACACCTTATACAAAAACTCTTGCACTCTTTTGTTTTTTGGATTATCAAAAAGCATATTAGGCGTAGAATCCTCAATAATCTCGCCCTCACTCATAAAAAGGATTCGGCTTGCCACATTTCTGGCAAACCCCATTTCGTGCGTTACAATCATCATTGTCATTCCCTCTTTTGCCAAATCCACCATTACATCTAGCACTTCTTTTATCATCTCTGGATCTAGCGCAGAAGTTGGCTCATCAAATAGCATAATCTCTGGCTCCATAGCCAATGCTCTAGCTATCGCTATCCGCTGCTTTTGCCCCCCTGATAGTTTGCTTGGATAAAAGTCCTTTTTGTCTATAAGCCCCACTCTCCCCAAAAGCTCCATTGCCTTTTTTTCTGCGGTTTCTTTTGGAAGTTTTTTTAGCTTTGTGGGTGCTAAAGTGATATTTTCTAATACATTTTTATGGGGGAAAAGATTGAAATGCTGAAACACCATACCTAGCTTTTGTCGCACTTTGTTGATATCTGTCTTTTTGTCCATAATGTTTTGGTTATCAATATAAATCGCCCCGCTACTTGGCTCTTCTAGTCTATTGATACAACGCAAAAAGGTTGATTTCCCACTTCCTGATGGTCCAATGATGGCTATTACCTCCCCTTTTGACACCTCTATATTAATGCCCTTTAAAACCTCTAATTCACCAAAATTTTTGTGTAAATTCTCAACCCTAATCACTTTCTTGTAACCTCTTCTCTACTTTTCTCATAAGCATTGCAAAAAGCGAAGTAAGAATCAAATAAATAATCCCTACTGCCAATAAAGGCTCTATTGCTCTATAAGTTTGGCTTGTAATAATGCTTGCTGAACGCAACAAATCCACACCGCCAATAAAGCCAACGATTGAAGTTTCTTTTAGCAAAGCAATAAACTCACTCACAAGTGGAGGCAAGATTCTTTTAATCGCTTGAGGGATAATAATCTCTTTCATCGACATTGCATAACCCATTCCCAAAGCCCTTGCTGCTTCCATTTGCCCTTTATCCAAACTTTGGATTCCAGCACGGATAATCTCTGCGACATAAGCACTTGAATTAATCCCAAATGCAATCGCTGCAATAAGCAAAATCGGCGTATCCCTCAATGCTCCTATAAAAATAATATTTGCCCATATCATTAGCTGCACCACAGCAGGGGTCCCACGGATAATATACACATAGGCATAAGCAATCTTTGATAAAGGATTAAAATTCGCTAATGCTTGAATATTTCTAAAAGGATAAAAATTCGTAAGCTGCATCAATGCCACTACAATACCCAAAACAATACCGATAATAGCTGCTAATGCAGTGGTAGAAATAGAAAATATTAACCCCTCTAAAATATATTTATAGCGGCTATCTACAATAAAGATTTCTTTGAGTAACTCCAAATATTCCAACATCAACTTTCCTCAAACGAATCTTTAGTAATTATTGAAAATATTTAGCAATCAAACCATCATAAAAACCATTTTCTTTGATTTGTTTGATTGCTTGATTGATTTTCCCTAGCAATTCTTCATTCCCTTTTCTCATGGCAATAGCATATTCTTCTGAAGCAAAATCTGTCTGCACCAACTTTAACTCGCTATTTTGTTTTGCATAATTTTTAGCAGTTTCATAGTCCATCACAACAGCTTCTATTTTTTTGGATTTAAGAGCCAAAATCACCTCTGAAGCTGCATTGAACTTTTGAGATTGAATATTTGGGATTTTACTGACCAAAATATCCCCTGTAAATCCTAATACCACGCCGACTTTTCTACCTACCAAATCATCAAAACTTTGTATTTTTTGCTCATCTTGATACACCAAAATTGCTTGTTTGGTACTATAATATGGGGAAGAAAAATCAACAAACTTTTTCCTATCTTCTGTGGCAGTCATACCAGAGATAATCAAATCAATTTTTCCTGATTCTAATGCCGGCAACAAACCATCAAACTGCATATCCACAAACTCGATCTCAAATCCAGAAATTCTAGCAATCTCTTTTATCAAATCAATATCAAAACCAACGATATTTTTTCCTTCTCTATATTCAAAAGGTGCAAATTCCGCATTTGTCCCTACATAGACTTTAGAGCCTTTTTCATTCTTTTGACAACCAAAAACCAAAGCAACTACCAAAACAGCCAATAAAAACTTCATCATATTTTTAATCATTTTTTTCCTTAGAATTTAAATTACAATCTTATGGATTAATCGGCACAGCGGCTTGAAATGGCGGTAAAATCAGCATAAGATTCCGCAAATCCACATTAAACAATCTATCAACATCACAAGAATTAATCCCAAATCCAGACTTCCTAGGGGTATTAAAAAATGTAATACATTCATCTGCATTTAGCACCATAGAGCGTATTTGCACCGCAGAAGTCGTGGTGGGTATGATAGAAAACACCGTTTCTAATTTTTTGCTTTCAATATCCTTTTTGCAAGATTTACCAACAAACTTTCCACTCTCATCAATAGCAAGGCATACATCAGCATTATTAGGGCTTACAAACTGCACATAACTTAGCTTAAAAAACGGCCATGGGTCGCGTTCTTTAATCCCACTATCATCGGTAATTTCACGCAAATTCCAATTCAATTGTTTTTCATCAATGGTAAGCACAGAGCCATCATAAGCACTGCGTATCATAAATGAGGGGGTAAAATCTGGCAAATCCTCAGGATTTTCAGCAAACAATGGCATACTTCCACACAAAAGCACAAAAGCCAAAAAAGATTTCCACATTTGCTTATGTAAGGTTTGCAAACTACGGCAATAAACTAAAAAAGCATTTTTCATAAATATCCCTCTATATTTCATTAGAATCTTCCAAATCGAACAGGAAAATGATCAGAACTCAAGTATGAACGCACACTAGCTGCTGCCAAAATCGCACTTAAAGCCGGGAGTGAAACTTGCACTCCGGGTGCTTGTGTATTCCCTACAACCGCATAATCCAAAATACGATTAGTCCCGCGGGAACTAAAATGTGTAGCTGTATTTGGTGAAACAATACGAATATTACTCGTCACTCTAGAATCTAATCCACTCAGGAGATTCGCTGGCTCTCGATTGAAATCCCCAGCAATCAACCAAGTAATTTGTGGCATATTCATAAAATGATCGTGTATCGCAGTAACAAGTGCAGTCGCATCGCCCCCGCCACTTGCTAAGGCATGGAGAGAGAAAAACACATCAGTACCTATGCGTATGCCAAGTGCTGGGCGAGAAGCCTCTGTGGCTATGGTATTTTGATGCACAACAATAACCTCATCAGCCATTCTATCTGATACAATCGCCAAATTAACGCGTCTTGCTCCCACATCAATATCTGCATGATAAATAAAAACCGATCTTGGACGAGAAATTGTGCCAAGCTCCCAAATATATTCTTCCACAGGTGTGCCGCCGGGTTGCACCATTCTACCCGTTCGTCTTGCAGAATTTGGCACACTCCCTGCCTCTTGAAGCATAAGAATGTTAATAGGATTATCCCCTGTAACCAACTGACGCACACTAACTTGCCATTTATTTTCTGTGCTAGCTGATGAACCTTGTAGATTCCAAGTCCCCACCCTAAAATCCTCAATTTTGGCATATACAGCTGTTAGCATCAAAAGCAAACTAATTAATATTTTCTGCATAAACTCTCCTTAATCAATCACAAAAATAGGCGGGGTAGATGTAAGTGGTGCCGTAATCACCCATTGTTGTGAAATATTATCATTTCCGCTAGAAGGATTTTGCTGCGTTACACATTTAGCCAAAAAAATACTACCAAAATTTTTCGTGCGTATTACGGGAGTTTGCAAACAAGTTTTGGTTGCTTCATTTTGCAGCTGTATAGCACGATTTGAAAAAGGATTGATATTCCACAATTGTGAAGGATTATTCTCTCTACAAGGCAGATGAATAACGCCATTTTTATAAGCACTCATACAAGTTCCAGTTTGCACATTTTGAAAACTTATTTTTCCATTAGAGCGAGTAAGTATCCTCCATTGTCGTGCTTTGCCAAACTCTATGCTATTAAATGGAGGATAGCCCCAAAGCCAGTTTCCCGGATTTGTCGCCCACACTGTAAGTGCAATACCACCTCCACTCAAAAGCGTAATAACATCCGAAGTGTCCAAGTTTCTCAAACGAGAGGAATTTGCATTATTTGCGTTAGAAGGTTTTTGAGAATTACGAGAATGATTATCCAAACTCGTAGTTGTTTGCTTGAGAAATTCCTTTATGGCTTCTTCTTTGATATTTGGACCTGCAAAAAGCTTTGGATTTTCTATCATTTCATTAACAGAAATTCCACTCTCAGCGGGAATCATCGGAGTATCGCCGATACCAAAATCAACCCCATTTGTAGTTGCAGGGATAATATCTTGACTGGGTTTTTTGCTTCCACATCCACAAAAGCAAATCACAAAAACCATTCCCAACATAATAAAAGTCTTCATTTTCTCATTCCTAATAACTTGAAAATATTATACTTGTGTGATTATAGCAAAACTTTTTAACAATCATTTTATGTTTTTGAGTTTTCCTGCATTAGTTTTGATGAAATGCCAAAATTCAGAAAACTTCTCCACCAAAGTTTGGCATTACACGATTGCATTGACAAAATATAAATCACGCCCAAACTTCAATCTTAAAATGCAAATTACCTAAATTATTTAGCATATGAGATTATAAATTTTAAATAAATTAATAATGAATTATTATAGTTTAGATTACTAAATTTATCAAATTAACTTATTTTTATACACTGCACTCATTATCAAAGATTCTTTTCTTGCAAAGCAAATTATGAGATATTTTGCCTTGCGATAATATGCCATTTTGATTTTATTAATTTTTATTTTTTAATTTATTCACCTTTGTTAATATAAATTTCCAAAAGTATAAACTTGTATATCACATACCAAAACATAGAGCCTCTCATCCCCCCCCCCCCATCTATTTCGATAAATGTATTACCAAAATATTTTT